>JGI25920J50251_10000584_pt1 | contig 12686 bp, 8 predicted proteins | sample LauGreBMM110DCMD_2_FD_50251 | JGI IMG/M metagenome (IMG submission 50251) | reverse complement strand
GTGATATGAGAGTTTCGTTTGTTTTGAGTTTGAACGCGGCCAGCCAGGCGGTTGCATTCAAAAATACATCAGTTTCATTGAGTACATTTGTGCAATTCCAACATGTTATATCGTTATTAAATTTAGAAGCGAGAGCAAACATGTAACTCATGTTTATCACATTACTGACCGTCCAGTTGTGTAGCGGCTGGTTAAACGCAGAAGCGCCATAAAACATGCCAAACATGTCTATCACATTACTGACCGTCCAGTTGTTTAGCGGCCGGTTGAACGCAGAAGCGTAAGCAAACATGCCGCTCATGTCTGTCACATTACTGACCGTCCAGTTGTTTAGCGGCTGGTTAAACGCAGAAGCGTAAGCAAACATGTAACTAATGTTTATCACATTATTTACCGTCCAGTTGTGTAGCGGCTGGTTAAACGCAGAAGCGTTAAAAAACATGCTAAACATGTCTATCACATTACTGACCGTCCAGTTGTTTAGCGGCTGGTTGAACGCAGAAGCGTTAGCAAACATGCCGCTCATGTATATCACATTATTTACCTTCCAGTTGTTTAGCGACTGGTTAAACGCAGAAGCGCCATAAAACATGCCAATCATGTTTATCACATTACTTACCGTCCAGTTGTTTAGCGGCTGGTTAAACGCGGAAGCGCCAGAAAACATGCCATTCATGTAAATCACCTTACTAACCGTCCAGTTGTTTAGCGACTGGTTAAACGCAGAAGCGTAATTAAACATTTGATTCATATTTATCACATTACTGACATCCCATGAGTTGATCGCAGCATTAAAATTCCTTTTGTTACGAAATAAATTTGCCATGGACGTAACACCTGTTGTGTTCCAATCATTTGGTGGACCATTAAAAATGTCTGTAGTAATGTTGCACTCGCCAGACGAAATGTTGGAAATGCACATGTTCACAGCGTCTTGTAATAATAAGTTTAGATTCAGAGCGTGCACCGCAGTCGTCGTAGTAGTAGTAGTAGTACTTGTAGTAGTAGTAGTAGTAATTGTAGTAGTAGTGGTAGTAGTAGTAGTAGTAGTAGTGGCGGTAGTAGTAGTAGTAGTAGTAGTAGTAGTAGTAGTAGTGGTCGTCGCTGTCGCCTGTAATTTGCTTTGCCACTGCGACGGGTTTCCGTTTGGTGATGCAAGTTCGTTTGTTTTGAGTTCAAACGCGTCCAACCACGCTGTTGCATTCAAAAATACATTATTTTCACTGATTACATTTGTGCAATTCCAATATGTTATGTCGTTATTAAATTTAGAAGCGTAAGCAAACATCCCCTCCATGTCTGTCACCGAACTAGTGGTCCAGTTGTTTAGCGGCTGGTTAAACGCAGAAGCGTAAGCAAACATGAAACGCATGTTTATCACCAAACTCACCGTCCAGTTGTTTAGCGGCTGGTTAAACGCAGAAGCGGAATAAAACATGCGATGCATGTTCGTCACCGAACTCACCGTCCAGTTGTTTAGCGGCTGGTTAAACGCAGAAGCGTACCCAAACATGCGATCCATGTCCGTCACCGAACTCACCGTCCAGTTGTTTAGCGGCTGGTTAAACGCAGAAGCGGACTGAAACATGCGATCCATGTCCGTCACCGAACTCACCGTCCAGTTGTTTAGCGGCTGGTTAAACGCAGAAGCGGACTGAAACATGCTATTCATGTATTTCACATTACTGACCGTCCAGTTGTTTAGCGGCTGGTTGAACGCAGAAGCGGAAGCAAACATGTAACTCATGTCCGTCACCGAACTCACCGTCCAGTCGTTCAGCGACTGGTTGAACGCAGAAGCGGACTGAAACATGCGATTCATGTATATCACATTATTTACCGTCCAGTCGTTCAGCGGCTGGTTGAACGCAGAAACGGAATAAAACATGGCATACATGTTTGTCACATTACTGACATCCCAGTTGTTTAGCGGCTGGTTAAACGCAGAAGCGGAATAAAACATGTAACTCATGTCTAACACATTATTTACTTTCCAGTTGTTTAGCGACTGATTGAACGCAGAAGCGGACTGAAACATATTATTCATGTATTTCACATTACTGACCGTCCAGTTGTTTAGCGGCTGGTTAAACGCAGAAGCGTAATAAAACATGTAACTCATGTCTAACACATTACTGACCGTCCAGTTGTTTAGCGGCTGGTTGAACGCAGAAGCGGAATGAAACATGGCATACATGTTTGTCACATTACTGACATCCCAGTTGTTTAGCGGCTGGTTAAACGCAGAAGCGGAATAAAACATGTAACTCATGTCTAAGACATTATTTACTTTCCAGTTGTTTAACGGCTGGTTAAACGCAGAAGCGGACTCAAACATGCCATACATGTTTGTCACCTTACTAACCGTCCAGTTGTTAAGCGACTGGTTAAACGCAGAAGCGGAATAAAACATGCCAGTCATGGTTATCACATTACTGACATCCCATGAGTTGATCGCAGCATTAAAATACTGTTTGTCAAGAAATAAACTTGCCATGGACGTAACCCCTGTTGTGTTCCAATCATTTGGCGGACCATTAAAATTGTCTGTAGTAATGTTGCACTCGCCAGACGAAACGTTGGAAATGCACATGTCCACAGCGTCTTGTAATAATTCGTTTAAAGTCCGAGCGTGCACACAGCACGCGTACATTAGCAGGCGCCACCATCGTGTCATTGTATACAAACCACAGAAAGTCGTAAAACCAATATTTTTGTATTGATTACAAACGGATCGGTTATATCTATTTATATATAAACCCCTTATTACAATGTAGAGGCCTCTGTATGTATATATTAATCATACTTAATTATGATTAAAACGTCCAAGCGATGTCATTTGGGGCAACTTACACGCAAAACAATGGAATTATTTATTGTGATTAATAGCATTTATTTTTTATGCTACTATTCAAAACATTGATTTCGGAATCGGTCTTTAACAAGCCATGTATAAAACGTATCGGTCATAGATGTTAATTACTGGAAAAAAATAGTTTAAATCTGGAATTAATATGGGTATACAATTATTCGGATTTCCGTCTAAAGCATTATTTGTGGAACCAAATCTATAAGCAAATTTGCGTACACTATTCAAATTCTTTAAAAATATATATATATATTTGCGCATAACTTTAATTAAAGTTATGCCTACAGGCTTTGTGTTTCCAAATCAAAACGATGGAACGATTCGAGCGTCTCCTCGACCATTTCGGGATCGGCGTCAGGCACCGCCGAGTTGTTTATGCAGACCACTCGAATGAACCCCAGCAGGAACGCGGCAAACACCCGATTAACAAGAACTCCAAAGATAACGTGCCGTCGGCGATTCCAGGTTACCAAAGCGGCTTTCGCTTTACGTTGTGGTTGCATAAAAACAAGCGAGCTAATCTTTGATTTTAAGGCAACATCTATGCCGTAATTGCCTAAAATGTTCAGTTCAGTCAGCAACGGACAGTTTGGCAATGCAGCAGCCAACGATTCTGCTCCTTTATTGCTTATTTTGTTACAAGAAAGAACCAAAATCGTCATCGCAAAACAGTTTGGCAAAGCATCAGCCAACGCAATCGCGCCTTTATCGCCAATTTTGTTATCAGAAAGGTGCACTGCCCTCAATGCCTTGCAGTTTGGAAAGGCAGCAGCCAGCAAAATCACTCCTTTATTTCCGATTTTGTTGCCACCAAAACGCAAAGTCATCAGCGAAACGCAGTTTGGCAAAGCAGCAGCCAACGAGATCACTCCTTCAATGCCACATTCGGTTTTTTCCAGGCTTACAGCCCTCAAGGCAATGCATTTTGAAAAAGCGACAGCCAACAAAGTTGTTCCATTGTCACCAATGTGATTCCCATCAAGCGTCAAAGTCGTCAACGCTTCACAGTGCGGCAACGCACTAGCCAACGCGGAAACCCCGTAATAAATTCGGTTATAATCAGGGTTCAGTGTCTTCAACAATTTGCAGTGTGGCAAGGAGTGCGGCAACGCATTAGCCAACGCGGAAACCCCGTAATAAAATCGGTTATAATCAAGGTTCAGTGTCTTCAATAATTTGCAGTGTGGCAAGGAGTGCGCCAACGCGACAAGTCCGTAAACATCAATTTCGTTGTTACTAAGGTTCAGTCTGATTAACGATTCACAGCTTGCCAAAACAGCAGCCAACTTAATAACTCCCTCTGCATTGATCTGGTTGCGACTGAGGCCTAGTGTCGTCAACGCTTTGCAGCTTGGCAGGACAACAGCCAACAAACTCATTGCTTCGCTACCAAGTCGGTTCGCACCAAAATCAATGGTCGTCAACATTTTGCAGTTTGGCAAAACAGCCGCCAACAAAGATATTCCATCTTTTCCCAATCTGTTCCAACAAAGTTTCAACGTCGTCAGCGCTTTGCAGTTCGGAAAAGCAGCAGCCAACAATAACAATGCATCTTTACTATCACCGAGTTGGTTTTTTAACAGGTCTAGGATCTCCATCTCTAAGTAAGTGTGCAAAACTTTAGACAACGCATCAGCCCTTTCCTTCCCGATTTCATTGAAACGAAGATCAAGGATCTTGCGATCTTTACTGTCTGGCAAGCTAGCAACCCACGAAATAACATCCCCTTTACCAAGTTTTGTCATCACGGGACTGGTTGGCAAGTCAGTACTGTTGCCGTACATGTTCGTTGGGCCAAGTTTCAAATCAATAGCTAATTCGCTGCTAAACTGTACTCCTTGAATGCAGCCGGCAATGTCATTCTCGCTTCTTCCATCACTTGTTTCATTCACAGTAAGTCCAACTTTTAATCTCTTGTGTGTGCCAAAACTCATTTGACAAAAAAATGACGCATACGCACGTGGATTTTTCCAGGGTTAAGGTTTAACGACGGAGTTCCTTTTTTCCACATTTAGCTCCGTACGGAGACATTTGTTGCTGGTTTTACGTCTCATAAATAGCATCAAACCCATAACCGCTGGTCTGTACGGCAGTATTTATATCAACTAAAATTATAACCAAAGTCAATTAAAAATTCCCATGACAGATTCCAATATAGATCCGTCTGCCTGGTGTACCCACCTTAACGGTATTGTGCGCAAAGCTGGTCAGTCGTTGTCTGACGCAACAATCGACAGATCTGCATATGCAACGACACCGCTCAATAAATGCAAAAAACACTGGGTTGTGGCAACCGACGAGCGACAGTGGATTGCCGGAAAAGCACTCAAGCGGCTAAGCCGCAACACGCCCGTTGTTGTACTAAACACGGTAATGCATTATTTTTTTTTTGGATATCTTACTGATTCCAGTGTTTGTAGGAGCGAAATGCCTTTTTTCCCGACAATCCGTACAATTTCGCACTTACTGCCGTGCCTCTTTACAACCCAATTGTTTCGTACGTTTATTGGAAAGGGTTCAAACCCATGTTTGGTGAGTACATGCTCACGGCAGACGCAGCTAAAAAGATGGAAATTTGGAGTCGGCCCATGACCAAATACGAGTCACAGTGTATTGATTAATATAAGTACATACTCTTTTCTAAAAATGGCGTACGCCCTTGATTTTAAATTAAACAGCCAAATACATATGTGTGTAAACAAATGTATGAAAAGTTTGCGTACAGACTTTAATTAAAACATACGCGTTTTTCAAAAAAAAAATGGCGCCGACAACACGCAGTTGCATTTGATACCCCGCTCAGTGGTGCTGCTGCTTTTGTAAAGGGTCTAATTTTTAACAGACTGAATAGCCTCGTACTGCTTCCTGCTAGTATGCATACTTTTGTGGAAAAAAAAAAAGTATTGACGGTACTATTTTTTCCGCAATCCGGATCTAGATGTTGCCGTGGGTTTCAGAAACAGGGCGCAGAACTCCGATCTGTTCCCTCCAGGAGTCATTTGTGCGTTTAAAGTAATTCATTTTTTTTAATGGACACCTATAATGTCAACGGAAAGTTAATCAATCCCGAGTTGTTGCGGGTAGATGGGGCCTTGCCGGTGACGGCTGATGATATATACCACGCGCTCAAACCGCTGTACGGACAAGACAACCGATATGTGATTTGTCAGCAATGCGGCGAGACTGTGAACATTCACTGGTCGATTAGCGTCGGACAAGCACGTGTCGGTTATGTTTAAATGCACGCCTTACCGGCCATATACTTTCGCTATATATACCCGAAGCCAATATAAAAATACCCATATTAAATTCATACCCTCCTAGAGAGGTACTATAATATTATCAAAAAATAAAGAAATGTCTTTACGGAATTGGCGGTATACATTAAACGCGAAATTCCCTAAACCATTGTTAGGATCGTAAAGTGCATGCCGCGAATATTGTGTAGGTAAAGCAAGCTCATCGGTTTCCATGTAAAATTTAGTTTCAAGTGCAACTATCTGTCGTTGCAGCTCGTCGACGTCTGTGACACGATTGCCAAAGTTAATTCCATTTCCGATAACCCCGGCGTGCAGGCCGGACTGCATCCCATCGACACATACATACGCATTCGCAGCAGACGAGGCATGTTTCTGCACGATCGTTTGCTTAAGTGCCAGATCCCAATTATAATCATTAAACGTGCAGTAAAAATCAGATGATTTCTTCACAAGCAGCCACATCGCTCGGAGCATGCCACCTGAAACAGTCCATAAATTTTCACGACAGACGAGCATAAATCCCAGCGAATTCATTGCATTACGGCGCAGGAGCATTGAGACGGAGTAAAAATGTTTTGCTACCACAAAATCCTCTTCAAGATATATGACAAGTTCCAATTTTGTGAACGAATCCCACACTCTGTTCATGGCATACCACCAATGAAGCCGCGCACATGCAGGCGCCCAGTCGGGATACTCTATATTATCAACATATCGCGGAAAGCCTTTTGGTTGAGCGTGGCATGAATGGGGATAGTACCATACATACGTATTGGCAAAGGTGAGCTTCAAAAGGTCTGCCTGCGCAGGCAAGTCGGTGTCTTTCGAATCAACCGAAAACACAATAGTCGAATTCCTCGGCAGATCCGAGCGAACGAAACTGCGTATCAACGCAGCAAGATGGTACCGTTTCGTATTGGCCAATACAAATATCACTTCTGTGACCGTGTTATCTGTAAATCCATCTTTATAAAATACATAGGGGTTACTTTGTGCATATTGCAGAGTTGCGTTGTATTCACGAAGCACTGGTGACCGTCTAAACGTAGTCGTATCGCATCCAACAAAACACATCATTTTAACACAACATACGCACAACATTAGACATACGCACAACATTAGAAAAGCTGCACTGCGTTTACGGCGGACTGCGATGAATGAACGACATTCCATTTAAAAAAGTGGTATAACTTGAGGGCGGGGTTTTGTATTTTAGCGATAGAAGGCAAGAGGTAAATGATGCAAAAAAAAAATAACTTACTAATCTATTATATTAATTTATAGAAGAAACTCGATTTAACCCGGTATTCTTGCATGTCGGTATGCGATCCCGAGGCGCTTTATCGTTTTAATGTATAGCTTTTTAATATTATCAAATCATCTTTTAATGCAATACGTGTCTTGTTATTATTTTGGCAAACTCCTTTACGCTTCTCTCATGTATAATCAGCAAATCTTCCATAAAACAACCGTATTTTATTTAGTCCGATTGAAAAACGCATCCAACTCTGCTTTCTCAGCCAGTCGCAGACTCGGATAAAAAAATATAAAGAGACTCACATTTTAATGTCGAAACACACAGAGGCCAAGGGTTCGGGTGTCGCGCTCAAAACATGACCCTTGCAGAACAGGGAGGGTAAGGTAGTGCTTGTACGCCATCATTGCTTTGCCGCAAATGAGGGTGGCTGGGATGATATTGGTAAAAGTAGATAGCAAGTGAAGCAGATACAAAAGTTCAAACTTTCCTTCTCCTTCTAGGCGTAGGAGTCCGGACACGAGAGCAACTATTACGCTATTTACTCCGAGGTAATCGGTAGTCGCAGTTTCTTCAGACCACGCAGGATAGTGTTCAAGGGCTTCAAGAGCTTGCGAGGCCACACGGGCAGCGATGCGGATGGCCGAGATTGAAAAAGCGATGGAATCAAGTCGACCAAATGAATTTGCGGCAATCATTCCATTGATGGTCAATATAGACCTGCCGCTTTCCTGAAATTGCCGAAGCAGTTGCTGCAACTCGGTTGTTTTCAGAGGGTCCGCAAGACGTTGCTTCTTTGATGACATCCTTGTTCCGGTGTCTGTCGATATATAAAAAAGAGGCATTAAATCTGCACATATAAAAGTATCATATTAAAAAAATTTACCAAGCTTGTGTTCAGTCATTCTTTGAAAATGAAAGCAAACAAGTTGGGGGATTTGTGTTTCAAGTTAAAAAAAAAACAGAATGAAGCAATTCGTCAGTAAAAAAAAAGGGGCACAGCCAACTTTCCTAATAAGGCAATACGTCGGCAGAAAAAGGGGCACAGCCAACTTTCCTAATGAGGCAATTCGTCGGCAGAAAAAGGGGCACAGCCAACTTTCCTAATGAGGCAATGAGTCTGCGTGTTGATTGCCTTCTTCTTTATCAATAAATTAAAGGTGTTTTGTCCTTATTTTTAAAAACTTTCTTTGAAATTCAGCAAGTCCACCGCTAGAGACCGGCAGCCAGAAAACTTGTCATTTCCCTTAAAAATGAGCAGTGACTACCCGAAGCATGGTAATAAGCGCGGTAATGATTTTGAAGACGCCGTTTTCAAGAAGCATTACTCGGAATGGTTGGGATCTTATTCCCTTGTGTTTTCCCCGTGGGGCGGCCCGCTGAACTACGGCGCAATTATTCGCAAAAGTCACCTCGATCCTTTGGCAGACGCCCGGAATTTTATTGCCGGAAATTTGGAACCTGGCATTGGTTTGAATGATTTTATGCAAAGTGAGGACGTTCACGTTAGCCGCAATCCTTGCCGGGTGCTCTCTTTCTGTAATTGTATTGCATTTCAGTTGGAAAATAAGCGTGCCCACGTGCAACAAATCACGAATTACCTCCGCGGCTTGATAATCCCCGGGAAGGCGACTTGGACAGAACGCGAGCATGGCAAGTTTGGCGAAAACAGTGTGTTTGTGGCTTTTCATCTTGCGGTATTGCGCCTCCTACCAGATGAAGAACAGCGCATTTGGCCGTTGCAGTGGCGTCAAATGCTGCATGGAATTCATTTCTATGATTTGCTCGAATTTTCGTCTACGTCAAATTAAAAATTATATCATTCTTTATTAAAACCAGGCGCATATTTAATTAAAAATTGATTATTAATTACTTTATGAGGATTTACTCGCAATAGAAACACTCACTATTCCGTGTGTGATGCACGGATCACACCCAGGATTGGGTGTGTCCGAAAAACAGTCGAGTGCACGACAGTCGGCGGTATTGACAAGTTTAATAGCGCCGACCAGGACTGGGTAAACGAAATTAGAAGCACCAGATGTGTCGGAAAATGTTATTTTTTTGTTTGCCTATTGGCCATGTACTAGTTGTCCCATCTGAATGCTTGAAAATTGCCACCCCGGAATCGTCTATCTTATCTTCCAAGTCTTCAATCTTTTTCAACCTTTCCGCCGTCATTTCCAATATGCTCTCAACCGTAAGATTGCCGGAGTGAAGCAGTAGCATTATCGCGTTATTTACTTTCTCCGATCGGGATGATCTGTCTTGAAGTTCGCAAACTCGTCCAAACACTGTATCGCATTGTTCGTTTACCTTGAACTTCAACTTAATTTGATTATCAATCTTTTCTTCCCATTCACGAAATCTGCTCAACGGATACACGCGGAAGTCCGGTTGTGGATGCTTTAGAAAAGTTTCGGTGGTATCTACTATGACCCAGTCATTAATAATAACGGCATCTGTGCGAATAACTGGAACGAATCGCATAATGTTTTCTATCACTTCCATGGGGAGTATCGCCAGATCAGATTTTTCGATCATTTGTGCCAACCAAGCGGCAATCTCGTCATTCTTTTCTTCGTCCTTCTCATTAAACAATTTCTCAAATGGCGCACACCATACGATGAAATCAATGTCTTCCATTTTTTTATGTGCTAATTAGTTGGTGTTCCGTTTTCTGTATGGTTGAAGCTTCAAACCCTGACCAATTTTTTTGTGCGTTCGACAAAAAAAATAAAGTACAACTAATCATTATTTTGAAGAAATTAACGAGGAGCGGTGGCTTTTTGGCGCGGCACTGACCGATCTACGAAAGCATTCGCAGCTATACGAACGCGCATGATAATGCGCACGCTGGCTGGAGGGTGACCTCTAGTAAAGTGCCGTGGTCTGAACGGTGCGGCGTGGAAGGCCACGCATACCGAGCCTAATCGGCCCTGAATGTTCAAGACGGCTATCGAATGGGCGTGCAATAAACTCGCGTTTTAATGGGGAACGTTATATAAACGGGTACGCGGTGCTAACTACGGATAAGGGTCCAGCCAACATGCATAGCGGCAATATATTATTATATAAAACAAATGGTATTAATTACCGAAACGGAGTTGATGCCGGAATTGGCTACATAAGCAAAAGAACCAATTGGGTTGAACGCCACACTAGTGGGTTGAGTCCCGACGGGGATGGGCGGTCCGATTACGGTGTGATCCGTGGTATTAATTACCGAAACGGTGTTGCTGCCGGAATTGGCTACATAAGCAAAAGAACCAATTGGGCTGAACGCCACACTACGGGGGTAAGTCCCGACGGGGATGGCTCCGATTACGGCGCGATTTGCGGTATTAATTACCGAAACGGTGTTGCTGAAGTAATTGGCTACATAAGCAAAAGAACCGTCGGGGCTGAACGCCACACTAACGGGAGTAGAACCGACGAAGATGGGTGTTCCGATTACAAAGTTAGTTGCGGTATTAATTACCGAAACGGAGTTGTTGTTACCATTGGCTACATAAGCAAAAGAACCGTTGGGGCTGAACGCCACACTGTAGGGAGCAGAACCGACGGAGAAGGCTCCGATTACGGTGTGATCTGCGGTATTAATTACCGTAACGAAGTTGCTGTCGGAAATGGCTACATAAGCAAAAAAACCATCGGGTCTGAACGCCACACTAGCGGGATTAGTCCCGACGTGGATGGGCTGTCCGATTACGGTGTGATCTGCGGTATTAATTACCGAAACGGTGGTGCCGCCGGAATTGGTTACATAAGCAAAAGAACCGTCGGGGCTGAACGCCACACTGTTGGGTCGAGTCCCGACGGGGATGGGTTGTCCGATTACGGTGCGATTTGCGGTATTAATTACCGAAACGGAGTTGATGCCGGAATTGGCTACATAAGCAAAAGAACCAATTGGGCTGAACGCCACACCAAAGGGTCGAGCCCCGACGGGGGTTGCTATTATGTTTGCACAATCAATAGCAGTGGTAGTTGGAGCAGGTGTCGGAGCCGGTGTCGGAGCCGGTGTCGGAGCCGGTGTTGGTGGTGTTGGAGCTGGTGTTGGTATAAAACAAATGGTATTAATTACCGAAACGGTGTTGCTGACGTAATTGGCCACATAAGCAAAAAAACCATCGGGGCTGAACGCCACACTAATGGGGTAAGCCCCGACGGGGATGGGCTGTCCGATTACGGTGTGATTTGCGGTATTAATTACCGAAACGGTGTTGCCGCCGTAATTGGCTACATAAGCAAAAGAACCAATTGGGCTGAACGCCACACTACGGGGGTAAGTCCCGACGGGGATGGCTCCGATTACGGCGTGATTTGCGGTATTAATTACCGAAACGGAGTCGCTGATGTAATTGGCTACATAAGCAAAAGAACCGTCGGGGCTGAACGCCACACTGTAGGGAGCAGAACCGACGGAGAAGGCTCCGATTACGGTGTGATTTGCGGTATTAATTACCGAAACGGAGTGACTGTTGGAATTGGCTACATAAGCAAAAGAACCGTCGGGGCTGAACGCCACACTAGAGGGATTATTCCCGACGGAGATGGGCTGTCCGATTACGGTGTGATTTGTGGTATTAATTACCGAAACGGTGTTGCTGACGTAATTGGCCACATAAGCAAAAAAACCATCGGGGCTGAACGCCACACTAATGGGGTAAGCCCCGACGAGGATGGGCTGTCCGATTACGGTGTGATTTGCGGTATTAATTACCGAAACGGTGTTGCTTTCGGAATTGGCTACATAAGCAAAAGAACCAATTGGGTTGAACGCCACACTACGGGGCCAAGTCCCGACGGAGATGGCTCTGATTACGGCGTGATTTGCGGTATTAATTACCGAAACGGTGTGGCTGAGGGAATTGGCCACATAAGCAAAAGAACCAATTGGGCTGAGCGCCACACTAACGGGGTAAGTCCCGACGGGGATTGCTATTATGTTTGCACAATCAATAGCAGTGGTAGTTGTGGGTGTTGTTGGAGCTGGTGTTGGAGCAGGTGTTGGTGGTGTTGGAGCTGGTGTTGGAGCTGGTGTTGGAGCAGGTGTTGGTGGTGTCGGAGCTGGCGTTGGTGGTGTCGGAGCTGGTGTCGGAGCTGGTGTTGGAGCTGGTGTTGGTGGTGTTGGAGCTGGTGTTGGTGGTGTTGGAGCTGGTGTTGGAGCTGGTGTTGGTGCTGGTGTTGGTGGTGTCGGAGCTGGTGTTGGTGGTGTTGGAGCTGGTGTTGGTGGTGTCGGAGCTGGTGTTGGAGCTGGTGTTGGAGCTGGTGTTGGTGGTGTTGGAGCTGGTGTTGG
>JGI25920J50251_10000583_pt1 | contig 12690 bp, 10 predicted proteins | sample LauGreBMM110DCMD_2_FD_50251 | JGI IMG/M metagenome (IMG submission 50251) | reverse complement strand
AACCAGCCAAGTGTAGCTTTTGCTCTTTTTTTCGATAATTCATCATTATATTCAAATGAAGCCCTGCTATCAGTATGTGAACGAATATTGATTTTTATAGTTGGATTTTCAAGTAGTACATCTAANATTTTTTCTAATTCTAGNGCAGCATCTTCCCGGATATTTGATTTGTCCAAATCGAAATAAATTATTTTAATTCCGAATATTTTTGCTAAATCATCACCATTTTTAACCTCTTTTATCGTTTTCTCCAATTGAATAGGAATTTCAGTTTTTCCAGTTTCATTTGGTATAGTAATTCTTTTTTCAAATGTATTGTATTCCGCTTTTTCCGCTCGAATATAATAATCAGTATCGCATTCTNCTTCAAAATTATAACGACCATATTTGTCCGATAAATAAGTAGTCAGAAATTTGAATCTATCATTAAACAGAGAAACTTTAGTATTTGGCAAAATAATTCCCGATTCCAAATCAGTAACAATCCCCGCTAATTCCTGATTGCATCTTAGATTTTTAGTTTCTAAAAATCGGTAAATATCATCGGATCCTTTTCCGCCNTCTCTATTTGAAGTTAAAAAACCCCTTCTCGTTTGCGAATTAATTAAAAAACCAAAATCATCTTTTGAAGAATTGGCTGTTTCCCCGATATTATTTACTTTCTTAAAAGTCCCATCTTTTGCAATTTGAGATACAAATATATCTAAACCTCCAAGTCCTGGATGCCCATCGGAAGCGAAATACAATTCATTTTCTTCAGAAACAAAAGGGAAGCTTTCTCTTCCCGCAGTATTAATCTTTGTGCCTAAATTTTCAGGGATTCCGTAATTTCCATTGTCATCAATTTTACACTTGAAAATATCTGATTGGCCTTTGGTTCCAGGCATATCTGAAGCAAAATATAATGTTTTTTCGTCTGGACTTAATGTTGGATGTGCCACACTATAATTGTCGCTATCAAAGGGTAGTTCTTCAACATTGTTCCATTCCTTATCTATTAATTTGGCTTTGTAAATTTTAAATAATGTTATTTTTTCAGCATTTTTTCCTTTTTTTCCTTTCAGATAATTATTTTGTGTAAAATACATTGTTTGTCCATCTTTCGTAAAAATCGGAGTTGCTTCGTGAAACGGTATCCGGATTTTATTTGCAAATTTTATTGGAGTTCCAAGTGTTGAGTCGGAAGTTATTTCAGCAGCATACAATTTTGTAAAATATTGATTGCTCCATTTGTGTTTTCGTTGAAATAAAAATCCAGTGTCTCTCGCTGAGGTAAAAACTAATTTGGCGCCATAGAATGCACCTCCATATTCAGAATATTTAGTATTAATTAAAGCATCTTGAATTTTAAATCTTCCTGAATTAGCTTTAATTTCATATAAATAATTCCTATTTGAATTGAATAATTTTGCTCTTGAATCTTCCCCAGATTTTTCGTTGAATTTCAGTAACATTTCACCTGCTTTCGCATATTTTCCAGTAGCTTTTAAAGTTTGAGCATATCTGTAATAGTATTCTGCATCAACATCTTGTGTCATAGAAAATAATTCGTCATACCATTTTCCTGCTTGTTCTAACTCAGCATTGAAATAATAAGAATTTCCTAGTTTTTTAAACATTTCTACCGACTTATATCCTTTTTTTGCAATTCGTTCGTAGGTTTTTATTGCATTGATGTAAGCATATTGCTCGTATTTTTTATCAGCAATTCGTTCTGCTACTTTTTGAGCAAATCCATTGAAATTTAAGCCACTTAAAACTAGTGCGAATAGTATTATTTTCGTTTTCATAACTTTTTTTTTAGAAGAATCTTGGACTTGTAATTTTGTTATACCCTCTTGATAATTCAAACCGTAAGAATATTTCGTGTGAACCAGAATTATAATTGGCTAAATTGGTTGTTTCTTTATCGTAACCATAACCAACGAATATTCCNTCTGAAATTTGAAAACCCGTCATCGCACTAAAAGCAGCGCCCCACCTGTAAGCTCCACCTAGTACAAATTTTTTATTAATTAAAAAGTTGCCAGAAACATCAACCTGAAGAGGTGCTCCATTTACAAATTTTGTCAACAAAGTAGGCTTAAATTTTAGGTTTTCACCAATGTCAAAAACATGGCCTGCAATCAAATAATAATTCATTATTTCCTTGAACATTGACACGTTATTTGAATCATAACTATTTGACTCAATAAAGTTTGGAACAGATAATCCAATGTATGTTTTTTCAGAATGTAAATATAAACCAGCACCAAAATTAGGTGTTAAAGAGTTATCAAAATTTTGAAACTGCGGGTCATTTTGGTTTACAGGATTTAGTTTTGAAACATCTAAATTAAAAATGTTTGCGGTAANTTTTAATCCAAAAGAAAGTCNGAAACTTTCCGATGTCCNAATAGAATAGGATATATCGCCCGAAATTGCATTTTCATTAGTGGGGCCAATTCTGTCATTTATAANCGACACGCCAACCCCTAAATTACTATTACTTATTGGTGTATTTATCGAAAATGAATTTGTTACTGGAGCTCCGTCCAAACCTACCCATTGTGTTCGATGAAGCGCAAAAAGACTCATAAATCCTCTCGATCCAGCATATGCAGGATTAATATTTATGGTGTTGTACATATATTGTGTAAACTGTGCATCTTGTTGTGCATAACCTACAATTCCTGTCAACATCAAAACGAAAAATACTATTTTTGATTTCATTGTTTTTATGTTAATTTCCAAGCTTTTCTGTGGCTTAGAAGTTGTTTTTTTTAGATTTTGTAATTATTTTGAAAGGTATAAAATCATTTCTATAATGAAAACTTCACTCTATTATATTATAAATTCTCACTTCATTTTAAATAACTCAAAATTAATTTTAAAATTAACCTTTTATTTTAACTTTTAAATTTAAAAATTTATTAATATAAATTACAAATAGTAGCTTGTATCATTAAAATTTTGTAAATTGTAATTTAGAATCTCGAAAATAGTATTCCAAATGGTCGCTATATACCTTTCCTATGAAAAATTTAATACTAATTAGACATGCGAAATCCAGTTGGGATTTGCCATTGAATGATAAAGACCGTCATCTTTCAAATAGAGGTGTTGTAGACGCTCATTTAATATCTTCAAATATTCTGAAATATTTGCCCAAAAAATTCGTTATTTTGAGTAGTAATGCAAAAAGAGCAATAGAAACAGCTACAATTTTTGCTCAAAATTGGATGTGTCCTTTTGAAAGTATTATTTTTATGGAAGATTTATATACATTTGATGAAAATCAGCTAGAAAGAATTATCAAAACGTGCAATAATGATTATGAAAATGTTATTCTTTTTGGACATAATGCTGCAATAACAAATTTTGTTAATAAATTTGGCAATATTTTAATTGATAATGTTCCAACTTCTGGTTTGGTTTCAATTAATTTTGATTGTGAGAATTGGAAATTATTAAGCAAAGGAAAGACTGAAAAAACACTTTTCCCAAGAGATTTAAAATTATGATTAGAGATATTGAATACAAATATATTGATAGAGAAAAAAGTTGGCTTGCCTTTAATGCTAGAGTGCTTCAAGAAGCTGCTGATGAAAATGTACCGTTATTAGACAGATTACGTTTTTTAGGTATTTTCTCTAACAACTTAGATGAATTTTTTCGTGTTCGTTATGCTGCAATTCGAAGATTAAGTCTGTCAGGAGTTTCAGGAGAAAAAGTTTTAGGAGGAATTAGTGCTCATCAATTGGTAAAAGATATTACGGAAATTGTAATCCAACAACAATCGGAAAGTTTACTGATATTAAATATTATTGAAAGTAAGCTTCAAGACGAAAATATCTTTATTGTCAATGAAAATCAAATTTCAAGTGAACAAGAAAATTTCATCAAAGATTTTTTATTCAAAAAGTAAGCCCTGCATTGGTTACAATTATCTTAAATGATTTAGCTGAATTTCCAATTCTAAAAGATACTTCAGGGTATTTGGCCGTAAAATTAGTTATGAAACCAGAAACTGAATCCAAAATTTTAGGTTTTGTAAAACCAAAACCAGAGGTTCGGTATGCCGTAATTGANATTCCAAAATCAATCAACCGTTTTGTTGTGCTCCCGTCTATTGGTGAAAAGCAATATGTGATATTATTGGATGATGTAATTCGCCACAATCTTTCAAGTTTGTTCAATATTTTTGATTACAAAAGTGTTTCTGCNCATATGATAAAAATCACAAGAGATGCTCAATTGGATATTGATAGTGACATGAGTAAGAGTATGTTAGAGAAAATTGCGACCAGTGTAAAAGACCGAAGAATTGGGGAACCCGTTCGATTTATTTATGACCAATCTATTGGAAAAGATACTTTAAAATTTTTCCTTGCAAATATGGGAATTGATTCCTCAGACAGTATTATTCCTGGAGGAAGATACCACAACCGACGCGATTTTATGGATTTTCCAAACCTTGGAAGATTTGATTTACTTTATACTCCAAAAATACCTTTGCCCGTTGATGGTTTGAGTCTTGACGGAAGTATTTTAAATAAAATTTCCAAGAAAGATTACCTTGTAAACGCACCCTATCAGTCTTTTTCATATATAATTAAATTCCTAAGAGAAGCTGCATTAGATCCAAATGTGACAGCAATTAAAATTACATTATACAGATTGGCAAAAAACTCTCAAGTAATTAGTTCACTTATAAATGCTGCGAAAAATGGAAAGAAAGTAACCGTACAAATAGAACTTCAAGCTCGTTTTGACGAAGCAAGTAATATTTTTTATGCTGAGCAAATGCAAACGGAAGGAATTGAACTGATTTTTGGAATTAAAGGATTGAAAGTTCACAGCAAAATTTGTCTTGTTGAAAGAATTGAAAAAGGAAAATTAGTTCGTTATGGAATTATTTCTACTGGAAATTTTAACGAATCAACTGCGAAAGTATACACTGATGTAACCCTCTTTACAAGTCACCAGCAAATATTGAAAGATGTTTCTAAAATATTTGAATTTTTCAATGTCAATTATAGAGTTCATAGGTATAAACACTTAATTGTTTCCCCACATTATATGCGATCAAAATTCAATAAATTAATTGAAAGAGAAATTTCAAACGCTGAAGAAGGAAAAATAGCATTTATAAAAATTAAATTGAATAGTTTAACAGATATTCAACTTATTGATAAATTATATGATGCGAGTAATGCGGGTGTAAAAATTCAACTTCAAATTAGAGGAATTTGTTCTTTAATTCCAGGTGTTTTAGGAATGAGTGCCAATATTGAAGCGATTAGTATTGTGGATAATTATTTGGAACATACTCGAGTTTATATTTTTGGAAATGAAAACGACCCTGAAGTTTATATTTCTTCAGCGGATTTTATGACTCGAAATATTGATGGTAGAGTAGAAGTAACCTGTCCAATTTATGATGAACGAATTAAAAACGAACTAATTGATAATTTTAATATTGGATGGAAAGGAAACGTGAAAGCCCGGTTACATTCAGAAAAATTAGATAATAAATACAGAGTTCGTGGAAGCGATCCTGTTTTTAGAGCGCAACAAGAAACGTATAATTATTATTTGAACAGGTTGAATGTGATCTCGGATAATATATAATTACAGTATTAATTGATCATAAATAAGCATTTAAATGATTACAATAAGAAAATATGCAGCAATTGACGTTGGTTCTAATGCAATGCGACTTTTGGTGGCAAATATTATTGAAGAAGATGGAAAAGAAACTCAATTTAGCAAAAATGCTTTAGTTCGGGTTCCTATTCGTTTGGGACAAGATGCTTTTACTGTTGGCGAAATTTCGGAAGAAAACATCGATAGAATGGTTGATGCTATGAAAGCTTTCAAATTATTAATGAAAGTTCACAAAGTAGAAAAATATATGGCATGTGCAACTTCAGCTATACGAGAGGCCTATAACGGAAGGGAAGTTGTAGAAATAATAAAAAAAAGGCGGATATAAAAATCGAAATTATTGATGGCAAAAAAGAAGCAGCAATTATCGCTTCAACGGATTTGCATTATCTATTAAAAACTGAAAAAACCTATTTGTATGTTGATGTTGGTGGAGGAAGTACCGAATTTTCTTTATTCTCTGATGGGAAAATGATTGTTTCTAAATCCTTCAAAGTCGGGACAGTTCGTTTATTGAATGAAGTTGTAAGTGATTTAGTTTGGCTTGAAATCGAAAAATGGATAAAATTAAATACCGAAGATTTTGACGACGTAACCTTAATTGGTTCGGGTGGAAACATCAATAAATTATTTAAAATGTCAGGAAAAATGCAAGACAAACCGTTGTCTTATATGTATGTAAATTCTCAATATGCCTTTTTAAATTCAATGACTTACGAGCAAAGAGTTACCGAATTAGGATTAAATGCAGATAGAGCAGACGTTATTGTTTTGGCAACAAAAATTTACTTAAACGCAATGAAATGGAGTGGAGCCAGAAGTATTTATGTGCCTAAAATAGGACTTTCTGATGGAATTGTAAAGGCGTTGTATTATGGGAAGATATAATTTTCTATAAATCTAAATCAAAAGTTTTTCTAAGTAAATCTAAATTTGGGTTTTTCTCACTTAATCTATTGTATTTTTCCTGAACGGTAAAAGCTTGTTTTGTAGATACTTTTTCATTTACAATAATTTCAATGGTAATGTTGTGGTTGTGCAAATGTCCTTTTAAATAGCCTAAAAGTCCCATTATTTCGGTTTCAAAATCTATTTTAGAACCTTGATTTGGTAGTTCCAAAGTAATGCTCGTTCCATTTAAAACGGGGTCATTAATTAGTAACAACGATTCCATAATTTTATATCCTTTATCACCTAAACGTTGTGCATATTTGTTCCAATACAATAGCATGTCCGTTTCGTTAAAAGCTTCTGTTGGTAAATGAACTTCTTCTTTTACGATAGATTTTCCAGCTTCCAAAAGTTCTTTTTTGGCTCGAATACTTGCCAATGAAAAAGCCGAAACTTTAGGTTCAGATAAAATATCAAAAGATATTGTTTTTGAAGGAGACACATGATTTTCAACTGGAATTGAAATTTCTACAGTTGTTTTAGATTCGGAAATTTCAATTATTTCAGGAATTATTTCTACACTACTTTCTGAGTCTATACTTTCTGGAAGTGTTTCAACAGCAGTAGATTTATCAGTAATTGAGTAATCACTTTTACGAAAATGTGTGGGTGGAATTATATAGGATTCAACTTTTTTTTTTCTCCATCAAAAGTGATAGAGCCCAATTGCATCATACAAAGTTCCACGAGTAAACGCTGATTTTGACTGACTTTGTATTTCAAATCACAATCGTTGGCAATTTCAATTCCTTTTAATAAAAATTCTTGCGATGCTTTTTGGGATTGAATTTCGTACAATTTTTGGGCTTGTTCACCAACTTCCAAAAGTGAAATAGTGGTTGGCGTTTTGCAAACTAATAAATCTCTAAAATGAGATGCTAATCCAGCAATAAAATGATGCCCATCAAATCCTTTTGAAAGGATTTCATTATATGCTAATAATAATTCTGGAATTTTATTTTCAATAATTAAATCGGTAATATTAATGTAAGTTTCATAATCAAGTACATTCAAATTTTCTGTAACGGCTTGACGTGTAAGGTTATTTCCACAAAATGAAACTACTCTATCAAATATTGATAAAGCATCACGCATCGCGCCATCTGCTTTTTGAGCAATAATGTGTAACGCATCGTCTTCAAATTTCACTCCTTGACTTTCGGCAACTTCGGCTAAATGTTCTTTTGCGTCTTTTACCGTAATTCTTTTAAAATCAAATATCTGACAACGGGATAAAATCGTTGGAATAATTTTGTGTTTTTCGGTCGTAGCCAATATAAAAATGGCATGTTTTGGTGGTTCTTCTAATGTTTTCAAAAAAGCGTTGAAAGCAGCTGAAGACAACATGTGAACCTCATCAATAATATAAACCTTGAATTGTCCGGTTTGTGGCGGAATACGCACTTGGTCAATCAAACTTCGGATATCATCAACAGAATTGTTGGAAGCGGCATCCAATTCAAACACATTAAACGCAAAATCTTCAGTTGGATCATCGTAACCTGGTTGGTTGATTTTACGTGCCAAAATTCGCGCGCAAGTAGTTTTTCCAACACCACGAGGACCTGTAAATAATAGGGCTGAAGCCAAATGATTGGTTTCTATGGCATTCAATAAAGTATTGGTAATGGCTTTTTGGCCCACAACATCTTTAAATGTTTGAGGTCGATATTTACGAGCCGATACTACAAATTGTTCCATGAAATAATTCTAATAAAGCAAATATAGGTTTAAATTTAAAGATTGAAAAATATAAATATTGAAAGATATTAATAACTTATTAAGACTGTCATTTGGAGATGGGGAACCTAGCCCTGATAGAAGCGGCATCCCACGCTTTTTAGCGTGGATACAGCGAAGAGCAGGAATAAGCTCCAAAAAATAAGTTTAATAAAGGTGCTAAACCTTATTTTAAATAGTATTTTTGCATTGCAGACCGCCTTATCGCCGCGATTTAATCGGGGAGGAAAGTCCGGACACCAAAGAGAAGCATAGCGGGTAACGCCCGTCATTTCGAGCAATCGAGAGAGGACAAGTGCAACAGAAAGTATGTACAGGTAAGGCTGTAGTGAAACCAGGTAAACTCTATGCGGTGAAATTTCAAGTATATCAATAGTTAAGGGCTTCTCGTCCGTTGTTGAAGGGTAGAAAGATAGATCCCGATAGTAATATCGGGACTAGATAAATGATAAGGCTCCGATTTATCGGAGACAGAACCCGGCTTATAGGTCTGCTTTTTTTAATTTACTATTTAGTATTCAACCGAGAATAAATAAAACAGTCTAAAAATTTACCATCATAAAATTCATTTTCTTTCAAATGTCCTTCTTTTACAAAACCATTTTTTTGTAAAACTTTCTCAGAAGCTTCATTTTCAGGGTCAATAATGGCTTCGATGGAATGCAACTTCATTTCATTAAACCCAAATTCTACAACAATTCCAACTGCTTCTGAAGCAATTCCTTTTCCGTGAATTTCAGGAAGTAACATATACCCAATTTCAGAACGATAATGTTCGTGTTTTGTTCTATAAAAACCTATAATACCTAGTAACTTTGAGCTTCCTTTGATTGTAATTGCCCAATTTATCGCTTCATTTTTTTCTATTCCAGAATCAATCATAGCCAAGTGTTCCAATGCTTCTTCATCGTTTTTTATCAAAGGTCTGGGGATATATTTCATGTTTTCGGCATCAGAACGCATTGCGAAAATTTCTTTTACATCATTTTCAACTAGGCGTCGAAGCAATAAACGTTCACTTTNTAAATTCGGAAATGGTTTGAAATTAAGGACTAACATAGTTTTTATTTTTATAAAATTTCAATTGAATATTCGGATTGAAATTGTTTATTAATTCCAATAATTTGAATTCCTTCTTTTTCTGATAATTCNCCTGAATTTGTCATTGTATCGGCATATCCAAACCACGGTTCGATACAAATATACGGTGCTTTTTGTTTTGTCCAAATCCCCAATGATGGGAAATCTTCAAATTCAACTTTTAGAAATGGAACATTATTTTCAGAAATTGTAATCGATTTAGATTCTAATTTTTTAAATATTAACGCATCATTTTCAAATAAAGAATAGGAGAGTGGTAAACGATTTTCGTTCATTGGTAATGAAATAGTTTCGTTGGAAATTAAATCATTTTCAAGTTGCGAACAGACTAAAATTTCTGATTTCTCAAATTCCAATTCATAAGTTTCAAATCCATTTGGCAATGCAAATGCTGGATGTCCGCCAATTGAAAAAGGCATTTCAAAATCATTGGTATTGATGACTTTATAACCAATTTTTAAACTTGAGTTTACAAGTGAATAACTAATCTGCAACTCAAATTTAAAGGGATAATTTTCAAATGTTTCTTTATTATTTGTTACTGAAAAAACAACATTTTGAGCTGTTTTTTCAATAATATTAAATTCCATTTTATGAGCAAAACCGTGACGTAATAAAGAATATGAATTGCCTTTATAGGAATATTTATCGTCTTTTAAACAGCCAACAATTGGAAACAAAATAGGCGAATGTTTTCCCCAAAATTCAGGATTTCCTTCCCAAATATATTGTTTGTTATTGGAGTTTTTTAGCGATATTAATTCTGCACCTAATGGATTTATTATTGCAGTCAAATTAGAATTTGAAATAGTTGTATTCAAAGTTTTTTATTTTTTTGTAAAAGTATTAAATCTGAGCTATTGTACTCAAATTTTCATTAAATTTTGTTAAAAAAAATCTTATTTCAATAAAAAGTAGCAACTTTGAAATTCGTATTGTTTACTTATTTAAATGTTTAATCTAATTGCTTGTAACATATAATTGAATGATTCGTTTTATCTAAAACCTAAAAAATAAATAAATGAAAAACCATTTCACTAAAGCCATTTTATTTTCGGCTTTATTTTTCGGAACAGTAGTTGCAAATGCGCAACAAGCCCCATTAACAGAAACCAAATCGGTTTCAAATTACAATTACCACGATGCCTTTGCACCCAATTTTTACACCAAAAATGGTACTACAACGCGTTCAGCAAGTGGTCAGCCAGGAGAAAAATATTGGCAAAATAGAGCAGATTATCAATTGACAGCAAATTTAAATGATAAAACGTCTGAAATAATTGGTACAGAAACCTTAACCTATACCAATAATAGTCCTGATAAATTATCTTTTTTATGGATGAATGTGGATCAAAATTTATTCAAAACTGACTCACGTGGAAATGCTGTAATTCCAGTAAGTGGTAGTCGTAACGGAGCAGATGGAGAGAAATTTGATGGAGGTCACAAAATTAAATCTGTTAAAATAGTTGCTGTAATTGGAGGAAAATCAGTTGAAAAAGTAGCTAAATTTGAAATCAATGATACAAGAATGAAAATCGTTCTTCCACAAGANTTGAATGCTAACGGAGCTTCATTGAAAGTTAAAATTGATTTTTCCTANATTTCACCAAAATACGGTTCGGATAGAACAGGTGTTTTAGATACTAAAAATGGTAAAATTTTTACTATTGCCCAATGGTATCCGAGAATGTGTGTTTATGATGATGTAAGAGGTTGGAATACACTTCCGTATCAAGGTGCTGGTGAATTTTATTTAGAATATGGTGATTTTGATGTCACAATTACTGCGCCTTCAAATCACGTNGTAGTTTGTTCTGGAGAATTAGTNAATCCAAAAGAAGTTTATTCTGTGGCNCAACAAAAACTTTGGGCGGATGCTGCAAATAGTGATAAAACGGTTGTAATCCGTTCTGCAAAAGATGTTGAAAATGCCGTTTCAAAACCATTGGTTAAACCAACTTTAAACTGGCATTTCAAAATTAAAAATTCTCGTGATGTTTCTTTTGCTTCTTCACCTGCTTTCATAATTGATGCGGCTAAAATTAACTTACCAAGTGGCAAAAAATCGCTTGCAATATCAGCTTATCCAGTGGAAAGCGATGGCAATTCTGCTTGGGGACGTTCAACTGAATACACAAAAACATCTATTGAAAATTATTCTAAAAGATGGTTTGAATATCCTTATCCTGCCGCTACAAATGTTGCTGGTAATGAGGGCGGAATGGAATATCCAGGAATCGTTTTCTGTGGTTGGGAATCAAAAGGAGAAGGATTATGGGGAGTTACAGATCACGAATTTGGACACATCTGGTTTCCAATGATTGTGGGATCTAACGAGCGTTTATTTGCTTGGATGGATGAAGGTTTTAATACTTTTATAAATTCTTTGAGCTCTGAAGACTTCAATAATGGAGAATATAAATCACCTGTTACGGACATGCACCAAATGTCTGAAGTTTTAACAAAACCNTCATTGGAACCAATAATTACTGCACCTGACGGTTTTAAAGAAGCGAATATGGGAATTTTAGCATATTATAAACCAGCTTCAGGATTGGTAATGTTACGCGAACAAATTCTTGGAAAAGAACGTTTTGATGCTGCTTTAAAAACGTATGTAGCTCGTTGGGCATTTAAACATCCAACGCCAGATGACTTTTTCAGAACCATTGAAAATGTAGCAGGTGAAGATTTAAATTGGTTTTGGAGAGGTTGGTTCGTTAATAACTGGCGTTTTGACCAAGCAATCACTAAGGTTAAATATGTGAAAAATAATCCTCAATTAGGGGCTATAATTTCTATTGAAAACCTTGAAAAAATGGCACTTCCTGTTGTTTTAGATATTAAGTTTAAAAACGGAACCGTATCTCGTGTAAAATTACCAGTTGAAATCTGGCAGAAAAATACAGATTGGTCTTTCAAAAACAATTCTACTGAAGAAATTGAAACCATTACTTTAGATCCAGACCACGTTTTNCCTGATGTAAATAGTGCCAACAATATTTGGAGTGCTGAAAAAGGNGAATTAGAAAAAGATGTGATTTTAGACAATTACTTAGGAAACTTTTCAAGTACTTTGATGCCTATTAAAATTAATTTCATAGAAGAAGACGGTTCACTTGTAGCCATTGCAACAGGGCAACCAAAATTAATTTTAACAACTGCTGGTAAAGATAAATTCACGTTTGAACAAGCGGGTTTAACAATTCAATTTAACGAAAGTAAAAGCGAATTTAATTTGTTAAT
>JGI25920J50251_10000582_pt1 | contig 12694 bp, 11 predicted proteins | sample LauGreBMM110DCMD_2_FD_50251 | JGI IMG/M metagenome (IMG submission 50251) | reverse complement strand
AGTGGTACAAGTAAAGATGAGTTAGATTTTTTAAGCTGGCTAAAAACTGAATTAGGCATAATCACATCTTTAAGTAGTGACACATTAATTTCAGGCTTAGCAAATTTAGTGGTAGAAAATGCGTCCGAGTTTGCCGAACATGCTAAAGAGTTTGATCGGGCTAGATGGCTCTCCTCTGAGATCGCACCGATCCACCAATTAATGCAAAATGGAGTGAGCTGCGATATGCGTCCAATTACCTCTCGCGGTGATATTGAGATGAGTAGATGGTTCTTAGAACAAAGTATTTCAATTACTCAACATCGTTATGGAAACACAAATGCTGGACCTAAACCAATTTGTGAAGGACTTAAATAAAATAAATCTCCGCCCATTACAGGCGAGGATTTAAGCTGTAACTCTGCGTAAGCAGTGCACGCTTCTGACTAAAGTAAGAAAATCTTAACATATAAGTTTTCCACATTTTTAAAATCTCAAGGAAATTTTCTTAGTAATTATTCTATCTTTCGCTCATGTACCGCTGTAGCTCAGCGGATNNAGCACGCTTCTGACTAAAGCGCAGGTCGCGGGTTCAAATCCNGCCAGCGGTACATAACCTAAGTGGCCCCATAGTTAGTCGCATGGGGCCACTTTGTATTAATGAATTAGATTGCAGCAGCAATCAATATTTAGTGGTGTCCGCCCTCAAGCTCTTTAACCTCAGCAGCGGTAGGTTTTGCAATATTTTCAGCATTCGCTGCGCTAAATCTTGCTTGCAGCTTTGCTCTGATTCCCTTTGGATTTAATACTCCACCAGCATCCTCAGTTACAAGTTCAATAGCTTTGAGTTGCTCATGTTGAGTAAGGGTGTATTTCTTAGCCTGAGATAGCTCTTCATGAATCTCAACAAACTCACCGTGTGGCAGCATTACTAATCTTCCAGTTTCTTTGCCATGCAGAACTAACTCACGATCTGCTCGTTGTAGTGAAAGACAAATGCGCTTGGTAATTACAAAGGCGATTGGTGGTAGAACTAGTATGCCTATTCTTGAGCCCCACATAATTTGATTAATAGTTAGATCAAAGTGGGTAGCAATAATGTCATTTCCACCATTAATTAAGGCCACCATCATAAAGGTCAAAGACATTACGCCAAGTGCGGTTCGGTTAGGAACATTACGTGGTCGGTCTAATATATGGTGCTCGCGTTTGTCCCCAGTCATCCAGCTTTCAATAAATGGATAGAGCGCCATACCAGTAAATAAAATACCGGGAACAATTACACCCGGCAGTAAAATATTCCACGAAATAGTGTGTCCAAAGGCGTGAGTTTCAAGTGGTGGAGCCATTCGAACAAAGCCATCGAGCCATCCCATATACCAATCGGGTTGAGATCCGGCAGAGATCTGCCCAGGTGTGTAGGGACCAAATAACCAAACTGGGTTAATTGAAGCTACTGCGCCTAAAAATGCTGTGACACCAAAGATAATAAATAAAAATCCACCGGTCTTTGCTGCATAGATTGGCCAGATTCGGTATCCCACAACATTTTTCTCAGTCTTACCAGGACCTGGGTACTGAGTGTGTTTCTGATACCAAACCAACATAACATGGGCGGTTATTAAAGCGAGGAATATGCCTGGAATTAAGAGAATATGTAATGTATAAATTCGGGGGATAAGCACCTCACCTGGGAATGGTCCACCAAAGGCAAAAAATGCGAGATAAGTTCCAACAACTGGGATTGCCTGAATAATTGCTTGAGCAATTCGCATTCCAGTGCCAGATAACAAATCATCAGGTAGTGAGTAACCAAGTAGGCCTTCAACAATTGTAAGAGTTAAAAGTGCAATTCCAATCAGCCAGTTAAATTCACGAGGTTTGCGAAATGCACCGGTAAAGAAAACTCTCATCAAGTGAACCACAATTGCGGCAGCAAATATCAACGCAGCCCAGTGGTGAATTTGGCGCATTAATAGACCACCTCGCACATCAAAGGAGATATGAAGTGTTGAGGCGTAAGCAGCGCTCATCTCAACATCTTTTAATGGTTTGTAGCTTCCCTCATAAACAACAGTTTGCATTGATGGCTCATACCAGAAGGTTAAAAATGTTCCAGTTAGTAATAAAATTACAAATGAGTGCATGGCAATCTCACCCAACATAAATGACCAGTGATCTGGAAATACCTTATTTAAACTTTTCTTAACCCAAGCAGCAGCGCCAGTTCGCTCATCAACATAATTAGCAACTGTGCCAACTACCTTCTCACCTGCACTCATGATGATCTCTCCCAGAAGCTAGGTCCGACCGCTTCACTAAATGGTTGTTTTGCAATTAAGTTTCCATCCCCATCGACGGTAATAGCTAATTGTGGCAGAGGCCGAGCCGATGGTCCAAAGATAACCTTTGCGGCGCGGGTCACATCAAAGGTTGATTGATGGCATGGGCAAAGTAAATGTTTTGTAGTTTGTTCATAGAGGGCAACTGCGCATCCCATNTGGGAGCAGATCTTTGAGAATGCGATTATTCCTTCATGGGTCCAAGAAAGTCGTTCNGCATCTAANTGNAACTCAGCCGGGCGTAATCTAATTAATAAAACTGCATCCTTGCCAATATCTTCTAANGTGCGTTTTTGTCCTGGCAGCAGTTCGGGTAGAACTTGAGCAACTGCGCCCACCTCAAGATCACTTGCCTTAATCGGGCGATCTCCTGGATCGGTTACTAATTTTGTACCGCTCTTCCAATTTGTNTCATTTAATGAGTTACCAGGTANTGGTCCTAAATCACGCAACATAATTACAGCTGGCAGGCCNGCAAGTGCNGCAGCACCGGCAAGTGATGCCTTAATTAATGGCCGCCTTCCTAAACCTGCAGTTGCCACACCCTCTTTAGCGGTGGCAACAAGGCCATCACGATCTGCATCAGTTGAACGCAGCTCTTTGCGCTCCTGCACCGCAGGTGTGTTTGGCATCAATGTCTTTGCCCAATGAACTAAGCCAACTCCAATAAAGAAGAGCCCAGCTGCCATACCAATACCAATTCCTAATTGGTGAGCATTGGTATTACCTAAAACCGGTAGGAAGATAAAAACATTATCTTTAATAAAAAAGAATGAGTAAATAAATAACAGAGTTCCAAGGCCGGAGAGTGAGAATAAGAGCGCCACCTGTCGCTCCGCACGNTTAGCNGCGATTGGATCNATATCTGCCCGGCGCACCGTTGCTACTGGAACTCCTGGATCTGCTAACGGCTCTAACTGATTAGACATAATTTATTTACCTAGCCTTTGCAGTAAGCCAGACGCAACAACCAACTAATAAACCAAGACCAAGCACCCAGGCCACTAATCCTTCAGTAACGGGACCAACTCTTCCCAATGCTGCTCCACCAAGATTTGGCTCACTCTCAGCAGATTTAATCCACTTAATCATGGATAGCTTCTCCTGTGGGGTAATTATTTTGTCAGAAAATACTGGCATTGATTGTGGCCCGGTAATTAGCGCTTCATAAATATGTTTTGGTTCAACCCCCATCAAAGTTGGCGCATACTTTCCCTGAGTAAGTGCGCCACCTTGTCCAGCAAAGTTATGACACATTGCGCAGTTATTTCTAAATAACTCACCACCCTCTGCGGTATTACCATCACGCTCCCAAGTAATATCCTCATTTCGCAAAGCAGCAGGACCTGGAGCTAAGGTGGCAACATAAGCGGCCAGGGCAGCAACCTGCTCCTCGTTATAAACAGGAGTCTTTCGCATAGCTTGTTGACTCATATCCTGCATCGGCATCCGACCAGTTCCAACTTGAAAATCAACAGAGGCAGCTCCGACACCAATTAAAGATGGTGCAACCGCGCCACCTTCAGCATTTAANCCATGACAGGAGGTGCAGCCCTTTAAAAAGATCTGTTGCCCCTCTTCAATTAATGTAGTTTTAGCAGAGGCGGTCATTGTGTTCTTTGCTGGCGCAGCAGTTGCTGCAGAGAAGGTAAAGCCAAGGCCGGCTAGAGCTAGGAGCAACAGAGTAGGTAATGCAAATTTATGCCGGCGATACTTTGAAATAAATTTCATAATCACCTTACTTAATTAGATAGATCGCAGAAAATAATGCAATCCACACAATGTCGACGAAGTGCCAGTAGTAGGAGACCACAATTGCGGTAGTTGCTTGGGAGTGACCAAATTTCTGCGCCCTAAATACTCTGATTAATACAATTAAAAACGCGATTAAGCCACCAGTTACATGTAGGCCGTGGAAACCGGTGGTCATATAAAAAACAGAGCCGTATGAGTTAGAGGAGAGTGATANACCCTCTTTAACTAAAGAGGCATACTCATATACCTGTCCGGCGATAAAGATTGCACCCATTAAGAAGGTAAGAGCAAACCATTCGCGCATACCCCATTTATTAAACTGCCAAGCNGCACCNCTTCGTCTGACTTGAAATCTCTCAGCGGCAAAGACTCCGTATTGGCAGGTAACTGATGATAAAACTAAAATAGTGGTGTTAGTTGCGGCAAATGGAATATTAAGCATTTCAGTTGATTCAAGCCAAACCTTAGGCCCCTGCACCGCACGAGTTGTGAAGTACATAGCGAAGAGAGCGGCAAAAAACATTAATTCAGAGGAGAGCCAAACTATGGTGCCAACCGCTACTAAGTTGGGCCGGTTGGCCTTGGTAGCAGGTGTGGCATAGGTGGTCATAGGGGTGATTATTCCCGAAATAGATAGGAATAACACATTTTCAATGGGGCCTAGTGGAGTGAATTTGGGTGAGAGTAGTCACCACGGGCGGTAAATATTGCAATAATCAATTTTACGGCGGATGCATATTGATGAGGCAGAGTAGGTAAGGCCGGTAGGTAGGATTAGCAAATGGCTGAGTTAATAATTGCCCTCTACTCCGATGATTCATCAGTTCGTTCCTCGGTTAAGGCAGCGCTGGGCAAACAACTAGATGCCACACTTGCTATTCATGAAATTAAAGAGTTTGCCACAGCTGATGCACTTCGGCTTTATGTTGATAGCAAAAAAAAGGTTGATCTTTTTATATTAGATGGTGAGGCGGTGCCAGAGGGTGGCATGGGAGTTGCCAGGCAATTAAAGGATGAGGTTTTTAACTGTCCACCAGTTTTATTAATTACCGGGCGGGTGCAAGATAATTGGCTGGCTGCCTGGTCAAAGGCGGAGGCAACTACCTCACATCCAATCGATCCATTTAATCTTGCCGCAAAGTGTGCAGCTCTTCTTAAAGCCGACTCTGCGCTCGCTAAGTAAATCTAGTAGCTGTTTATGAGTTGGGATGAAGTTTTCACCTCTCTTACAAATAAATCTGATTTAAGCAATGAGCAGATTACTTGGGCGATGGCGCAGATACTTGAGGGCAAAGCCGGTAATGATCAGATAAAACAATTTTTGTTAGGACTTAANTTAAAAGGGGAGAGTGCAAGTGAGGTAAGCGCCCTTGTAGCGCAGATGTANCAATACGCCGCCCCAATTAATATCACCGAACGTGCTGTTGACACCGTTGGTACTGGTGGCGATGGTGCAAACACAATTAATATCTCAACTGCGGCAGCAATCATTACAAATGCAGCAGGGGCNAGGGTGGTAAAACATGGTAATCGAGCNGCCTCTTCAAAATCAGGTTCAGCAGATTTGCTNGAAGCACTTGGTATAAANATTGATTTAACNGGGAGTGAGGTTGANCAANCAGTTCANAAGATTGGAATCGGTTTTTGTTTTGCNCCNATTTTTCACTCNTCAATGAAGTATGCAGCCGCTGCCCGCAAAGAGCTTGGTGTTCCAACTGTTTTTAATATTTTAGGACCACTTGCAAATCCAGCTAAGCCGGTGGCATGTGCAATTGGCGTGGCCCGGCGTGAGTTACTGCCACTGATGGCGCAGGTACTACTGCAGCAAGGCAAAGAGGGTTTTGTGTTTCGCGGTGATGATGGATTAGATGAGGTATCACTTGCTACCACAACAACTGTAATTCAAATTAGTAATGGTAATTTAACTGAAGAGGTATTTAATCCGGCAGAGTTAGGAATAGCATCAGCGCCAATCAGTGAGTTGGCAGGTGGGGATGCCAAATTTAATGCTCAGATGACAAAGCAAATTTTTGATGGAAAAGCCGGTGCTATGCGAGATGCGGTGAGCTTAAATGCTGCCTTTGCAATTGCCGCCTTTAAGGCAGATTTTTCACTACCGCTACAGACTCAAATTGCTAATGGTTTTGTCTTAGCCAACAAGGCAATTGACTCTGGCGCTGCCCAATCAATACTTAAAAAATGGGCACAATTAACTAATGAAATAGTTAGCGCTAGATAGAGCTAAGCCCCCAATAGTTTTTGCGTTGAATATGGGCAGCAGTTTTTGCAAATTCTAATAAAGCCTCTATGGTATTAATTTCAATAGAGCCAAGGCGTTCAAACAATGCATGCATAATTTCAGTTGTCGCCTTTGCATCATCTAATGCTCGGTGGTTTGGTTCGACAGTTGTGCCAAAGAACTGAGCAAGTGTGCCAAGTTTGCAATTTGGCACATCCTCCTTTGTTAAAACCTGGCGAGCAATAGTGACGGTATCTAAGGTTTTATACTTTGGCCACTTTATATCTAAATCCTTCGCTGCACTTTTAAGAAAACTTAAATCAAATGGCGCGTTATGAGCAACAATAATTGTCTCTTTCTCACCTCCAGCAAACTCTAAAAAAGCCGGAAGTATTTCATCTATTACTGGCGCATTTGCCAACATCAGATCGGTGATACCTGTCATCTCAGTAATGTAATCAGGAATTGGCGAAAGGGGATTTACAAATGATTCAAATTGATCAAGTAACTGCCCACCTCTTACCTTAACCGCGCCGATCTCAGTTATAGCTGCCCCATTTTTAGGGGAGGAGCCGGTGGTTTCTAGATCAACAATTACAAATGTTGTTTGGGCAAGGGCGCTGTCAGACATGGCTAAAAGATACCGCTAGCTAATGACAGATTAGAGATTAAAAAAGGCCTTAATTGAACTGACAATCATCTCAACTGCAATTGCAGAGAGTAGTAAGCCAGCGATTCGTGCCAGCAGGGTAACGCCGGAGTCTTTGATTACCGCCAAAATCTTGGTGGAGAACATAAAGGTCAAACCGATAATTATATGAACCGCCACAATTGCAAGTACTAACGCGCCAAGTTGATCTGCGCCATCTGCTTTCTGCACATAAAGCATTGTGGTAACGATTGCACCTGGGCCAGCAAGTAGTGGTGTGCCAAGAGGAACAAGGGCAATATTTTGTGAGGTAGCAGAGTCCTTATCTGTTATTGAACCAGTTAATAAGCCCAGTCCAGTAATTAATAGGAGAATTCCACCAGCACCTTGCAGGGCGGCAAGTGAGATATTTAAGTAATTAAGTAGTGCGTTACCAAAGAAAGCAAATGAAACAATTACAAAGAGGGAAACAGCTGCGGCTTGCCAAGCTAATCGTCGTTGCTCTTTTACCGATTTACCTGAGGCAAGTCCTAGAAATATCGGCGCAGCACCAGGTGGATCTAGAATTACAAATAATGTAACAAATGCTTGAGCGCCAAANGTTAGTGCAGAGATTGTTAGCGCATCATTCATGAANCCATCTTAACTGATTAAAGTAACTNCAGAGGTAATTAGATGCTAACTAGACAAAAAGGATGCCCGGCAGGATCAAAGTAAACTCGAAAATTTGTTTCTGGGTTTGAACTTGTTTGAATTGGGGATTTAACTGCGCCAATTTCAAGTAACTTTGCCTCAGCAGCATTTAAATCTTTAACATCAAAATCAAGGTGTGCTTGTTGTGGAGTTGGACCCTCTGGCCAGGTAGGTGGTGTGTACTTTTCAACTCGTTGAAATGCAATTCTTGTTACACCATTATCTACCAACTCAACCCATAGAGGCTTTCCATCCTTGGCGGTATAGGCAACTACAACTTTAAAATCTGTGATCTGGGCATAAAAGTTTGCCAGGGCAAGTGGATCTGGGCAATCAAGTGCGGTAAGTGAGTACTTAGCAATCGCCATAGGCCATGGTAGTCAGCAAAATCTGGCTAAATACCGTTTATAAAGAAAAAGTTTTGGTTTTTGTATTGCTATGGGTAAAGATCTGCCTCTAGCATTTGCGATCTACCCACTGGAGGAAAAATGGCGCTAAGTAAAGATGCAAAGAGCTTTACCAAGATAACACTTGATGAAAGTGAGATGCCAACTCAGTGGTACAACATAATTCCCGATCTACCATCACCGCCACCACCACCACTTCATCCAGGCACTCATCAACCAGTTGGGCCAGCTGATCTAGCACCACTTTTCCCAATGGATTTAATTTTGCAGGAGGTTTCAACTGAGTCATACATTGATATTCCAGGTGAGGTATTAGATGTTTATCGCACATGGCGACCATCTCCACTATTTAGAGCGCGCAGATTAGAAAAATTACTAGATACTCCAGCACATATTTATTACAAGTATGAAGGTGTCTCACCATCTGGTTCGCATAAAACAAATACATCTGTGCCACAGGCTTACTACAATAAAAAAGCTGGTATTAAAAAGTTAACAACTGAAACTGGCGCAGGCCAGTGGGGAACCGCCCTGGCATTTGCTTGCTCACTCTTTGATTTGGAGTGTGAGGTTTGGCAGGTAGGCGGCTCATATGATCTAAAACCATACCGCCGGTTAATGATGGAGGTNTTTGGCGCAGTTGTGCATCGATCACCATCACAATTAACCGAGGCTGGTCGTAAATTAGCGATGGATCCTAAAAATAAATCAGGATCTTTAGGNATTGCAATATCTGAGGCGGTTGAGGCAGCTGTGGCTGATCCAACTATTGCCTACGCACTTGGTTCAGTTTTAAACCATGTATTNATGCATCAAACAATTATTGGTGAAGAGGCTCTTAAGCAAATGGCAAAGGTTGGTGAGACACCTGATCTATTAGTTGGTTGCACCGGTGGTGGCTCTAACTTTGCCGGTCTTTCCTTCCCATTTATGAGAGAGAAGATGAAAGGCAAAATGAATCCAGAGATTCGCGCGGTTGAACCAGCCTCATGTCCATCTCTTACTCGNGGNACTTATGCATATGANTTTGGTGATACNGCCGGNATGACACCGNTAATGAAGATGCACACTCTNGGTCATGATTTCATTCCAGATCCAATTCACGCCGGTGGTCTTCGCTATCACGGTATGGCCCCATTGGTATCTCACATCTATGAACTNGGCATGATGACTGCAACAACTGTTGGGCAGAAAGAGTGTTTTGCAGCAGCTGTTCAATTTGCTAGAACTGAAGGAATCGTGCCAGCGCCAGAGCCAACTCATGCGATTGCTGTTGCAATTCAAGAAGCTCTTAAGGCTAAGGAAACTGGTGAGGAGAAGGTAATCCTTACCGCACTCTGCGGTCATGGACACTTTGATTTGGCAGCTTATGATCAATTCTTAAATGGAGAAATGGTTGATTCAGTATTAACAGATAAGGATTTTGAAGCAGCACTTGCCGCTCTACCTGTTATGTAAGTACTGGTGGGTTTATTAAATGCTTACTAGTAGGTTTTGACCATGATTGATCGCGCCCGCCTGGTTCAACTAAGAGCTATTGAGGATGAAAGATTTCTTAAGATCCATCCAAAAAGTGGTGAGTTATTTAACCAGGCAAAGAAAAATATGCCAGATGGTGTACCAATGTCTTGGATGTCAAAGTGGCCAGGTGCTTATCCGGTTTTTGTAGGCGAAGCCAAGGGTGCAAGTTTTATAGATGTTGATGGCAATACCTATGTAGATTTTTGCTTGGGTGATACCGGTTCTATGACCGGGCATTCACCTACGGCAACAGTTGCTGCAATCAAAGAACAGGTTGGCCGGGGATTATCAGCAATGCTGCCAACTCAAGATGCCTCTATTGTCGCTGGCGAATTAGCAGAGCGATTTAATCTGCCGCTCTGGCAATTTACCGTCTCTGCAACAGATGCTAATCGGCATGTAATTAGATATGCCAGATTAATTACTGGTAAATCAAAAATTATCATAATTGATCGCTGCTACCACGGAAGCGTAGATGAAAGCTTTGCTACCTTAGATAAAAAGGGAAATACAGTATCTCGGGAGGGAAATATTGGAGCTCCTGTTGATTTAAACCTAACAACTAGAGTTGTGGCATTTAATGATTTGAGTGCAATGGAAAAAGCATTAGCAAATGATGATGTAGCAGCAATTTTGATGGAGCCGGCAATGACAAATGTTGGCATTGTGCTACCTGAGAGTGGATATTTATTAGCTGTGCAGGGGTTAGCTAAAAAGTTTGGAGCATTACTGATAATTGATGAGACTCACACAATTTCAGTTGGCCCAGGTGGAATGACAGCAGATCTTGGCCTTACCCCTGATTTTCTAACAATTGGTAAGGCAATTGGTGGGGGCTTTCCAACCGGGGCATTTGGTATGCANCAACANATTGCTGATTCAATAAAAAGATTAGTTGAGTTAGAGGTGATTGATACTGGTGGTATTGGTGGCACACTCGCAGCTAATGCTCTTTCACTTGCTGCGATGAGAGCAACTTTAACTAAGGTTTTAACAAANGAGANTTTTGATCGAATGATTAAGTTAGGAGATCGCTGGGCNGATGGGGTTGAGAAAGTTATTGCAAAGTTTGATCTGCCTTGGACAGTTAATCGGTTAGGGGCTAGAGCGGAGTATATGTTTAGCACTATTACTCCAAAAAATGGTAGGCAAGCAGCTGATGCTGGTGATTTTGAACTAGAACAATATATTCATCTGCGAATGCTCAACGATGGGTTTTTAATTACTCCATTTCATAATATGGCTTTGATCTCACCAGATACCAGCGAGAATGATATTGATTCACACACAATAGCTTTTGAAAAGATGTGTAGTGAATTGATTTTGGTTTAGTTACTCTCTATTTATCTTCATTTTTGCTTTTATTTTGGAGATTTATTCATTCTTATTTGAGAGTAAACCCATCATTTATTCACGCTCATCCACTGATTACTGAGAATTTAAAATATTAAAATCATCATTTGCATAGCAATTCTCACTCGTTTTTGATAGTAATCCATTAAAATTCAAGTGTGAATCAAATATCCCAGCTGCTGCGCAGGCTTACCCCTTGGCTATCTGAGAGGCTAAATCACAAAGGGACGAGAAAGAAAATCCTGCTGCTTGAGGTATCGGTTTGTATTTCTGCTTTAATTTTTATTGTAGGTGTAAGGGCGACAAACTCTCAACCAGTTATGGTTAAAGATATTTTTCCTGGAAATCTTGCTAGTCAACCATATTTAACAGCGGTTGGCTCCACCTTATATTTTCAAGCAAGTAATGGCACTAGCGGCTATGAGTTGTGGAAGAGTGATGGCAGTGCTGACGGGACTGTAATGGTTAAAGATATTAATTTAGGATCTGCCTCCTCATCACCGGCTTATTTAACAGCGGTTGGCTCTACCTTATATTTTCAAGCAAGTAATGGCACTAACGGCTATGAGTTGTGGAAGAGTGATGGAAGTGCTGACGGGACTGTAATGGTTAAAGATATTAATGCTGGCGCTGCTGATTCATCTCCATCTTATTTGGCTGTGATTGGCTCTACTTTATACTTTCAAGCTGGCGATGCCGCTACCGGATTTGAATTATGGAGGAGTGATGGCAGTGCTGAAAGCACCGTTATGGTTAAAGATATTAATTTAGGTGCAACCTCATCAACTCCTTCCTATCTAGCAGCAGCTGGCTCCACCTTATATTTCCAAGCAAATGATGGCTTAGTAGGTAGTGAGTTATGGAAGAGTGATGGCAGTGCAAGTGGAACTGTGGTGGTTAAAGATATTAATTTAGGTGCTAGTTCCTCATCTCCATCTTATTTAGCCGCAATTGGCTCTTCCATATATTTCCAAGCAGGTGATGGCTTAGTAGGTAGTGAGTTATGGAAGAGTGATGGCAGCGCTGAAAGCACTGTTATGGTTAAAGATATTAATTTAGGTGCGGGCTCATCATCTCCTTCATATTTGGCTGCAGTTGGTAGTACTTTGTACTTTCAAGCAGGTGATGGCTTAGTAGGTAGTGAGTTATGGAAGAGTGATGGCAGTGCAAGTGCAACTGTGATGGTTAAGGATATTAACTCTGGTGCGGGCTCATCATCTCCTGCCTATTTAACTGCAGTTGGTAGTACTTTGTATTTTCAAGCAGGGGATGCTTCCAAAGGATTTGAGCTATGGAAGAGTGATGGCAGTGCTGAGACAACTGCCATGGTTAAGCAGGTTGGTTTAGGTAGTAATAAACCAATTAATAATGGCTCTGCACCCTTAGCAAATATGGCTGCGATCGGTCTTACTCTTTATTTCCAGGATTACTATGAGTTACAAGTTCCTTCCACAACCGCAGGTCAATATATAAGCCACTCAGGTTGGTACTTATCGGCGTATTCAACGGCGGCACTTCTTACCCAAGTCGGTGACTGGAAAGCGGCCGGCTTTACTGCTGAGCAATCTGTTGAAATGGCAAACATGAGTGCAGCAGGTGATGAGTTTGATTTATTAACAGCGTTGATTGAATCATCAATGGAAGAAGAAGAAGAAGTGGTTGTGAAAAAGAAGGTGACAGTTAAAGCTAAGGTAACAAAATCACCAGCGCCAGTTGTCTCTGAAACACCAGCGCCAGTTGTCTCTGAAACACCAGC
>JGI25920J50251_10000575_pt1 | contig 12729 bp, 10 predicted proteins | sample LauGreBMM110DCMD_2_FD_50251 | JGI IMG/M metagenome (IMG submission 50251) | reverse complement strand
TCCTCTGCAGTAAATTTTCCTTCGGCATCTAATGTATTCAATGCTTTTAGGTTATGCTTTCTGCCTAGTTCGTTATCATTTTTATCGTGTGCTGGTGTAATTTTTAAAGCACCAGTACCAAAATCCATGGTTACATATTCATCTGCAATCACAGGAATTTTTCTATTTATGATGGGTACAATAACTTGTTTGCCCACTAAATTTTTATAACGTTCATCTAACGGATTTACACAAATAGCCACATCGCCTAAAATAGTTTCTGGTCTTGTTGTAGCAACTGTAATACCCCCAACCCCTAATGGTGAGTTAGTGTCTGCTAAGGGATAGTTTATATAATATAGCTTAGAATCTATTTCTTTGAAAATTACCTCTTCATCGCTCAAAGCCGTTTTACTTGCAGGATCCCAGTTTACCATACGTAAGCCACGGTAAATAATTCCATCATTATAAAGGCGTATAAATATTTCAATAACTGCTTTATAATAATCATCATCCATTGTAAAAGCAGTACGGTTCCAATCTAAACTGCAACCCAATTTTTTTAATTGCTGCAAAATTATGCCACCATATTTTTCTTTCCACTCCCAAGCGTATGTTAAAAATTCTTCTCTACTTAAATCACTTTTTTTAATACCTCTTTCCCTTAACATGGCAACTACCTTAGCTTCGGTTGCTATACTTGCATGATCGGTACCTGGTACCCAGCAAGCATTCTTGCCTTCCATTCTAGCCCTACGAACTAAAATATCTTGTATAGTATTATTAAGGCAATGCCCCATATGCAGTACACCAGTAACATTCGGCGGCGGAATAACAATGGTGTAGGGTTCTCTCTCATCGGGGGTGCTATTAAAATATCCCTTATCTATCCAATGCTTATACCACTTTGTTTCAATTGCTGTTGGCTCAAAATTTTTTGTAAGTTCCATAATACTTTATAAAGTGCAAAAATACAAAAATTGAGGTAGGGTAAAAAGTAGCATTTTTTCGGGTTGATGATAAGGGGTTTTTGGGCAGATATGGCTTGGCTAAAAAAAAGGAGCGGCTGTCTCAAAATTGAGATTTTTTGTATTTCCCTCAAAGTCACTAAGGTCAAAAAGTAGTAATAACCAATGGAGAAAAATTCTTTGTGTTTTTGTGGGATTTCTTTTTTGAGACAGCCTCTCTCAAGTATAACAAGCAAACGAAAAGTTTTTAAGGTAAAAGAACACGGCCACAATTACCACCAAACTAAAATGTATTGGTAAGATATAATGGTTATTGGTTACCTACTAGCGTTTGTTGCAGGTACGTTCCATGACTGAGCTCCACATCTCTGGTTTGGTGTAGCAATTTCAACAGCATTAATAATATTATTAGTAGCATTACTTAAATAAATACGTAAATCGGGGGCTTCAGTGCTTACAGAAAAATTAGCCTTATTTATTGCTAAATGTTTGTTTGTGCCTAAATTGCTTCTTTAAACAATTATAATGACGAAAAATTTACTTGTAGTATTAAATATTTTTTTAACAGCAGCGGTTGGTTATTTATACTACGCTACTTTTTCTGCTAATAAAAAGGTTACCTCTCATAATCAAAATTCATATACAACTAACCCAAAGGATAGCAGTTGTAATAAAGCACATATTGCCTATGTAGAGTTGGATAGTATGTACGAAAATATTAGCTACATAAAACAAAAGAGAGGTGAGATGGAAGCCAAACAAAAGCGGATTGAAACCGAGTGGCAAACTGGCATGAGAGGCTTAGAAGCAAAACGAGATAATTTTTTAAAAAGAGGAGCGGCTATTACTCAACAAGAAGCTGAAAAATTTCAAAACCAATTAATGGGGGAACAACAAAATATAGAAACAAAAAAGCAAACCCAAGGGCAAGCACTTAGCGAGGATAGTTTTAAATTTACAGAAGGGCTACAAAAAGATTTAAAAGATTTTTTAGAAGAATATAACAAAGAAAAAAAATACATGTATATACTAACTACCGGTACAGGGTTAGATTATTTGGTATATAAAAATCCTGCATTAAATATTACGAATGATGTTATAAAGGGGATGAATACAAAAATGAATGCAAAGGCAAAATAATTTTCCTTAAATCAATACAATAAAATTTATTAACTTGTCCCAATTAACTCACTAATTGGGCTTTTTTATGTCAGATCAAACTAACTCTTTTAAACCAACCCTTGGCCTTTTTGATGCTACTATGATTGTAGCCGGAAGTATGATAGGTAGTGGTATTTTTATAGTGAGTGCAGATATCACTAGAAATGTAGGTAGTGCAGGCTGGTTAATTGGGGTGTGGTTAATAACAGGTTTTATGACGCTTACTGCTGCACTTAGTTATGGCGAATTAAGTGCTATGTTTCCCAAAGCTGGTGGTCAATATGTTTATTTAAAAGAGGCCTTTAATCCCCTTGCAGGTTTTTTATATGGGTGGAGTTTTTTTGCAGTAATACAAACGGCTACTATTGCAGCAGTAGGTGTTGCCTTTAGTAAATTTATTGCCTACTTAGTGCCAGAGCTTGGAAACAATTATTATTTATTTAGTGTACTAAGCTTAAAAATTCATTCGGGTCAATTGTTAGCAATTGCAATAATTACGCTACTTACCTACATAAATTCAAGGGGTGTAAAAGAAGGAAAATTTATTCAAACAATTTTTACAAGTGCAAAATTATTAGCGTTATTTGGGTTAATAATATTTGGATTTATTTTGGTAAAAGATAGCTTTTGGAGTGAGAATATGGCTACAGGGCTTAATGCTATGCAAGACTTAGGTATAGATAATAAAGGAGTTACACCAACCCTTTGGAAAGGTATTGGAGGAGCAGCTTTGGTAGGGGCAATAGCCGCTGCAATGGTGGGCTCAATTTTTAGTAGCGATGCTTGGAATAATGTAACCTTTATTGCTGGGGAAATAAAAAATCCACAAAAAAATATTGGGTTAAGTTTATTTTTAGGAACATTGATAGTTACGGTAATTTATGTTAGTGCTAATTTAATGTATTTAAATGTTTTGCCCTTAAACGAAATTGCTTTTTGTACAGATGATAGAGTAGCTGTTGCTGTGGCAAATAAAATATTTCCTGCATTTGGTACAACGGTAATTGCTATACTTATTATGGTTTCAACATTTGGATGTAATAATGGTTTGGTATTGGCAGGTGCAAGAGTATACCATACAATGGCAAATGATGGGTTGTTTTTTAAACAGGCCGGCACTTTAAATAAAGCTGGTGTTCCGGCTTATGCACTTTGGATTCAATGTGCTGTGGCTGCGGCTTGGTGCTTAAGTGGTAAGTACGGCGATTTGTTAGATATGATTTCTTTTGTAGTGGTTATGTTTTATGTGTTAACCATTATTGGTATCTTCATTTTACGTAAAAAAAGACCTGATGCAGAAAGGCCCTATAAAGCATTTGGCTATCCAATTCTACCTGCTGTATATATTATTTTAGGTAGTGCATTTTGTNTTTTGCTCACTATTTATAAGCCAAAATTTGTATGGCCGGGTTTAATTATAGTTGCAATAGGNGTACCCATTTATTACTTAATATCTTCTAAAAAGATAAAAAATTAAATTTTTAATTGGCAATGGATTTTCAACAATTATTTAACGATTTTGCAAACATTAAAGTGGCAGTCATTGGCGATGTAATGTTAGATACGTATTGGTGGGGTAAAGTAGATAGAATTTCGCCTGAAGCTCCAGTGCCAGTAGTTGCTGTAACTAAAAGAGAGCAACGAATTGGAGGTGCAGGTAATGTTGCCCTAAATTTAGTATCGCTTGGTGCACATGTAAATGTGTTAACNNTTTTAGGTAAAGATGATGATGGCGAACAGCTTACTACTTTGTTTAACCAAAATAATATTGGTGCAAAATATATCGTTACAAGNACCGATAGAATTACAACAAATAAAATACGCATTATTAGCCGCAATCAACATATGATGCGATTAGACGCAGAAATGCAAACCGATATTACCCAAAATGATGAAGAAAAATTATTGTATGCTTTTGAAGAATACATTGTAGCCGAAAGTCCGGATATAGTTATTTTAGAAGATTACAATAAAGGGGTACTTACCCAAACTGTTGTTACAAAAATTATAGCACTTTGTAAACAGTACCATATTTTAACTGCCGTTGATCCTAAGCGTAAAAACTTTTTTAGTTATGTTGGGGTAGATATTTTTAAACCCAATTTAAAAGAAGCAGTTGAAGGTTTAAATATACTTACAGATGTTGTTAGCTTAAGTTTATTAAAAGATATTCATCTTCTATTACAAGAAAAATTAAAGCATAAAATATCTTTTATAACCCTTTCCGAAAAAGGAGTGTTTTATAACGAAAATAACTCATCAAGCCTTATACCTACCCATATACGTAGTATTGCCGATGTTAGTGGTGCAGGAGATACCGTAATAGCCGTTGCCTCCTTAGTATATGCCGCAACAAAAAATGTTAAACTAATGGCAGAGGTTGCCAATATAGCAGGTGGCTTAGTTTGTGAGGAAGTAGGTACGGTAGCAATAAATAAGGAAAGTTTGTTGAAGGAGTGTGAGGAGTTGTTAACTTAATTTATTCCTCTCCTGTTTCAGTTATTCCATTGTATCACCAACATCTAACAACCGTTGATAATTTAAAATTATTTAAAAAAATATTTTTACCGCAACAAAAACTAATATAAATATTTTGCTAGTACCAAAAGTTAAAAACATACTGCCAAGTATTACAATTAACTGCGGGCTAAAAATTCTTATACAAGGTTCAAATAATAATTCTCCCATCGAAATATTTTTGTAATCTCCTTTTTCAATAAAGTAAAAAAAAAGATTGTGTGGTGTAATAAACAATAAAAATTAGTAACACCAATTTTTCATCATCACTTAAAATGTCTGGTATTTTTCTATAATTAAATAAAAAAGAACCATTGGGTAAAAAATTGCACACTTTAAAAAAATGCGTTTCTACAAAAACAAAAAATCTGTACTGAATAATAAAAAAGAAAATAAAAAACCATCCACTTTGCAACTTATTTGTGTTATTTGCCTTATTCCATAAATGTTTTTATTTACAAAAAGGGTAACCACCATCATTTTTAAAACATTAATAATGCCCACAATTAACCTTTCCATAGCATACACTACAAACATTCGTTTAGCATCCCAACCCAAAAACCAAACTCAGTAACGATGTATTAAATTAACAAGTATTGAAAGATAATCGGGTATTGTTAGCTTACGTTTAAACATTGTAAAAAATATTTAGAATTTTTATGGCACTNAATTAAATACTTTTGAGGTACAAAAAATACCCAACACCACGTATGCAAAAATTTTCAATAGTAGTTCACGGCGGAGCCGGAACAATTTTAAAAGAAGATATGACTCCTGAGTTAGAAGCAGCATATATAAAAGGCTTGCAAGATGCCATAAATGCTGGTTATGCTGTTTTAGAAGAAGGAGGCACATCGGTAAATGCTGTAAAAGCGGCTTGTGTAACGTTAGAAGATAATTTATTGTTTAATGCAGGTAGGGGCTCGGTATTTACAAAAAAAGGTGTGCAAGAGATGGATGCTGCCATCATGGATGGCAATGGTTTAGCAGCAGGTGCTGTGGCTGGTGTTCGTAATGTTCGTAACCCCATAGAATTGGCTACAGAAGTTATGATAAACAGTAACCATGTTTTTTTAAGTGGAAAAGGGGCAAACGATTTTGCAATAAAACAAGGCATTAAATTAGAACCCGATGAATTCTTTTTCTCTCAATTTAGATACGATCAGTGGAGGGCGTTAAGAGATAGTGATAATTATTCGTTAGATCATACGCACCAGGGCTTAGAAGAATTAATGAAAGATAAAAAATTTGGAACAATTGGTGCTGCTGCTTGCGATATGCAAGGTAATATTGCCGCAAGTACAAGTACAGGGGGAATGACGAATAAAAAATATGGACGAATTGGCGATAGCCCAATTATAGGGGCCGGAACGTATGCAAACAATAAAACTTGTGCCATAAGTTGCACAGGCCATGGTGAGCCATTTATACGGGCTGTTGCGGCACATGATGTAAGTTGTTTAATGGAATATAAAGGAATGACGTTACAACAAGCAATGAACCAAGTAGTAAATGTAACGTTAGTAGCAATGGAGGGCGAGGGCGGAATGATTGGCGTAGATGCTGCTGGAAACACCTCTTTAATTTTTAATAGCGCAGGTATGTACCGAGCTATGAAAAACAGTGAAGGAGAAAGTTTTGTAGGAATTTATAAAGATTAAAAGTTGAAAACAGCAATAAGTATGGATGAAATGAAGATGGCACAAATGGAAACAAATAAACTTACATGTGGAGTAGAACTTTCAAAAATTGCTGTAATTGTGGCTGGGGGCACAGGTGTAAGAATGAATACAGCTATACCAAAACAATTTTTATTATTGAATGGCAAGCCCATACTGTATTATACCATTAAAACTTTTTTACAAGCTTTTAACGATGTAAAAATTATTTTAGTACTGCCCGAAGAAAGTATTGCAGCCGGACAAGAAATTATTGATGCTTTTTTTGATTACGAAAGAATTAAAATTACAATTGGTGGTCGTACTCGATTTCACTCAGTACAAAATGGGTTAAAGTTAATTGAAGAAGAAGCAATAATTTTTGTGCATGATGGGGTTCGTTGTTTAGTTAGTCAACAATTGATCCATCATTGCTATAATGCTGCAATTGAATTTGGTAGTGCTATACCGGTAATAGGTAGTGCTGATAGTTTACGTATAATTAAAGGAGAAAATAACGAAATACTTGATAGAGATACTGTCCGACTTGTACAAACCCCACAAACCTTTCATAGCAAAATTTTATTGCCAGCATTTAATATAGATTTTAAAGAAAAATTTACTGATGAAGCCACAGTGGTAGAGGCGTTTGGCTTAAAAGTACACTTGGTTGAAGGAGAAGAAACAAATATAAAAATTACTAATCCCATTGATTTACTAATAGCCGAAAAAATAGTAAGCGAATAAATTTATAAAATTCTATACCTCATTTCTACTCATTTATCTTTCCAAATAGCATCTAAGCTTTTCGTATGGTAGTATTGGCATTTCTTTAAGCTTTTTTTTGGTAGTTGGGTTTGCTATTTGTTGAAATGTTTAAAAAATAAATATACATATCTATTAACGGTTTAAAAATTAGGCAAAGCCTAAAACAAAAGCTATTTTTAAAAAATGAATCAAAAAATACTTGTTGTTATTGGTGGCGGTGCAGCTGGATTTTTTTGTGCAATAAATGCTGCACAACAAAATTCGTTGCTTAGGGTAATTTTAGTAGAAAAAACAAGTAAGCTTTTAAGCAAGGTAAGAGTAAGTGGTGGCGGACGTTGTAACGTTACCCATGCTTGTTTCACAATTAGCGAAATGCTAAAAAAATATCCAAGGGGAGAGAGTTTTTTAAAAAAAGCGTTTCAACATTTTTTTACTACAGATACAATTGAGTGGTTTAAAAAAAGAGGTGTGGAATTAAAAACGGAAGATGATGGAAGAATGTTTCCTGTAACNAACTCATCGCAAACAATAATTGAATGTTTAATAAAGGAAGCCAATGTAAACCGTGTAGAAGTTATGCTTAATGCCGATGTGAAAAACATCGAAAACAAAAACGATATATTCAATTTATCCTTAGCTGATGGACGCTTGTTGCCATGCGATTTTTTGTGTATTGCAACTGGCGGTTATCCAAAATCAACTCAGTTTGAATGGTTGATGAAAACCGGACATACTATTGCAGAACCTATACCATCCTTATTTACCTTTAATATTCCAGATAAAAACTTAACAACTTTAATGGGTGTGGTTGTTGAAAATGCTATGGTGAAAATTGCTGGTACAAAATTGCAACAGCAAGGACCAGTTTTAATTACACATTGGGGTTTAAGTGGGCCTGGCATTTTAAAATTATCTGCTTGGGCTGCATTAGAATTAGCTAAAAGTAATTGGCAGTTTGCTATTGTTGTAAATTGGTTGCCACAGTACAACGAAAATACGTTACGAGATAAATTTCAACTCCTACGTTTCGAAATTGCNGCTCAAAAAATAATAAACAAAAATCCATTTGGCTTGCCTAATCGTTTTTGGGAATATTTACTAAAGACAGCCGAAATAAAAGAGGATTGTAGGTGGACAGATTTGCCAGCAAAGGAACAAAACAAACTACTAAAAGTAATATGTACTCATACCCTACAAGTAAAAGGCAAAACAACTTTTAAGGAAGAATTTGTAACAGCAGGTGGTATTCAATTAAACGAAATTGATGCAAATACTATGCAAAGCAAAATAGTACCTAATTTGTTTTTTGCTGGGGAAGTAATTAATGTAGATGGTATTACTGGAGGGTTTAATTTTCAAAATGCTTGGACAACAGGCTGGGTTGCTGCAAAAGCANTAGCATCTTGTATTTAAAGCAACATTAACAGTGCTTTTTAGTAAGATGATTGATTAAAACTATCTTTGCAAAAAATAGTTTAAACACATAGAAACATAGTCACATAGGTCTAAAACAAAATTATCTATTTTGCCTATGNGCTTCAAATTTAGGAATGAAAAAAATTGATCGTTACATACTATCTAAATATTTAACCACTTTCTTTTTTTGCTTATTGCTTTTTACGGCTATAGTTGTAGTNGTAGATATTAGCGAAAAAACNGACGATTTTGTAAAATCAAAATTGCCCCTAAGTANAATTATTACCGATTATTATTTTGGCTTTATTCCTAGGATTGATGCCTTACTTTTTCCACTATTTGTATTTATATCGGTTATTTTTTTTACGTCAAAAATGGCAACTCGTAGCGAAGTAATAGCTATACTAAGCAGTGGTGTAAGCTTTAAAAGGTTTTTACTTCCTTTTTTTGTTGGCTCGTTATTACTAGGTGGTGTACTTTGGCTTGGCTATCAATATGTAGTGCCCAATGCCAATAAAAAGTGGGCCGATTTTCAGGCAAAATATATCGATCAAAATTATGGAAATAGCAGCAACGAGTATGGTAACGGAAGCTACAAACAAAAAATTTATTTTAAGTTAGATAGTAATACTTATGCNGGTATTAGAGGGTATGATACCATTAGTAAAATCGGNAATATTTTTTTTATAAATCAATTCAAGGGTAAAAACTTGGTGTATAATTTACGGGCAGAATCGTTTAGTTGGGACACTGGGTATAAAAAATGGAAATTATCTAATGTAATTGAACGAACCATTGATAGCCTAACCGAAAAAGTTAGCCGAACAGAAACTATGTATAAAAACTATAATTTTAAACCAGTTGATTTACGTAAAAATGAATACCTAAAAGACCAACTAATAACACCAGATTTAAATACTTTAATTACCCTTGAAAAATTACGAGGATCAGAAAACATTAATTCGCTATTAACAGAGCGATATAACAGAGATGCCATACCTTTCTCTGTGTTAATACTTACCCTAATTGGTGCAATTTTGGCAAGCCGAAAAATAAGAGGAGGTAGCGGAATGCACCTAGCCATAGGGGTTTTGTTAAGCTTTGTGTATATTTTGTTGAGTAAACTATCTTTTGTGTTTGCTACCAAAGGCAATTTTCCTGCAATAGTTGCAGCCTGGCTACCTAATATAATTTTTATTGTAGTAGCTTTTTATTTATACAAAAAAGCTCCAAAATAGTTTATGCCTAAACTTTGTACTTAATTTTTTGTTTAACAAATTAAGGGNNAGTAATTTTACAGTAATTAAACAATGTGCTAAAAGTAGCTACAAACCAATAAAATTTAAGTTGTATGGGAATTATAAAGGAAAAATTTAAGGCAAAAGCCGATGCTACTGCAGCGGAGATTAAAGAAATATTAAAAGAGCACGGGAATAAAAAAATTGGGGAGGTTACCTTAAGCCAAGTCTATCAAGGTATGAGAGGAATTACGGGTTTAGTAACAGAAACTTCGTTATTAGATGCTCAAGAGGGTATACGTTTTAGAGGTTACACTATTCCAGAATTACAACAAAAATTACCTAAAGCAACTAATGGTGCTGAACCATTGCCAGAAGGATTATTTTATTTAATGCTAGTTGGGGAATTACCTACCGAAGCAGATGTATCCCACCTAACCAGTGTGTGGCAACGTCGTAGCCATGTACCTAATCATGTATTTGCAAGTATTGAGGCGTTGCCAGTAAACTCCCATCCAATGACGCAATTTGTTGTAGCCATAATGGCCTTACAAACAGAAAGTCAGTTTGCTAAACGCTATGCTGCAGGCATGAGTAAAAAAGATTATTGGGATGCCGTGTTTGACGACTCAATGGATTTAATAGCAAGACTACCACGTATAGCAGCGTATATATATAGACGAAAGTATAAAAATGGCGATCATATTCATCCAAATGGTTTGTTAGATTGGGCAGGTAATTTTGCTCATATGATGGGTTACGAAGATGAAGAGTTTAAAGAATTGATGCGTTTATATATGACCATACATGCTGATCATGAGGGTGGAAACGTATCTGCACACACCACACATTTGGTGGGCTCGGCCCTTAGCGATCCGTATTTAAGTTTTGCCGCAGGTATGAATGGTTTAGCAGGTCCTTTACACGGCTTAGCCAATCAAGAAGTAATCAAATGGATTTACGAAATGAGGGAAGAGTTGAANACCGAAAATCCATCTAAAGNACAAATAGAAGAGTACGTTAAAAAAACATTGANTGAAGGAAAAGTAGTACCAGGTTATGGCCATGCAGTGCTNCGTAAAACAGATCCAAGGTTTACAGCACAAATGGAATTTGGTAAAAAGCATATGCCTAACGATCCTTTAGTACAAACCGTTTGGAATATTTACGATGCTGTTCCGCCTATTTTACAATCGTTAGGTAAAATAAAAAATCCATGGCCAAATGTAGATGCTCATAGCGGATCTTTACTTGTGCATTATGGAATGGTAGAGTATGAGTTTTACACCGTATTATTTGGTGTTTCAAGAGCATTAGGTGTACTATCAAGTTTAATTTGGGATAGGGCATTAGGCTTCCCATTAGAACGACCAAAATCTATAACAACAGACTTAGTAAAACTTTGGTTAGAAGGCAAAGATGAAATTTGGGAAGGTTAATTAGATACTTCATGAAATTTATAAAACCCAGCATTTATGTTGGGTTTTTTGTTAATTCTTAATGTATAATTTTGTAAAAAAATAATTAATAGGCTTTGTACTAATTCCAGTATTCTTTACTACACCTTAGGCAAAAAAACTTTAAAACATATCAACTACAATAAAAAATTGATTTTGAATAAAGATGGTGTGCAATTATATTTGCACCTCTTGGGGAATTAGCTCATCTGGTAGAGCGCTTGCATGGCATGCAAGAGGTAACCGGTTCGACTCCGGTATTCTCCACTCAATTATAACAAGGGTTTCAGCAGTTGTTGAAATCCTTTTTTATTTATTGGTTTAAACATAGTTTAAACATTTTATCTTTGTATTCATAGTAACAATCTGTTTAATTGTGAATAACAAAGTAGTAAGTAGGATAAGCTATGGTTTGGGTAGAACGCCTAGGATGATTTTGATAAAGGAAGACCGTGGGTATAAAAAATATTCTTACTTGCGGGTGAGTGAGCTAGCTCGCGAAAATTTAAATAATATATTTAAATAACCCCAAAATAAATACTAAAATTAAATTTTTATGAAATACTATAAAATACTCCTACTAATTTTCGGTATAATGCTAAGCAGCACATTAAGTACCGCACAAACCAAAGTTAAATGCACAAACTGTAAGAATGGAATTGACACTTGGATTGAAACCGTAAGCTGTACAAACTGTAAAAGTTGGGCAGAGAGTTACCGCAATATAAAAGGGTGTGATGTATGTAAAAATAACAAAGTCATTGCTTTACGTAAACAAGTTAAGTGTTCGGTATGCAAAGGAACAAGTTGGACATTGCCGTATAGACCGGCACCACTCACCAAAGCACAACAAATTTTGAAGAAAATAAAAGATTTAAATCTATCTCCCCGTGAGCATAATGGTTATTTCGATTGAATTTTCAATATTCAGCGCTGGATGTGCTCAAATATAGAATGAATTATGATTGGTCATACAATAACCTTTGGGTCATTTTAACTAAGATGATGACTAATGAAATTGATAAATCAGCTTATAAAGAGAAAGTGTATGCCTTATTAGATTATTATGATTTGATGTATGCTAACTCCGCTAAGTCAGATGGTTGGAGCGACCCTATATTATATTATCCTTCGCCAGGTGAAGTTATGCTTATTAAATCTCAGTTAGACAAGCTCAATTCAGATCCGGATTACAGCCCCAATTTTTTTGGAAGCTCGATTTCTGCAAGTGATCTATTTAAAATCTATTGAGACATTTCTAATAATTTTTTTTCCAAGCAACGTCTCTCAAAGAACTAAATCCTAACCAATTGAATATGTACGACTAATAACGCAACGCTAATGATAGGCCATCTTATTTTAAGTTATTGAACAAGAGTTCATTAATATGAAAAAATAGTATAACTTAAAAAAATTCAAAATTTAGAATAAGCAAATAATTAACTTGTTGGCATGAATTTTAGCATTGGTACCATTGAAAATTGGGTAGCAAATTATTATGGCATAGAAGTGAAAGCATCTGTGCTCAATGGCTATGATGAACTTAATTTTTTATTAATAGAAAAAT
>JGI25920J50251_10000573_pt1 | contig 12739 bp, 8 predicted proteins | sample LauGreBMM110DCMD_2_FD_50251 | JGI IMG/M metagenome (IMG submission 50251) | reverse complement strand
TCGNTCGCCCGCTGNCGCCTGCAGCCCGGAGGGCTGCCAGCCATTAGCCGGGGGTCGAGCGAAGCGATACCCCCGGACCCCGAAGTCGCCAGGTCCGCACCCCGGAGGGGTGCCAGCGACGCGACCTCGACCGCGACCAGACGTCATGGACGGATGTCTTCCGCAGGTTCGATCGGATCAAACACGCGGCTTGGATTCCATTGTGTCCGCCGATAATGAGGCCTGACGATGGAAGCGACCGATGTCGGCAGATACGATATCAGTTTTTCAGCCGTCGGCTGCCAGATAGGCATCGGTTCCTCGGCATAAACGCAGTAGCGCCAAGGTTCCCGAACCATTCCCGGCTGAGCTGTGAACACGGCGACCTCTCCGGGCCGCAACACCAGGTGGGTCCAACCAGGGGCCAAGACCCAATTGCCGTCCCAGACGTTGGCCCCTCGGCGTCGCACGACATTCGTGGACCTTCTCTGCGTGCCGACCATCGTGCACATGACCTTGGCCGAAGTCAGGTTCGAGACCGCGAACGCCGGCCTTCTCCGACCCGACGGGTCGTCGGTCAGTCCGATGAACGTGACGTTGACCAACCGCACGGGCGGCCGGTCTTCCGGGACCGTTATGACCAGCAAGTAGAACGAAACGACGGTCAGCGGGATGAGCGCGACGAGCAGGACCCAGCGGCTCTTGGTCGTCAGGATCAGCGCATGGATGCCTCAGGCCACCGCCGGCCTCGGCTTCCCGCCGGCCTTCGGCGGCGGGTTCCCCGGCTGGACCGGCGCGACCGGACGATGCTTGAGGCTGCGCCAGTAGCGCGGCGGCAGGCTGCCGAGCGCGATGAACGCAAGCTGGCTCAGGATGAACCCGCCCAGCCACAGGAACGCCCCGCCCATGAAGCCGTAGCTGTGCAGACCGATGCCCAGCATGTTGGTGCCGAACCACGACCAACTCGTCACGATGTTGCCCGCGATGGTCAGGTTCATCAGGCCGCGCTCGCGGACCAACCCGCCCCAACGGGCGTGCAGGATCAGCGCGTTCCACAGCACGATGATCAGCGCGCCGTTCTCCTTCGGGTCCCAGCCCCAGAAGCGGCCCCAGCTCTGGTCCGCCCAGATGCCGCCCAACACCGTGCCGATGAAGCTGAACAACGTCGCGAAACACACGATGCCGTAGGTCATCCGCGTCAACGATCGACCGGTCGCCTCGTCGAGACCCCGCGTGAACACGCCGCGCACCACGTAGAGCATCGCGAGGAATCCGGCGACGTAGGTGCTCGCGTAGCCGAGCGTCACGATCACCACGTGCGTCGCGAGCCAGATGTTGGTGTCGAGCACCGCTTGGAGCATCACCAGCGTGTCGCCGTCCAGCGCGAGGTTGTGCGCGATGACGAGGGTGACGAACCCGAGCGAGCTGCCGACGACGAGGCCGATGGCGTTGCGCCAGAACTTCTCCAGCAACAGCCCCAGCCCGACGCTGCCCCAGCCTATGAAGATGGCCGAGGAGTAGAGGTTCGTGACCGGCGGACGCCCTTCAAGCCACATGCGGAAGATGAGCCCGACCGTATGCAGGACGAACCCCGCCGCGATCAGCCAGAAGGCCAGCTTCCGCGCCGTCTGGTTGAAGTTGAACCAGTAGAAGCAGCCGAGCAGGAAGGCCGTCACGTAGATCGGCATCGTGGTGTAGAACGGCGCCAGTTGGTTGAAGAACACCTCGCGCGCGGTCTTGGTCAGGTCGCCTGCGACCGCCGGGTTCGAGGCGAGCTGTTGCCGGTATCCGGCGAGCGTCGAGTTGAACGTCACCGAATCGCCGCGGCGGAAGGCTTCCGCCATCGTCACGTAGGCTTGGAGCGAAGCGGGCACCGGCTTCGGCGGCATGGCGGTGTCGAGCAACTCGTTGAAGCGCTGGCGGAGCGACGCCATGAGCGGGGCGTCCTCGGCGCCGGGCCGACCCTGGAACTTGCGGATGTCACCCAGCGTGCGGAAGAGCGCCGTGGCGTTGTCTCCCATCGAAAGAGCGACGACCGACGCGGCGACGCGGGTCCATCCCTCACGGGTCAGGTTCGCTTCGGTGGGCGGGATGATGAGCGGCGTGTCGAAGCTCTCCAGCATGTCCCAGTTGAAGATCTCGCCGACAATCGCTTGTCGTTGTTCCGGATCGTTCCGGCGGGTCGCAAAACCCGAAGCGACGGCCCGGAACTTCTCCACATCGGCGAGCAGGTTCGTGGTGTTGGTGGGGATGACGGTGTTCTTGAGCCGCAGGTAGAGCGTGAGCGCGTTGCGGAGCTTGAGCACCGATTGGTCGAAGGAATCCCGCTGGGCCGCATCGGGCTTCTTCTCGAGGACGCGCCGGGCCTGGTCCTCGACCTCTTTGAAACCGGGCTCGATCTGGTTCCACGAGTAGTGCTTCCCGTCCTGTCCGCGCTCCTTCTGCGGCAGCTTGAGCAGCGAGATGAGGTCCGGGTGGTTGATGCGGAAGGTCGGCCAGGTGTCGGCTTCGTCCGGGCGCATCGTGAGCGTGGCGAACCACTCGGTGGCGGAGGCCATGCGGGGCTTCTCCCACCACGATTTCCACGGCTCGAGGTTGGCGCGGCGGCGCTCGCGGATCTGCACGAGCGCGTTGGCGGCCAGCGAGTCGATGGGCTGATGGCGGCCGTTGAAGACCACCGGCAGGCGCGCGAATTCGTCGAGATGGAAGTTGGCGTTGGGACCATCGGCGGCGGCGGCGGCGGTGCCGAGCGCGAACAGCGCGAGGAGGAGGACGGCGAGGCGTTTCATGGCGGCTGGAGGGTGCGCGGTCCGGTTCAGGCGCGGGGTTTGCGGAGGAATCCGACGAGGTGGATGAGGAACTGCACGAGCAGGCCGAGACCGACCACGATGGTCCCGAGGTAAGGCGCGAGCCACGAGGGGTTCTTCACCACCTGCAGCACGCTGGTGCCGCGGTTGGCGTCGATGTCGTCGCGGCCCATCTGGTGCTGGAAGAAGGTGAGCCCGCCGTAGCGCAACGGGTTGTTCATGTAGATGTCCACCTCGCGCTTCTCGCCGCTGCCCTGGTTGTCGATCTGGACGCGGCTCTGGAAGTTCTTCGGCGTGTCGGTGCCGCGATAGACCTCATGGGTGGTCTTGATCAGCTTCACGGCAAAATGCTCGTGGTAGCGCGTCGAGCGAAGGGTGAACCGGAACTCTTTGCCCCCGACCGTGATCGTCTGCGGATTGAGCACGAAGCCGAAGAGCCAGGTGCCGAGCGAGGTCCCGGCCGGGTCGACGACCTCGACGACGGTGGTGGGCAGATTGCGCTTGTCCATCGCGCGGGTCGGCGGGCTCGGCTCCATCACGGCGCGGGCACCGACGCCGGCGGTGCTGGCCGGCGGAGTGTTGGTGTCCACCATCGGGCCACGGGCGCGTATGCTGGCGTTCTCGGCGTAGGAGCGGATCCGCAGGATGAACGGCAGCTTGGCATGGCGGACCTCGCCGCCAGCGGCCAGCGTGGACTCAGGGATCACCACGACGTCTTCGAGGTCGGACCCGGTCGCGTCGGAGAGGATGGCCAGCTCGGTCTTGTGGAAATCCTCGGTGTAGTTGCGCCACTCACCCTCGGCGAAGCTCATCCGGCTCTCCCTCGCGAACATATCGGTGCCGAGCTGGCCGACGAGCAGCACGATGACGCCGACATGCGTCAGCAGGATGCCTGATTTCTGCCAGACGAACTTGAACCGCACCGCATGCGCCGCGAGCAGGTTCGCGAGCAACGCCGTGCCCAACAGGTATCCGCCGGGCAACGGCACGATGATCCATTTCCAGCCCTCGGCGTGCGGGGACCACGTGGAGAACCACGATCGGAAGTAGCGGGCCTGCGCGACATAGAGGCCGTCCTCGGTCTGCGCGAGCGTGCCGAAGAAGACCACTGCGATGCCGAGCGCCAGCAACGTGACGGTCAACTTGAGCGAGGTGAGAGGAGCGAGCAGGCGTTTCACAGGAAAAAAGCGGTCCATGGACCACGCGGATGGACGCGGGCGGAGCCGGAAGATTCGGACTGGTTTTCGGGGGACGTCGGGAACGGGAGCGGCCCGCCCGCGTGATGCCGTCCGGCGAGGAGTCCGTGCCCGTATCGGGCGTCGGCGACGGACGGGACGGCTGTCCTGCGTCGGGCTGATCGGTTTGTGTCCATCCGCGGGCTTCGAGGACCGGCTCAGTACTTCACCGACTTCACGAAGCGGATGAAGTTCTCACGCTCCTTGGCGACGAGCGCCGCCGGACCGACGAGCTTGTAGAACCATGTGCGGTCCGGACGCGACACGATCGCGACGAGCATCTTCTTGCCGGCGCCGGAGCCTTCGCCCGTGAGGTCGGCGACGACGGCCTTCCCGCCGCCGGCGATGTCGATCTCGGTGGTCCCGAGCGCATCCTCGGCCACAGAAGCGAGGCCAAGCTGGCCGCGCCAGCGGTTCACGTTGGCGAGGGTGCCGCCAGCGGACGGCCCGAGGGCGACGACCGACATGTCACCGCCATCGCCCACGACGAAGCTCGCGATGCGCATGTTCGACGCGGCGGCAGGCTTCCAGCCGGCGGGGGCATCCCAATGCGGCTGGCTGGTCGAAGGCGGGGGCGCCACCGGTCCGCGCATATCGGCCGGCGGAGCCGCGGACGGAACGAGCGCCGCGGCTTGCGCGGAGGACGGTGACGGTTCGCCGGTATCGACCGATTTCAGCCAAGCGAGGAACTTGGGCTTGTTCTCCGCCACGAGAACGTCCTCGCCCTTCATCTTGAAGAACACCGTGGTGCCGCTGACCGAAAGGACGGCAGCGAGGGTACGGGCCTTGTGTTTCTCGTCGAGCACGGTGGTGTCGCTCACCATCTCATACATCTTGCTCGCCAAGCTGCCGATCGGGACGGCCTGCGTCTGCCCGGCGAGATCGGTCTCGGTGATGTCGGCGAGCTTCAGCTCCTGGCGCCAGCGATTGACGTTTTCGAGCTCGGTGCCGGCCGCCGGTCCGAGCGGCACGACCGAGACGTCGGCGGAGCGTCCGTCGGCGGCGGTGACGGAGTAGCTGGCGATGCGCATGCCGCTCGCCTCTTTCTTCGTCCAGCCTTCGGGCACGGTCCAAGGAGGCCGTTGGCTCGCCTCTTCAGATCCGGCGCCGGAACTTGAGGACGCCGCGGCCATCGGTGCCGGAGCGGCCGCGTCCTTCGGCGCCTGGTAGACTTGGACCTCGTCCTTCTTGCAGCCGACGAAGGCGATCGCACAAAGGGCCGCGAGCGGGAGCGGATGAAAACGCATCGGGTGTAAGTAGCCACCGATGACGACTTGAGCAAGCGCGGTGCGCGCCCGATAGGGACCGAGTTTGAATTTGGAAGGCAGGAAAACGGGAAGGATCTCGCCGGTTCCTGTTCTCCCGATCAGGACACCGCCGCGCGCCCGCCTCGTTGAGGGGCCGAAGAGGCGTCCGGAGGGGCAGACGCCGATCCGTTGAAGTTGTCGTCCGCGGGGCCGCCTTTCGGGGACAAACAACCCGCCGGGCACGACCCGGTCCGAAACTCGCCACCGTTGCGCCTTGGCTCGGGACCCCGCTCAGAGCAGCTCGCGTGCTAGGAGGCGTCTTTCAGCATCGCCTCGCGCAGCAGGCGCACCGGAGGCATGCCATGGCAGAGCATTTCGTCGTGGAACCGGAGCAGCGAGAACGCCGGGCCTTCCTGTGCCTGCCAATCGCCACGCAGTTTCAGCAACTGCAGCTTGCCCAGCGTGTAGAAGCAGTGGCCCGGATCAAAGGTCCCGCGCAGCGCTTCCTGGTACGCCGGCTTCTCCTCGTGATGGCAGTTGTCCCGGAAGAACTTCGCGCCCTGCTCGAGGGTCATCCCTTCGCAGTGCATCTGGACCGAGACACAGAGGCGGCAGACCCGGAGCAGCGCCTCGTCCGATTGCGCAAGCCGGTACTTCGCGGCGCGGACGATCTCCTCGCGCGAGGCCGTCGCCGGGGACGCCGGTTGCCCGAAGCCTTCGTCGAGCAGCATTTTCTCACAGTAGTGCGCCCAGCCCTCGACGAAGGCGTAGCTGCTGAAGATCTTGGCGACCGCCGAGGCCTCCGATGCGTTGAGCGCGAGGAACTGCACGGAGTGGCCCGGATACGCCTCGTGGATGCTGACGACGTCGGTGATGTAGTAGTTGGACGCGGTCAACCACTCGTCCTTCTGGGCAGGCGGCCACCCGGCCTCGACCGGGGTGACGTAGTAGAACGCTTGGGTCGACTTCGTCTCGAACGGCCCCGGCGTCTCCATCGAGGCAAAGCGGGTCGCGCGGAACGGCGGCAAGGTCTCGGTGACCGTCACGCGGACCTCGCTCGGGAGGGTGACAAGGCGACGGTCGACCACGAACTGGCGGATGGCCTCCAGGTTCTTCCCCGTGTCCGGCAGCAATCCTTGCTTGGTGGGATGGTCCTTTGGGATCGCTTTGAAGACCTCGATGGCAGGCCGCGCCGGGTCGATCAGCCGAGCGGCTTGGTCGAACCGGACCTGCTCGGCGCGGAGCTCCTTCATGCCGAGCTCGAGCATCTTCGCCGGCGGCAGGTCGATCAGTTCGCCTCGGAGCATCCGTGCATATGCGTCGGCCAGCTTCCGGAGCCTCTGCTCCTCGGAGGACTTGGGCCCGGTGGAGGTGCAGCCCGCCACGACGAGCGCCACGGCCATCAGAGTTTTCTTGACCGCCGCAGCGTACCGCCCACCGACGCCGCGAGAAGCCGGAAGGTGAGCAAGCCGGGACGATGATGACAACCCGCCGACAACCGCCGCGGTTGCCCGTCGCGTCGCCCCGACCTAGGTTGCCACCCACGTGCCCAGCGCTCCAAGAAACAAGACCCGTCCGAGTCCGGACGGCGGCGAAGCCGCGCTATGGCGCGCTCTCGGCGCGCGATGGCGCCAGTTGTTCGGCGACTTCACCCGACTCGGGGTGAGTTTCGAGTGGCATGAGCTCGACGCCGGACAAGAGGTCGATTGGGCCCCCAGCTTCCATCCGGAGAGCATCGAGCTCTGCCTGAACCTGAGCGGGTCCGGCGAGGTGGTGCTGCGCGACGACGTCGTGCGGATCGAGGCATGGACAGCGGGCTTCTATCGGCAGGGATCAGATCTGCTCCAGGCCCGCCGATTCGGAGCCCAGCCGCACCAATTCATCACCGTCGAGCTCTCCTCTGTCTTCTTGGCCCGCCATCTCGATGGATCTTTGGCCGGACTCCATCCCTTGGTCTCGGAGACGGTCACCGGCCGCAAGCTCCTGTCGGCGCTCGGTCGGGTCGAACCGCTCGACACCCGCCTACGCGACCTCGTGGCCAGCCTTCGCCAGCCGCCGGTCCTGGCGAGCGCCCAAGCGCTCTGGTACCAGGCGAAAGCGGTGGAGCTGATGGGCGAGTTCTTCTTCCAGCCGCCGACGCAGGACGAACTCTTCTGCCACCGTCACCATCGCGTCGCACGCGATCGTGTGGAGCGCGCCATGGCTCTTCTCCGGCGTGACCTCCCGAATCCGCCGACCTTGGAGCAACTCGGGCGTGAAGTCGGCTGCAGCCCGTTCTACCTCAGCCGGACCTTCTCGAAGGAGACGGGCCGGACCATCCCGCAGTACCTCCGGCAACTCCGCCTAGAGCGTGCTGCCGAGTTGCTGAAGACCGGTGCTTTGAACGTCACCGAAGTGGCGCTCGAAGTGGGCTACAACAGTCTGAGCCACTTCAGCCAAGCATTCCATCAACAGTTCGGGTGCTGTCCCGGCCTCTATCCGGTGGCGACATCGACCCAAAAAGCCTCCGGAACCTTGCTCAAGGACTGAGCGAACAGCAGAACGTGCCCAACGCGGCGATGACCCGTCCGGTGCGCTCGATCGCCATCGAGAACGCGGAGGCGATACTTGTCCCGGACGCCAATGACGGCAGGCCGACCAGGAGCACCAGCACGTTGCCTAGCCAGATGACCACGGCGGAAAAAATCCTACCTTCGCCGATGATGTCCGGTTGGCGGACGCGGAGGATGTGGCAGGTCAACGTGATGTGGAACGCGTAGGTGGCCCCGATCCCGGAATGGAACAGGAACGGCAGGTCGGAGCCGCGGAACATCCATCGGGTCGCGCCGTAAAGCAGGACCCAAAGCACCGTGTAGATCGGGAAGAAATAAGGTGCCAGAGCGATGAGGACGTTGGTCTTGCTCAAGACCACCTGCCCACCTTTGGAGCCGGCTTTGAACGAGCGGACCTTCCCGCCGGACATCCAGGCCCATACGACATGCGTGAGCTCGTGCCCGACGACGTAGAGCCACATCGGTTTGGGAAGACCGAAGAACACGATCATCCAACCGGCCGTCCCGACGAGTATCGCGAGCCAGAACTCGACCGCGCGAGCGGAACCAACGACGACATCGGCCAGCGCCCACGTACACCCAGCGGCGACCGGCAAAATCAGCAAAGCGACCAGCCAACGGGTCGAACGTCGCCAAAATGAGCCCATCACAAAGAAAAGGGCCTGTCGGAACGACAGGCCCCTTTGTCAAATCCTTAACCTTACGCCGATTACCTTGCAGTGGATTTGGACGGACGTTTCACGTCCCCGCCGACGTATTCAACCGCCTCTTTTTTCTCACTGATGATCACTGCTTTTTGCTCGATTACGATGTTGGTTTTGCCGGCCACGACCACGATATTCGTCTCGGTGATGGTTATGGCATTGGTGGCGACCTGGGAGATCCCAGTGTCACCGAACGCGGCGGCGGTGGAGAGAAGACGGCGACCACGGACGACGGCGACCTCGCGCTCGAACGAAGCAGTGCGCGACGGCATCTTCTTCGCCGCGATCGCGGCCGCTTTGCTGGCGCGTTGCGGAGCCCCGGATGCCGCCGACGCGACAATCGAGAGAGCGCTATCCGGCGCGAGAGTCAGCGCCGCTTCCACGACGGCCTCAACCGTCTCGGGCGCCACGCTGACGACCGCCGTGATGACCGTGGACATCGCACCTGGATGATTGCGGATAGTTGACGTAACAACGGCGACGGCAACCTTTTCCTTGTCTTCCTTGGCTGCGCCCAAGACAAGCTTGCTAGCGACGGCAGGGAGTTCGACCACGCGGGCCGCCTTCAATGACTTGTTCACCGCGTCGACCTCAACGGAGCTGAGCGCGAACGCAGGAACAACAGTGATCACGGAAACCACGGCCAAAGCGAGTACAAGCTGTTTGAGAGAGTTNGATTTCATATCACGAATGTCGGATGCGTTCAACCAACGCCCCGAAATTTACCCACAGAAACAGAAACTTGTCAACCGATTACTCCATCGAAATCCGGAAGGTGCCCCCACCGCTTCATCAAGACCACCCGAGGCGTGCATACCGCAGGCAAGCGGGCCGTCCGAGGGCTCCCGACACTCTGCTCCGCGGGGATCTAAAAACAGGCCCATCCGTTGTCGGCACTCCGGGGGACAAGACTCGGGACCCATCCGTGTCGACCCGCGAGCAGCGTGGCGCGGACGGGCTCCGCAGTGCGAACAGTCCATCCGGCGACCTCCACGGCGGCGACCCTGTCTTCGGTCCGGTGGCCAACATCGACAGCAGACCGCGCCGAAAATCGGGACCCAAGGCCAAGGACCGCGGTATCGACCCGCCCAGGCTCTCCCGGCCCGGTCCAGAAAGTTGAGTCCGGCACTGCTTCCACCGCCCATGGCTCAGGCATGCTGATCGAAACGATGATCCGCTATCGTCGCACCGATTTTTTGACCGTCGGAGCGTCCCGCCGAAATCATGAAGGAAGGGATGGGGTCTCGGTCGACGGACCCAGCCAGGAAAAGCTCCGCTTGCGCCCCCTCCCCCCTTGTGTGTTAGGCATCCGCCACACAGTTTTCCACGATCAGGCAACACTCGACTCAAAAACTATGCACATGAACAGCTCCACGAAGCGCCGGCACCCCGGCGGCTTCACGCTCATCGAGCTGCTGGTGGTGATCGCGATCATCGCGATCTTGGCCGGCATGCTCCTTCCCGCTCTTGGCAAGGCCAAGACCAAGGCCCAAGGCATCAGCTGCCAGAACAACGGCAAGCAACTCATGCTCGGCTGGCACCTCTACGCCGGGGATTACAACGACGCCTTGGTCAGGACCGCAGGGCTGGACAGCCTCGTCCCCACCCACAACGCCACCAAGATCTATCAACTCAACCAATGGGCGATGGGCACGATGGATTCTGCCAACCAAGGCGGCACCAACACCATCCTGCTCATGGATTCGTTGCTCTACAAATACGTCGGCGCCCTTGCGGTCTACAAATGTCCCGCCGACCGGTGCGGCTTCACCAAAGGTGCCAAGAAGCCCTACGGCGGGGGCGAAGCCCAATCGGTCCGCAGCATGTCCATGAACGCGTGGATGAACCCCATCAACTCGTGGTCCGCTGACTCCAAGACGGCCACCAACTTCCGTAAACTGGGCGGCATCCTGCGGCCTTCCGAAACCTGGGTCACCATCGACGAGAACCCGGCATCGATCAATGACGGTTGGTTCGTGTGCAGTCCTGGCGATGCCGCTTGGGTGGACATCCCCGGAACCTATCACAACAACGCCGGCGGCCTCACCTTCTCGGACGGGCATGCCGAGATCAAGAAGTGGAGGGACGGCAGCATCTTGGGCCGGAGTGCCAACATCGGCTCGGCCCCGAAAGACGGCAAAGTGGACCTGAAGTGGTTGCAAGCCCGTAGCACCTACGGCCCCAGCGGTCCGCCGTGATCCAAGCCCAACAACTTGGCCACCTGCTTTCAGAGCCCGCCCTCATCGGCGGGCTTTTTTGCGGTCCCATGATGCCGCTCGGACGAGTGATCCCCGAAACGATATCCATCGTGCCGGACGAGAAGGCCCAGGCAGGTTTTTGACCAGCGCAGGACGACGCCCACTGAAGGACCCGCTCCCGATGTCGCGGGCCGTTTCGGCAGTCCGCTCAAAGAACCCCGGGGGAGAGAACCGCCCGATAGATCGCCGGTAGGAGCGCCAACGACGGTGGTTCCGCCGAAAGGCCAGTCGATCCGGGATCAACCCATCGCAGGAATATTTCGTGACCAGGTGAACGGTCGATGACATGGATTCTCGCCGGAAGATCCGGCCCCAAGGCGTGCATGGGGCGACGTCGGCCACAGCGCTGCCTCAGCTTTGTCCGGGGCGGTCGCGGGCCCCGATGGGGGCTCGGGCCGTCGAGACGCTCGCCGCGATGGCTTTTGGCTGGGCATCTGCTCCTAGGAACCGATGGATCCCGTCGTGTCCCGTCCCGTCCTGGATGCAAGCCGGCCCAAATTGGGACTGAACATAAGTATTGAACAAAAATTCATTTCTTGGTAATATTATTTTGTATATGAAGGTCAAACAATTCACATGGGTCGCGCGCTTGCGATGGATCGGTGCCGCACCTTTGCTGCTCGGGTTGCTGCTGGCCCTGCCCACCGTGGTGCAGGCGCAATACACTCACACGACCGCCGACGGCCAGGTCACCATCACGGGGTATACCGGTTCGGACAGCGTGTTGAGCATACCCGCCACGATCAACGGCCTGCCGGTCACCCGCATCGGGGAAAGCGCGTTCCTGGGCCGCACCGGTCTGACCGGTGTGACCATCCCCGACAGCGTCACCAGCATCGGGGGCAACGCGTTCGATAACTGCACCGGACTCACCAGTGTGACGATCCCCGACAGCGTCACCAGCATCGGGGGCAACGCGTTCATTGCCTGCACCGGCCTGACCGGTGTGACGATTGGCAACAGCGTCACCCACATCGGGATCAACGCATTCGCTTACTGCACCAGCCTGACCGGTGTGACGATGGGCAACAGCGTCACCACCATCGAGTCCTTCGCGTTCGGTGGATGCACCGGCCTGACGAATGTGACGCTTCCTGACAGCGCCACCAGCATCGGGAACCAAGCATTCCAAGGCTGCTCCGCCCTGCAAGGCGTCTATTTTCTCGGGAACGCGCCCAGCGTCGGGGAGGCGGCTTTCGCAGGAACCACCGCCACCGTTTATTATCTGCAGGGGACCACAGGCTGGGGGACGACGTTTGGCAGCCTCAACACGGTGGAGCAGGCGCAATACACGCACACGAGCGCCGACGGCCACATCACCATCACCGGGTATATCGGTGCGGGAGGCCCGGCCAGGGTGCCCGCCACGATCGCAGGGCTGCCGGTGATCCGCATCGGGGACAACGCGTTCAATGGCCGCACCGGCCTGAAGAATGTGACCATCCCCAACAGTGTCACCAGCATCGGGAGCCAAGCATTCCAAGGCTGCTCCGCCCTGCAAGGCGTCTATTTTCTCGGGAACGCGCCCAGCGTCGGGGAGGCGGCTTTCGCAGGAACCACCGCCACCGTCTATTATCTGCAGGGGACCACAGGCTGGGGGGCGACGTTTGGCGGCCTCAACACGGTGGAGCAGGCGCAATACACGCACACGAGCGCCGACGGCCACATCACCATCACCGGGTATATCGGTGCGGGAGGTGCCGCCAGCATACCCGCCACGATCAACGGCCTGCCGGTGATCCGCATCGGGGACAACGCGTTCATTGGCCGCACCGGCCTGACGAATGTGACCATCCCCAACAGTGTCACCAGCATCGGGGGAGGCGCGTTCCAAAACTGCACCGGCCTGACGAATGTGACCCTCCCCAACAGCGTCACCAGCATCGGGGACAACGCGTTCAGGGACTGCACCGGCCTGACGAGTGTGACGATCGGCAACAGCGTCACCAGCATCGGG
>JGI25920J50251_10000572_pt1 | contig 12744 bp, 13 predicted proteins | sample LauGreBMM110DCMD_2_FD_50251 | JGI IMG/M metagenome (IMG submission 50251) | reverse complement strand
GGTGAAGGTGGCGAGGACCCTAATCGCTACAAGAATGAACTCAAGGGTATTCCCATTAAAAAAGGTGAGACCCTGGCTAGTATTTTGGGTAAGGATGTGGTGGAGGCAGATATTCCTTTACAAGATGGCGATTCATTACGTTCCAAAATTAAGCAAGTTGCCTCGGGCCGTTTTGGAGTAACCACGGAGTATTTGCGTTCAGCCGATCAAATTCAGATCAAGATGGCCCAAGGTGCTAAGCCGGGAGAGGGCGGTCAGTTACCCGGTGGCAAGGTCTCAGATTACATTGGTAAGTTACGTTTTTCAGTGCCTGGTGTAGGGCTCATTTCTCCACCCCCACATCATGACATCTATTCGATTGAGGATTTAGCACAGCTTATTCATGATCTCAAGAATGTTAATCCTAAGGCCGATGTATCGGTCAAGTTGGTTTCTGAAGTTGGAGTTGGCACGGTAGCAGCTGGTGTTGCTAAGGCAAAGTCTGATCATGTCGTAATTGCCGGCCATGATGGCGGTACTGGCGCATCACCCCTATCCTCAATTAAGCACGCAGGCTCTCCTTGGGAATTAGGTCTCGCGGAGACTCAACAGACTCTCGTTCTCAATCGCTTGCGAAGTCGCATTCGGGTGCAAGCTGATGGTCAAATGAAAACGGGTCGTGATGTGGTAATAGGTGCATTATTGGGCGCCGATGAATTTGGTTTTGCTACTGCACCCCTCGTTGTTGAGGGATGCATCATGATGCGTAAATGCCATCTTAATACCTGTCCTGTTGGTGTCGCAACGCAGGATCCAGAGCTACGTAAAAAGTTTTCTGGCAAACCAGAGCATGTGGTTAATTTCTTCTTTTTCATTGCCGAAGAGGTGCGCGAGATCATGGCGCAATTAGGGATGCGAAAGTTTGATGAGTTGATCGGTCGTGTGGATCTCTTGGATACCCGTAAAGGGATAGATCATTGGAAAGCACAAGGATTAGACTTTAGTAAAGTATTTGCACTTCCAGATGTACCTGCCAAAGAACCTCGTCATCAAACTTTGACACAGGATCATGGTTTAGGTTCTGCGCTCGATCATATTTTGATGGAGAAAAGTGAGCCTGCTTTAGAGCGCGGTGAGAAGGTGTCATTCATCGTGCCAATCCGTAACGTGAATCGCACAGCCGGTGCCATGTTATCTGGCGAGGTCGCGATGCGCTATGGCCACACGGGCTTACCCGATGACACGATTCATATTCAGTTAAATGGTACGGCAGGGCAAAGTTTTGCAGCATTCTTAGCTCATGGTATTACCTTCGACCTAGTAGGCGATGCGAATGATTATGTGGGCAAAGGCCTGTCGGGTGGTCGTGTGATTGTGCGGGCTTCACATGAATTCCGTGGCGATACATCGCAAAATATTATTGTTGGCAATACCGTACTGTATGGTGCGATTGAAGGTGAAGCTTTCTTTAATGGCGTAGCGGGTGAGCGATTTGCCGTGCGTAACTCAGGCTCTGTTGCGGTCGTGGAGGGCACGGGGGATCATGGCTGCGAATATATGACGGGCGGTACGGTTGTAGTTTTAGGTAATACGGGCCGTAACTTTGCGGCTGGTATGAGCGGTGGCGTGGCGTACGTCTATGACGAAGATGGTTTGTTTGAGAAGCGTTGCAATACCAGTATGGCAACGCTAGAAAAAGTATTGCCCTCTGCCCAACAAATAAGCGCAATGCCAAAGTCTGCTTGGCACGCCCCCGTAAATGTAAAAGAGGGTGGTGAGCGCCAAACCGATGAGCAAATACTAAAGACTTTAATTGAGCGCCATTTCCGCTACACCGGATCCGAGCGAGCAAAAGCCTTATTGGCAGACTGGGAAAAGGCTCGCACGCGTTTTATAAAAGTGTTGCCAACCGAGTACAAGCGTGCGTTAGGAGAGTTGTGGGAGCGCGCTCAGGGCCAACTCGGCAAAGAGAAGTCGGTCACGGTATAGCGGGCTAGTTTAAGACATATTAAAGAAATTACAGGAGTTTGTATGGGTAAGGTGACTGGATTTATGGAGTTTGAACGGGTCGATGAAAAATATGAAGCCCCGATCAAACGAATTCATCATTACAAAGAGTTTGTGGCGGCTTTGTCCGATACCGATGCCAAAGTACAGGGTGCACGATGCATGGATTGCGGCATCCCATTTTGCAATAACGGTTGCCCCGTCAACAACATCATTCCCGATTTTAATGATTTGGTTTATCAGGGGGATTGGAAAAATGCCATTGAGGTTTTGCATTCCACTAATAATTTTCCCGAGTTTACTGGCCGCATTTGCCCCGCACCTTGTGAAGCTGCTTGTACTCTCGGAATTAATGAGCTACCTGTAGGTATCAAATCGATTGAGCATGCGATTATCGATAAGGCTTGGGAAAACGGTTGGGTAAAGCCACAGCCTCCTAAGACCAAGACTGGCAAGAGGGTTGCGGTAGTAGGCTCTGGCCCAGCGGGTATGGCTGCTGCTCAGCAATTAGCGCGCGCTGGTCATGATGTCACCGTATTTGAGAAAAATGATCGNGCAGGCGGTTTGCTGCGCTATGGCATTCCTGATTTCAAGATGGAGAAATGGCTCATTGATCGTCGTGTTGAGCAAATGCAAGCCGAGGGCGTTATCTTTGCGACGGGTGTATTTGTTGGTAAGGACGGCTTGGGTAAAGAGGTAAAAAACTATTCCAGTAAGAGCATTACCCCTGAAGCCTTAATGAAAGACTTTGATGCGGTCATTATTAGTGGTGGTGCAGAGCAACCTCGTGATTTGCCAGTACCAGGCCGAGAGCTGGGCGGCATTCACTACGCACTCGAGTTTTTAATTCCGCAAAATAAAGAAAATGCAGGTGATTTAAAGAACGAGATTCGCGCCACGGATAAGCATGTAGTAGTGATTGGCGGCGGCGATACTGGTTCCGATTGCGTTGGTACCTCGAATCGCCATGGTGCCAAACACGTTACGCAGTTTGAACTATTACCGCAACCTCCCGAGGAGGAGAATAAGCCTTTGGTGTGGCCATACTGGCCTACGAAGTTGCGCACTTCTTCTTCACATGAAGAAGGATGTGAGCGCGATTGGTCGGTGGCCACAAAGCGTTTTGAAGGGAAAAACGGTAAGGTTGAAAAGCTCATCGGCGTTCGCTTAGAGTGGAAAGAAGGCAAAATGGCTGAGGTCCCGAATTCAGAGTTTGAAGTGAAAGCGGATTTGGTGTTATTGGCAATGGGATTTGTATCGCCAGCGCAGCAGATATTAAGTGCCTTTGGTGTTGAGAAGGATCCACGGGGTAATGCAAAGGCAACAGTGGATGGCCATAAAGCCTATCACACCAATGTTCCGAAAGTGTTTGCTGCTGGTGATATGCGCCGTGGTCAGTCTTTGGTGGTGTGGGCAATCCGCGAGGGGCGTCAATGCGCACGCTCGGTCGATGAGTTTTTAATGGGTTCATCCGTTTTGCCACGATAATAAGGCATGTCAATTGCAAATCATGATAGTCCTGTAGTAGTTTCTATCTGCGGGGTCGACTTTTCTTATGCTCTGGGGGAGAGAAAAATTCTCTCNGGGCTTAATATGGAGTTTAAGCGCGGCCAAGTGGTTGCAGTGATGGGNGGTTCGGGCTGCGGTAAGACTACAGTCTTACGTCTAATTGGCGGTCAAGTAATTGCGCAACTGGGCTCGGTGCTTTTTGAGGACCAGGATATTGCATCAATGAACAGCGAGCGCTTGATGCAAGTTCGTCGTCGCATGGGGATGCTGTTTCAGTTTGGTGCTTTGTTCACCGATCTTAGTGTGTTTGAGAACGTTGCCTTTCCCTTGCGCGAGCATACTAATCTCAGCGAAGAACTCATCCGCGATCTAGTCTTGATGAAGCTCAACGCAGTAGGGTTACGGGGTGCACGTGATCTCATGCCTTCTCAAATATCAGGCGGCATGGCAAGGCGGGTCGCATTAGCACGCGCTATTGTTCTAGATCCACCGCTCATNATGTATGACGAACCCTTTGCAGGATTAGACCCGATTGGTTTGGGAATCACAGCACGTTTAATCCGTAATTTGAATGATGCGCTGGGAGCAACGAGCATTATCGTGACCCATGATGTTGAGGAGACCTTTGAGATCGCCGACTACGTTTACTTTATAGCGAATGGAAAAATCGGAGCAGAAGGAACGCCCGAGGATCTCAATCGCTCAAGCGATCCGTTTGTGCGTCAGTTTTTAGATGCCTCTCCCGAGGGCCCAGTCCCGTTTAATTATCCAGGGCTTGATACTGCTACTGATTTTGGTGTGAGGTCTTCATGACGACAGAATCCAATTCCTTGTTTAGTGTATTGCTTAACAAACTAGGCGACCTAGGTTTTTTTATTCGCNGCAATCTTACAGGCCTTGGTTACGCAGCTCGTATGTTTGCTCTCGTACTAGTGCGCTCAGGATCTTTGCTAAAACGTCCCCGTTTAGTTTCTGATCAAGTCTTGTTTGTGGGTAACTACTCTTTTGTCATTATTACGGTCTCGGGTTTATTTGTCGGCTTTGTTCTTGGTTTGCAGGGCTACTACACCTTGACCCGCTATGGATCAGAGCAAGCACTGGGCCTATTAGTTGCTTTATCTCTAACCCGAGAGCTAGGCCCTGTCATTACGGCCCTATTGTTTGCTGGTCGGGCAGGCACTTCTTTGACTGCAGAAATTGGCCTAATGAAAGCAGGTGAGCAACTTTCTGCGATGGAGATGATGGCAGTTGATCCATTGCGCCGCGTGATTGCTCCTCGCCTATGGGCCGGAATTATCTCGATGCCTATTTTGGCAACCATCTTCACTGCGGTTGGTGTGTTGGGTGGTTATTTAGTGGGTGTACCGCTCATTGGTGTTGATAGTGGCGCCTTTTGGTCGCAGATGCAAGGCGGCGTTGATCTGTTTGATGATATTGGCAATGGTTTTATTAAAAGTATTGTCTTTGGATTTGCCGTCACTTTTATTGCTTTGTATCAGGGTTATGAGGCCAAGCCAACTCCCGAGGGTGTATCGCAGGCAACTACCCGCACGGTCGTGCTGTCTTCGTTGACGGTATTGGCCCTAGATTTTTTATTAACCGCCATGATGTTTTCCAACAACTAAGTTTGAATAGAAAAAATGCTATGAGCGATCCTTGCTTGGTTCAGAATAAACTGAGGTTCTTATGAGAAAAAGTGCAATTGATGTTTGGGTTGGTATTTTTGTTGCCATCGGCATGTTGGCCATGTTGTTTTTGGCCCTAAAGGTTGGCAATATGAGCGCAGTCTCTTTTGCCCCCACTTATTCCGTATCTGCCCGCTTTGACAATATTGGCGGCTTAAAGCCAAGAGCCCCAGTCAAAAGCGCTGGAGTTGTCGTTGGCCGTATTGCCAATATCAAATTTGATGACACTACATATCAGGCGACTGTGACCATGATCATTGATAAGACGTATAAGTTTCCGAAGGATTCCTCTGTAAAAATCTTGACCTCTGGATTATTGGGAGAGCAATACATTGGCTTAGAGGCCGGCGGTGATGAGCAAATGCTTGCAGAGGGTGGCAAGATCATCCAAACTCAATCAGCCATTGTCTTGGAGAATTTAATCAGTCAGTTCCTATACAACAAAGCTGCAGATAGTGGGCAAGATAAAGGTGAGGGCGGTAAAGCTTCATCGAAGTAAACATAAATGTATTCCAATCACAACAATAATCATAACCGCCCGTGTTAATTCTTAAGCGCATTACCATTCTTATTGTTTGCGCCTCAATGATTGGGTGCGCCAGCATTCCGGCTGGAAGCGAGAGATCTCCAGACGATCCATGGGAGCCATTTAATCGCTCGGTATTTTCATTTAATGAAAGCTTGGATGATTATTTACTAAAGCCCATTACGAAAGGCTATCGTTTTATTCTGCCTAAACCTGCGCAACAAGGTGTCGATAATTTCTTTGGAAACTACCGCGATATCTACACCTCGGCGAATAATCTACTGCAAGGCAATCTAAGTATGGCCTTTAGTGATTTGATGCGCGTGGTTGTCAATACTATTTTTGGCTTAGGGGGCTTATTTGATGTTGCAACGCCCGGTGGCCTCGAAAAGCATAAAGCNGATTTTGGGCAAACCTTTGGTGTGTGGGGTATCCCATCAGGCCCTTATGTGGTGCTGCCATTTTTTGGGCCTAGTAATGTCCGCGATACCCTTGGAACAGCAGTTGATTTAGAGACTGACTACTTATTTCGGCTGCTACCCGATGTTGCTTTGCGAAATAGTTTGACAGCGTTACGGGTTGTAAATGCTCGCAATAACTACTATGAGGCAGGTGATCTATTAGAAGGTGCCGCGCTTGATAAATACACCTTTACCCGTGATGCCTATATTCAGCGCCGCCAATATCAAATTGATCAGGCCAAAGAAGGCAAGGAACCGCCTCCACCTGTGTATGAAAACCAGCACCAATAAATATAGTCATAAAAGACTAAAATCTAACCTTATCTTAATTCGTATGGTTGATTGTGAAAAAACTTATTTTTAGTATTGCGACAGCACTCATTTCTTTTTCAGCATTGGCACAAAATGCGCTGGACGCCGCTACGCCTGATAGCTTAATTAAGACTATTGTTACTGACGTAATGGCGTCGGTCAAAGCAGACCCAGAGATCCAGAAAGGTAATATTCCTCGTGTAGTTGAGTTGGTCGAGAAAAAAATCGTGCCCTATACCGATATGCGGCGCACAACCCAATTAGCTATGGGTAGAAATTGGAGTAAAGCCACTCCAGAGCAGCAGAATCAACTCATCATCGAGTTTAAGAATCTTTTGATTCGAACATATTCTGGAGCACTGAGTCAGTTACGTGATCAAACAGTGCAATACAAACCATTACGCTCCTCGCCAAGCGATACCGATGTAATTGTGCGTACCGTTGTTATCGGTAAATCAGATCCAATCCCTTTGGATTATCGGCTCGAGAAAACAAATGAAGGTTGGAGGGTCTATGACGTTAATATCATGGGGGCATGGTTGATTGAGGCTTATCGCAATCAATTCACGAATCAGATTAATCAAAATGGTATCGATGGGCTGATCAAGTTCTTGCAAGAGCGTAATGCAATGTTGGCCGGAAAAAAATAGGTATGACCTTCGCGCTTCCTGCCTGTGTTAATCAAGATAATGCACTGAGTCTGCAGCAGCGGGGCCTTTCTGATATTAAACAAAGCCAGACGATTGATTGCACGGCCTTAATCGATTTTGATTCGAGTGTGCTTGCAGTTCTTATGGCCTGGCAACGTGAACTCTCCCCCCTTCAGAAAACCTTACGCTTACTCCATCCACCTGAGAAGTTAAAAGTATTAGCCCGTGTTTATGGAATNGCCGATTTATTAGGTTTGGAATAAGCATGCTGGCAGTTTCGGTCGAGCACTTGAGTAAGCGCTATGGCAACCTTCTTGCTTTAAATGATGTTTCTTTGCAGGTGCAGGAAGGTGAGTTTTTTGGTCTTTTAGGCCCCAATGGTGCTGGTAAGACAACCCTCATTTCAATCCTCGCTGGTCTTTGTCGTCCAGATCAGGGCGAGGCCTTCATTATGGGCACCAACGTGCAAAACCATTTTTTAGAGGCGCGCAGAATGTTGGGGGTTGTTCCTCAAGAACTGGTATTTGATCCATTTTTTACTGTGCGCGAGACCTTACAGTTTCAGTCGGGTTATTTTGGAATTCGTAATAACAGTGATTGGGTCGACGAAATCATGGCCAATCTTGATCTCACCTCTAAGGCCAATAGCAATATGCGCTCTTTATCAGGGGGCATGAAGCGCCGAGTCTTAGTGGCCCAGGCATTGGTACATCGCCCTCCAGTGATTGTCTTGGATGAGCCTACTGCTGGAGTCGATGTTGAACTTCGTCAATCGCTCTGGAAATTTATCAGCCGTCTTAATCAAGATGGCCACACTATTGTATTAACCACACATTACTTAGAAGAAGCTGAGAGTTTATGTGGGCGCATTGCTATGCTGAAGTCTGGACAGGTGGTGGCTTTAGACACCACAGAAAATTTACTCGCACGGTATGGAAAGACTCGCGCGGCGGATGGACAAGAGACCGATTTAGAAGATGTGTTTATGCAAATCATGGCGGGGGAGCAACAATAATGCGCCCTGCATTAGAGTACGGCAGTGGTTTTGTTACCCTTTTACGCAAAGAGAGTAAGCGCTTCTACAAGGTNGCCTTTCAGACCGTTGCNGCACCTGTTTTAACAGCTGTTCTATATCTCATGATCTTCGGTCATGTATTAGAGGGTCGACTGGTGGTGTATGACAAATTAAGTTACACCGCATTTTTAATACCAGGCTTAGTGATGATGAGTATTTTGCAAAATGCCTTTGCTAATACTTCTTCATCTTTAATTCAGTCAAAGATTACTGGTAATTTAGTATTTATTCTCTTGGCTCCTCTAACGCATCTGGAGTTTTACTCGGCCTATGTATTAGCGGCAGTATTTCGAGGCATTGTGGTGGGCCTGGGTGTTTTGATCATCACCTTATTTTTTGATGTTCCCAGTATGCAGTACCCCCTTTGGATTTTGTTATTTGCTTTCTTGGGAGCTGCCATCTTAGGCGGACTAGGGCTCATTGCCGGTATTTGGGCCGATAAGTTTGATCAGTTAGCCGCTTTTCAGAACTTCTTAATCATGCCTGCGACCATGCTCTCCGGGGTGTTCTACTCGATTCATTCCCTGCCAACCATCTGGCAAGTGATTTCGCATTTCAATCCCTTCTTCTATATGATCGATGGCTTTCGTTACGGTTTTTTTGGGGTCTCGGATGTTTCGCCTTGGATGAGTTTGGCGGTCGTCCTAGGGTTTTTTTTGATTGTTTCGGGACTCGCTTTGCGTTTACTACAATCAGGCTATAAATTACGTCATTAAGCTTATTAAGCAAGGAAAACAGATGTTTCCCACTCCAGAGCAGATTGAAGGTTATATCAAGGATCAGATTTCGTGCACCCATCTCGAAGTGGATGGTGATGGTCAGCATTTTTATGCCACGATTGTGAGCCCTGAGTTTGCAGGCAAACGCTTGATTCAGCGGCACCAACTGGTATACGCTGCCTTGGGCGATCGCATGAAAGCAGAAATCCACGCCCTATCGATTAAGGCCTTTACTCCCGAAGAGTTTACTTCCCAATAAGAGTCATGGATAAATTAGTGATGACGGGTGGTTCCCCCCTTCATGGTGAGATCCAGATTGCTGGTGCAAAGAATGCTGCTCTACCAATTTTGTGTGCCTGTTTATTGACTGCAGAAACCATCGAGCTGCATAACGTACCTGATTTACAAGACGTACGCACTATGCTCAAGTTACTGCAGCAAATGGGTGTGACGGTTGACTTTCCAAATCCGAGTGATCGCAGTCATTTGCATCTTAATGCTGCCACCATTACCAGTCCCGANGCNCCGTATGAGNTGGTCAAAACNATGCGTGCATCGATTTTGGTTTTGGGACCACTGCTGGCACGATTAGGGCTCGCAACGGTTTCTTTGCCTGGNGGATGTGCCATTGGCGCACGACCTGTTGATCAGCACATTAAAGGCCTCAAGGCCATGGGCGCTGGTATTCAGATTCGTAAAGGATTTATTGTTGCCAAGATTGTGGAAGGCAAGCCACGCTTACAGGGTAATGCCATTCTGACCGACATGATCACGGTTACTGGTACCGAAAATTTACTGATGGCGGCNTGTTTGGCCGAAGGAACTACGGTGCTAGAAAATGCGGCACGTGAGCCTGAAGTGTCAGACTTAGCAGAGCTTTTAGTCAAAATGGGAGCGAAGATTTCTGGAATTGGTACTGACCGCTTGGTGATTGAGGGTGTGACTGCTTTGCATGGAGCAAGCCATGCTGTTATTCCCGACCGAATTGAGACCGGAACATTTTTGTGTGCTGTGGCAGCTACCGGCGGTGAGATCACGCTCAAGAGTTGCCGGCCAGATACCTTGGACGCAGTTTTGGTGAAGTTAAACGAAGCGGGTTTAAAAATGAAGAAGGGCAAGGATTGGATTACTGCGAGCATGACCGTTAGCCCCAAGCCTGTAAGTTTTCGGACNTCCGAATACCCCGCTTTTCCGACGGATATGCAGGCTCAGTTTATGGCCCTAAATACCATTGCCAGTGGAAATTCTCGTATTACAGAAACAATCTTTGAAAATCGTTTTATGCATGTACAGGAGCTCAATCGATTGGGGGCGGATATCTCGATCGAGGGCAATACAGCGATTGTTGAGGGAGTGGAAAAGCTCTCTGGAGCAAGGGTCATGGCGACTGACTTGCGAGCCTCAGCGAGCCTTGTGATAGCAGGCCTGGCGGCCCAAGGAGAGACCCAGGTGGATCGTATTTACCATCTTGATCGTGGCTATGATCGGATGGAGCAAAAATTAACCCAACTTGGCGCAAACATCCGCCGCATGAAATAATCAAAGCATTATGTTGACACTCGCGCTATCCAAAGGGCGTATCTTCGAAGAAACCGCTCCGGTCTTGGCAAAGGCTGGAATCCGTCCATTAGAGGATCCGGAGCANTCGCGCAAATTGATTATCCCGACCTCAAATCCGGATGTACAGATCATTATTGTGCGAGCTTCGGATGTTCCTACCTATGTGCAATTTGGGGCTGCTGATTTTGGGGTAGCTGGGCATGACGTTCTTCTTGAAAAAGGCAGCGATGGTTTGTATGTACCCATCGATTTAGGAATTGCGCGTTGCCGTATGGCGGTAGCTGTGCAAAAAGGTTTTGATTATGCCGCTGCAGTTCGTCAAGGATCGCGTTTGCGCGTTGCTACCAAATATGTGAACTGCGCGCGCGAGCACTTTGCGAACAAAGGCGTNCANATNGATACGATCCATTTGTATGGCTCGATGGAGCTCGCTCCTTTAGTTGGCTTAGCCGATGCGATTGTCGATCTAGTATCCACGGGNAACACTTTGCGCGCTAANAATCTNNTTGAGGTGGAATCGATTACAGAGATCAGTGCGCGTCTTATTGTGAATCAGGCGTCCTATAAGCGTAAGCGTACGGCTATTAAAAAATTACTGGATGCGTGGCAGTAATGTCAAAGGCATCAAACCAAGCTGTGACGGTGCAGCGCCTAAAGAGTAGCGATCCAGGTTTTCAGAAAACATTACTCGATAGTCTTTCTTTACCAAGCGCAGACGATCATGCAATTGATGCAGTAGTTATTTCTATCTTGGCTGATATTAAAGTCGGTGGCGATGAAGCATTAATAAAGTACACCAAACAATTTGATCGACTCTCTGTTAATCGTGTTTCTGATCTTGAGATTAAACAGGTAGATCTAGAAGCAGCCTATCGTTCTTTACCAAGCGAGCAAGCCAAGGCATTGGAGTTTGCTGCACAACGGGTGCGTGCTTATCATGAAAAACAAAAAGAGGCAGCAGGTTGTCGTTCATGGGAGTACACCGAGCCTGATGGTACGCGTTTGGGTCAAAAAGTAACTCCTTTAGACCGCGTCGGTATTTATGTGCCAGGTGGTAAGGCGGCTTATCCATCATCGGTTTTGATGAATGCCATTCCAGCAAGGGTTGCAGTTGTTGGAGAAATTATCATGGTGGTACCAACCCCCGATGGCGCACGCAATCCCTTAGTCTTAGCTGCCGCTCATTTGGCAGGAGTGCATCGCGTATTTACCATCGGTGGTGCACAGGCTGTTGCTGCGCTTGCGTATGGTACACAGACCATTCCAGCGGTCGATAAGATTGTGGGTCCTGGAAATGCTTATGTAGCTGCTGCCAAGCGTCGGGTCTTTGGCACGGTTGGTATCGATATGATTGCTGGCCCATCAGAGATCTTAATCTTGTGCGATGGATCAACCGATCCAGATTGGATTGCGATGGATCTGTTTTCGCAGGCGGAGCATGATGAACTAGCTCAATCGATTTTGTTGTGCCCTGACCCCCGTTTTATTGATAAGGTTAATGANAGCATTCAAAGACTGTTGCCACAAATGCCGCGCGAGAAAGTAATCCGGGCGTCATTGCAAAATAGAGCCTTGCTGATTGAAGTAAGCGATATGAGTGAAGCATGCCAGATTGCAAATGTGATTGCAGCCGAGCATCTTGAGATTTGTGCGCAAGAGCCTCAGCAGTGGGCTGACAAAATCCGCCATGCAGGCGCTATCTTTATGGGGTCATATACCAGCGAGTCCCTCGGCGATTATTGTGCTGGACCCAATCACGTCTTACCAACGGCGCGCACCGCCCGTTTCTCATCCCCATTGGGTGTCTATGATTTCATGAAACGCTCAAGCCTCATCGAGGTGAGCGAGGCAGGCGCACAAACACTCGGCCCGATTGCGAGTACCCTTGCACACGGCGAGGGCTTGCAAGCCCATGCGCGTGCAGCTGAGATGCGTCTCAAGAAAAAATAGTTACTTTAGGCCGAGAGTATTTTTTTGAGCGCAATCAGAAGAGCGTTCATTTGCTCATCGGTGCCGATGGTGATACGCAGGTATTGATCAATTCGTTTTATCTTGAAGTGCCGCACAATAATGCCCTGATCGCGCAATGCTTGATGAATCCGTGCACCATCGTGTTTGGGGTGTTTGGTAAAGACAAAGTTTGCACTCGAGAGCAGGGTCTCAAATCCAAGCGCATCCAGTTCTTTGATAAATTGAGATCGTGTTGCAATAACCTTACTCGACATGGTATCCAAATGAGCTTGATCTTCCATCGCTGCGAT
>JGI25920J50251_10000553_pt1 | contig 13011 bp, 9 predicted proteins | sample LauGreBMM110DCMD_2_FD_50251 | JGI IMG/M metagenome (IMG submission 50251) | reverse complement strand
GACGAAGCGCGAATTGCTATTGACCGGTGTATAGCCGAATTGAAGACGCGCAAGAAAACGGGAAGCGTTGCTGTTGCAGACAGTCACGGTGAGCTGGTTGGTCTATTACGAATGAATGGCGCGGGTTTCGCTACGGCAACCATCGCGACCAACAAGGTATTCACATCGTCGCGCTTGCGCCAACCCAGTGGTGATCTCGGCAAGGCCGCAGCGGAAGGCGGTTGGGACGTTCATTATCATGGCGATTCCCGATATCTCGGGTGGGAAGGTGGAGCACCGGTCTTTTTCCAAGGGGCTTGCATTGGGTCCGTCGGTGTCAGTGGCCTGACCGGTGAAGAAGACTTCGAAATCGCGCAAATGGGCGTAGCTGCAATTCTTGCTTCTTTGGATTGATTTCAATGGCCTTTCCCGTTCCTTATTCCGCTGCCTCCACTAGATACGATACCATGCCTTATCGTCGTTGCGGCCGCAGTGGACTGAAGCTGCCTGCCATCTCGCTGGGCCTTTGGCAAAATTTTGGCGGCGATGATGTTTTTGAAACAGGCAGGTCGATCTTGCGTTATGCATTCGATAACGGGATCACTCATTTCGACCTCGCAAACAACTATGGCCCGCCATACGGCTCAACTGAGGAGAATTTTGGCCGCGTTCTGGCGACTGATTTCAAGTCGCACCGCGACGAACTGATCATCTCGACAAAGGCTGGCTGGGATATGTGGCCTGGGCCCTATGGTGATGTTGGCGGGTCGCGCAAATACTTGATTGCTTCTTGCGATCAGAGTTTGAGGCGCATGGGCGTTGACTATGTCGACATCTTCTATTCACATCGCGTCGATGCCGACACTCCACTGGAGGAAACCATGGGGGCGCTTGCTACATTGCATCAACAAGGCAAGGCTTTGTACATTGGCATTTCTTCCTACTCTCCGGAGCTTACAGCTCGTGCAGCAGAAATTTTAACATGGTATCATGTTCCCCTCCTAATCCACCAGCCCTCCTATTCGATGCTAAATCGCTGGGTCGAGGACAAACTCCTTGAAACTCTGGATGACTTGGGAACTGGATGCATTGCTTTTTCGCCGCTAGCGCAGGGACTTCTAACTAAGAAGTATCTTAATGGCGTACCTACCGATGCTCGTGCAGGCAAGGCTGGGTCCTTTAGCCCCGACTTGGTGACCGAAGCCAATTTGCAGCGAATACACGGTTTGAATACGATCGCGGAGCAGCGAGGGCAGACCTTGGCGCAAATGGCTATAGCGTGGGTTCTTCGCGACCCGCGTGTGACCTCAGCATTGGTTGGTGCCCGCACAGTCGCCCAACTTGCCGACACATTAAAAGCACTGGGCAACTTAGCATTTAGCAAAGATGAGCTCGCTGACATTGATACTTACGCCGGCGATGGCGGTCTCAACATCTGGAGCGTTTCGTCCGACCTAACGGATTGCGTCGAATTATAGTCACCTTGCTTAGAGAACACTTCAAAGCACATTATCAGGGAATGAGGCGAAGGAACGCATCATGAAATCAAATCTCGTCCGGCTGTTGCTCGCCAGTATCGTTTCATTCGCAAGCCTCGGCTTCACAAACAATGGCCTGCCCGAAGCGCCGGTCGGAACTGATCCTGTATCAAAGTCAAATACAGGAATGGCGCGTTCCGGCTTACCGCACTCAGTAAAAAGACAAAACGTCCTAACCATAGCGGAAAAGGTCGCAGATCATCAGATTGCAATGCTTGCAGCTGGTCAGGTGCATCCAAGGAACGCTGCCGATTCTACCGACCCAAAAGGTTGGGTTCAAGGCGCTTTTTTCATCGGTCTGACGCATCTTGCCGATCGCAGTCTCAAGCCGCAATATCGGGAATTCCTCATGGCGCGGGGCGAGAGCAATCGCTGGGAATTGGGACGTCGTCTGTATCATGCCGATGACCATGCAGTTGGGCAAGCTTATCTATGGGCTGCACGTAATGGAGCAGGACAAGAAGCTATCGCGCCTATGCGGAAGGCTTTTGATCTGATCTTAGCTCATCCGTCACAAACAGACCTCGCCTTTGTCGAGCGCCCCGCCGGTGCGGGGGATCCGCTATGCTTTGATCGGTGGTGCTGGTGCGATGCCCTGTTCATGTCGCCCCCAGCCTTGGTTGAACTTAGCAAGGCAACCGGCGACCCGCGTTATGCGGCGTTTGCCAAATCTGAGTTCTGGGCCGTGACGGACTATCTCCAGGACGCACAAAGCAGCCTGTATTTTCGCGATAGCCGGTTTTTCGAACGGCGGGGCAAGGACGGTGAGAAGATATTCTGGAGCCGCGGCAACGGCTGGGTATTCGCTGGCCTAGCAAATCTTTTGACGCACCTGCCGAAATCCGATCCAGATCGGGCGAGGTTCGAGGGGCTTTTCCAGACCATGGCGGCCAAGCTTGCCTCCATACAAAAGACCGATGGCTATTGGAACGCATCGCTTCTTGGTGCTCCAAAAGACACCTTACCTGAGTCAAGTGGCACAGCGTTTTACGTTTACGGTCTGGCTTGGGGCATAAATTCCGGTCTGCTCGATCCGTTGGTCTACCAACCAAATGTTGAGCGTGGCTGGCAAGCCTTAACGCGTGCAGTCCATAAAAATGGCAAACTGGGATGGGTTCAACCCATCAGTGATCGGCCGGAAATGAACACTTTTGACGACACACAAATCTATGGCGTTGGCGCCTTCCTACTCGCCGCCTCGGCGGTTGCAGACTTGTCGGAAGCCAAGAATGATCGACAGAAGTCTCGGTAAAAGGCATGATCATTGCCGAATTTAGAACCAACGACATCCCTCTAAGTCTATCATTACTAGCATCCATATCTTCCATGACTTTAGGTTCAGCACAAATTTTTACACAATTGCGCGCCGGNATATGGTTGACTGTAATGAGCCTTCTGGCTTTGGGNCTCGCCTCACCGATTTCCGCGGACGTCGGTTCAGCATTTCGCCACCCCGGGGCAATGAATACAGCCGCCAGTCTTGACTGGGTCAAGGCAAAGATCGACGAAGGCAAAGAGCCTTGGACCAGCACCCTACAAGAAGTTGAACAAAAAGCACTGCCGGCCAGCGCAGCGCTTGCGGTGATCGATGCCGGCGACCAAGCTCAGGCAGCCGCCTCCAAATCAGAAGCTGTTAAAGCCTATGCAAACGCTCTGGCATGGCGCCTCACCGGCAAAAGGAGATATTCGCGCCAATCTAGCGCCATACTGAGAATGTGGGCGGACTTTCGAGGTTTCGTGGGGACGACCGACCAAGACAAGCTGCACGCTGGCTGGATTGGTGTGTTATTCGGCGAGGCCGCCGAGATCATGCGAACATCACCAGATTGGAAGGCTGACGACATAGCCGCTTTCCAAACTATGTTTCGGCGCGCTTTCTACCCGAAGCTCTCAACCCCCAGTCGCTGGAATGGGAATGTCGACCTAACTCAGATTGACGCGCTGATGACGATCGCGGTATTCAACGATGACAAGGACGAATTCAAACGCGGCCTTCAAAGGCTAGAAGTCCGAAGTAAAGCCTACATTTTTCTAGAGTCGGATTTAACCCCTGCCGCTATCGAAGGTGATGGCGGCAATAGTCCCGCGTTTTGGTTCCACCCAACTAAATGGGCCGATGGGCTAACTCAGGAAACCTGCCGCGACAATGGTCATCATGCCCAGTTTGGGTTAGCGTCGGCCCTACACGCGGCCGAAATAGCGTGGAACCAAGGTGTCGATGTATACACGCCTCATATGAGGCGGTACACAGCGGCAATGGAGCTTATGGCTCGTCAGCTTTTGACAGGCAACATGCAAGGGACCTGTAGGAGTGCGATGGCGACCGCCAATATATTTGACACTTTTGAAGTAGGATTCAACCACTACAGCCACCGCATGGGACTGCCCTTGCCATTTACCGAAAGACTCATTTCCGAGCGTGTGAAACCTGATGGGATGTCGGAATTGAACATATTCCATGAAACCCTGACNCATTCAAAGGCGCCGATGATCACGTCGAGCCACGAACGGTGACTATCGACATTTTTCTTAGAAATATGAGCCGCTTGGGCAACGGAAGAAAGCCCAAAAAGGGCAATGATCTAAACAATTCGATCAAGAGAGGCGTTTTTCAACAACTTCCCAAACAATACTGATCAAGACAAGCCCGGACGTCGTCAAATTACATCTTGTACCAACGAGCTTTATGGAGCCATGGAGGTCAACCTCTCGGCCCCGTCGAACTTCGAATAACCAGACGGTGAGGCAGTATTTCCGCCTTTACAGCACTATCCTCAGGAGAATCGATCGCTCGCAGAAGTCGTTTCGCGGCGCCTATACCAATGTCCCTAGCGGGCTGAAGGACCGTCGAGAGCGGCGGGTTAGCTATGGCTGCGTATCGGGTGTCGTCAAAGCCCATGATCGACAAGTCTTCTGGAACCCTGACGCCGCGCCTTGAGGCAAGACCCAAAACACCAAGGGCCATGTCATCGTTGGCGCAAAAAATAGCCGTCGGCATGACTGATCGCGCGAAAATCTCTATGGCGGCATTGACGCCTCCATTGGACGTCAGGTCGGAATGAACAATGTTAACTTCATCGAGGGGTAGTTTAGATGATTGAATTGCGGCACAAAATCCTAACTCTCGATCTTTCGTGACAAAGGATTGCTTTGGCCCTGAAACAAATACAATATCCTTATGACCGGAGGTGATAAGGTACTGCGTTGCATCATATGCAGCCTGATAATTGTCGATATGCACACTCGGAAACTGACCAAGGTCAGCGCTGATAGGCTCCAGACCGATAACTATCGGGAGCGATTTGGATTTGTTTTTTTCAATCAACTTCTTGCTGAAAGGCAAGGTGGAGCACAAGAGGATCACGCCCTCAACCTGTTTGGCAACCAACATTTCAATAAAGTTGTTGTCGTTTACCTCAGGTCGCGACTCTGTCAGGATGATTGAATAACGAGTGCCGAGAACTGCCCGAATGCCCTCTAAAATTTCAGCGAACAGCCAGCTACCAATTTCATGAACAACAACTAGAATAATGTTGGTCTTACCGCGGCGAAAGTTTTGCGCCAGCATGTTAGGGCTGAAGTTAATCTCTTCAATTACTCGACGGACCCTCGCAAGCGTCTTTTTGCCCACCTTTTCTGGTGAATTCAGGCACCTTGAGACAGTAGTAACCGAAACCCCAGCAAGCTTGGCTACTTCCACGATTGTAGAGTTTGACAAAAGTCTCTCCTAAATTTTTACGACAGACAACCTAAGCCACGTCAATTAACAATAACCCAATAAGCTGTTCCGCGTTACAGTGCCAGCGTCAAGCTTTGATCAGGATCTGAGCCTCGGTTTGCGTATCAAATATCTCGCCATTCAGCAGTTCGTCGTACCTTGACCCATTCAAATCACCATAAAAGCGGCTTTTTCATAAGCAGCCGGGATTGATGTGGACCGCCTTCACGCCGATGTCCGCTAGCCGCTGCTGCACGTCATTGGCGATAGATTTCAGGCATTTTTCCGAACGTCTGCTAGACCGCAGAGCAAGGTGAACCGTTCTGGTGCCATCTTCGATCGAAACCAAAAGGAACTTGCAGCTATCATGCGTACCTTGAAAAAGTGATAGGATCACATGTGCGCGAGGCGCTTCGGCCGCAACCGAATGCGAATAACGCCGCAATTTCATAAACGGGCACTGTGCCGCAAAAAAAGAGGCCGTAAAACGGCCTCTTTCAAAGTTAGTTTGATGGCAGTTCAGCCGACCATATCTTCCAGCTCGGTGCCTTTGGTTTCATGAACATATTTCAGCACGAACATTATCGAGATGAAAGCGAACGCCGCATAAAAGCCATAAGTGATCGGCAGTCCGATATTCGCCGCGAGCCACGGGAAGCTCATGGAAATCGCAAAGTTCGCTGTCCATTGCGCAGCCCCTGCTACCGCTAAGCCTGAACCACGTATCTGGTTGGGGAACATTTCTCCCAGCATCACCCACATCACTGGCCCCCAACTGAAGTTGAAGAAGCTCACATAGACATTGGCAGCGATCAAAGCGACCGTTCCCACACCGCCGGGCAAAACCAACTGGCCATCGACAAATGTTCCGCTCGCGAAGCAGATGGTCAATATCCCGAGGGTCACCGCCATGCCGATCGAACCGATCAGCAACAGAGGCTTACGTCCGATCTTGTCGATAAGGCCAATCGACACCAAGCACGCAGCAATTGACAACATTCCGCTGAGGATATTGATTTTGAGCGAGTCTGCTTCACTGAAGCCNACCGCCTGCCAGAGCACTGCTCCGTAATAGAACACTACGTTGATGCCTACAAGTTGCTGGAACACGGCAAGGCCGATCCCAACCCAGACGATCTTCCTCCATTTACCAGTTTTAGGATCGTTGAGATCGGACAATTTGGGTTCGTGGTCACCCGCAAGCGACGCTTTGATTTCCTGCACCTTAGTCTTTGCAACGGCGGCCCCGAACAGCCGGGTCATAACTTGTTCGGCCTCTGCAAGGCGGCCCTTCGCGACTAGAAAGCGAGGGCTTTCCGGGATGACAAGCAACGTGACAAGAAACAGTACGGCTGGAACCGCCTGCACCCAGAACATCCAGCGCCATGCCGGATAGCCCAGCCAGAACTCACCAAGCGATGACCCTGCTGATTGTGCGAGAAAATAATTGGCTAGGAAGGCCCCTGTCAGACCGGCAATAATCATCACCTGTTGAACACTCGACAGTCGTCCCCGAATATTTGCTGGCGTCACTTCGCTGATATAGGCCGGAGACAATACGCTGGCCGCGCCCACGGCAGCCCCGGCAAAGAAACGCGCAACGGCAAGAATAAGCGCTGAACTAGCCGCGCCCGATGCAAAGGCGCTGATGATGAACAGGATCGCAGCGATCATCATGACCTTTTTGCGGCCAATGTTATCCGCAAGCCGCCCCGCCATGAAGGCGCCAACGGCACAGCCCGGCAGCAACGCGCTGACCGTCAGGCCAAGCGCACCTTCGCTCAAACCAAAGGTCGTTTTTAGCCCTTCCTGCGTTCCATTGATTGCGCCCGAATCATACCCGAACATGAAACCGCCAATCGTGGCAACGCCCACAATGGCGGCAATGAGCGGCATATTGAGCTGCTCTCCCGATTTCTCAGTCATGAAATTTCCCTCCTCATGCGCCGGAATAGATGTCCAGCAACCCATTTATGTTGCGCTGATGGTAGCGCTACCGTCAGCGGTTTGCAGTTAAACTGCCCATCTGTCAACGCTGAGGGGCTAAGTGACGGATGCTAGTTACACTATAACAACGCAAACGAAAAAGCGGTGAGAAGGGTTTTTAAAGATAACTCAACTTATTCAATGTTATGATCCAAATATCAGAAAAATGTTAGCGCTACCGTTTAGTTGCTGATATTGATAAATGCATCAGGTGGCGAGGGTTTGAGTGTATGTATCTGGGGATCGACATCGGGACGTCGTCGGTGAAGGCGATTCTCATGGACGAGCGTGGTGCCGTGGTTGAACGTGCCANTTCNCCTCTGTCGGTTTCACGCCCATATCCGCTCTGGTCAGAACAGGATCCAACCGACTGGTGGGCGGCANCCAATAACGCGGTCAGCGATCTCGATTTGCAGCGCCGCCAAGCTGTAAAAGCAATTGGCCTGTCGGGGCAAATGCACGGAGCTACCCTACTCGGCAGCGACAACCGCGCGCTCCGTCCCGCCATCCTGTGGAACGACGGCCGTAGCAACGGACAATGTGCAGCGCTTGAGGCAAGTATTCCCGATCTTGGCCAAATCACCGGCAACCGCGCCATGCCAGGCTTTACAGCGCCAAAGCTACAATGGGTGCGTGAGAACGAGCCTGTTATCTTCGAGCAGGTCAAATCTGTGCTGTTACCCAAGGATTATGTCCGGCTGCACATGACGGGTGACCTGGCATCCGACATGTCGGATAGTGCAGGCACATTATGGATGGATGTCGGCAACCGTGACTGGTCCGATGTCATGCTGGCAGCAACTGGGCTTAACCGCGTGCACATGCCAAAGTTGTTTGAGGGCAACGAGTTTACAGGGGAACTTCGCGCCGAAGTGGCCGAGGCATGGGGCATGGGCCGCGTGCCGGTGGCGGCAGGTGGAGGCGACAATGCAGCGGGCGCGGTAGGTGTCGGCGTCGTCCGTCCGGGTGATGCTTTCCTGTCGCTTGGAACATCAGGCGTACTGTTTCTTGCCAATGGCAGCTACAGCCCAATTCCGGCAGCCGGTGTGCATAGCTTCTGCCACGCACTTCCAAGCCGCTGGCACCAGATGTCGGTAATTCTAAGCGCGGCTAGCTGCGTCGATTGGGCGGCCAACTTGTGTGGGATGGTTGATGCCACCGCCATGTTTGCAGCTATCGAGGCGCGCGGCGCACCTGCTTCAACCGAAATGTTCCTTCCTTACCTTTCAGGTGAACGCACGCCGCACAACGACCCCAATGCGAAGGGCGTGCTTTTCGGCCTTAGCCATGAAAGCGACGCGGCTACCATCGGGCAGTCTGTGCTCGAAGGCGTCGCGTTTGCCTTGCGCGACGGCATGGACGCTTTGACCAACCGCGGCGCGTATGTCGACAGCATCACCGTGATCGGCGGTGGCGCAAAGTCCCATTATTGGGGCAAAACTTTGGCGTCGGTCCTTGGCAGACCGCTTGTTTATCGCGACGGCGGTGAAGTCGGCCCGGCTTATGGCGCGGCGCGGCTGGGGCAACTGGCTCACACTGGAGCCGCTATTGAGGAAATATGCACCGCACCCGCCATTCTTCACGTCGAAGTTCCGGATCACCGGCTGGTAGATCTTTACGCAGAACGGATGCCGAAATTCCGTTCGCTCTACCAGAATCTCAAAGCATCATTTTAGAGGAACAAATCATGTCCGCCAGCTATTTTGCCGACATCGAACCCATCAAGTTCGAAGGAACCGATTCCACCAACCCGCTCGCCTATCGCTATTATGACAAGAACCGAGTGGTCATGGGAAAGTCGATGGCCGAGCATCTGCGCATGGCTGTTTGCTATTGGCACACATTCTGCTGGGACGGCTTTGACGTCTTTGGCGCAGGCACGTTTAATCGGCCGTGGCATGGTGGCCCCATCGATCAGGCACGTGCGGATCATAAGCTGGACGAGGCATTCGAGTTCTTCACGCGTCTTGGCCTGCCTTATTTCTGCTTCCATGATGTCGACGTCATGGCAAATGCCGACACCATTGATGAGTACGTGAANAACTTTGCAATCATCGTCGACAAAATCGAAGCCAAAATGGCGGCAACCGGAGTGAAATTGCTTTGGGGTACCGCCAACATGTTCAGCCACCCGCGCTACATGGGGGGCGCATCGACCAATCCCGACCCAGATGTATTCCGCTTTGCGGCAACTCAGGTGCGTCACTGTATTGAGGCGACGCATCGTCTGGGCGGCGCGAACTATGTTCTGTGGGGCGGACGCGAAGGCTATGACTGTCTGCTCAATACCGACCTTAAACAGGAAAAGGTACAATTTGGGCGGTTCCTTCAAATGGTGGTGGAACACAAGCACAAAATCGGATTCAAAGGCGATATCCTCATCGAGCCGAAGCCGCATGAGCCGACAAAGCATCAATATGATTTTGATGTCGAGACCATCTACGGCTTTCTTCTCGCCAACGGGCTGGAAAAGGAAGTCAAAATGAATATCGAGGCTAACCACGCGACACTTTCCGGGCACAGCTTCGAACACGAAATCGCCAGCGCTATTAATCTCGGAGTTTTCGGGTCGATCGACATGAACCGCGGTGACCCTCAAAATGGTTGGGATACCGATCAGTTTCCAAATGATATCCGTGAGATTACCACGGCGATGTATTACATCCTCAAAAACGGTGGCTTCCATAATGGCGGCAACAATTTCGACGCGAAGGTGCGCCGTCAGAGCATCGATGCGGCAGATCTGTTCCACGGCCATATCGGCGCCGTGGACATTCTTGCGCGCAGCCTATTGAATGCAGCGGCAATGATTGAGGGTGGCGAATTGGATGCGCTCGTATCGGATAGGTATGCTGGCTGGAACAGCGACGCTGGCAAGACCTTGCTCTTGCCCAGTTCGAACCTTGAAGCCATCTCCGACGCGGCGGTTGGTGACAAAATCAACCCCAAGCCGCGCTCGGGACGTCAGGAATATGTCGAGAATATCGTAAGCCGCTACATCTGACAGGCCCCAGTTACGAGCGTGCAATTCCGTGTGCGTTACAATTATCCCTGGAATCACGACACTGGGGGCAAATCCTCAGGTGCGAATACTGTATGGTTCGACTTTCGTTGTCCGCTGTTTCATGACGAAAATCCAATATTGTCAGCCTTGGCCTTAGCCCATTCATTTGCATCGCCCCCATCATGTCCCCGGTGAGCTAACATAGTCTAAAGGTGCTGAGCGCAGGCTACCGGGGGCTAAGCAAAGGCAGTGCTAAATGTCATATGATCATTGGATGTCCACGTCGAAAGGTCCTGCGGGAAGTCCTGCGGCATCGTAGAGATTGCACACCGGCGCATCTCCCCAGCAATAGCGCACACGCCGAACAGCAGAGGCATCGGCATCGGCGGGGCGAAGGATTATGGTGTCGCCCTCAATAACGGTATCGACAAAACGACATGAAGATTGATCCGAGGCGCACGTCTCAAATGCAATGGGTGACGTTCCGCTTCGCGCAATCAATCGGCCGTCTATACCACCAAATCTCATGACAATTCCGCGATTAGACCGAGTGGCGGATATGATTATGGGTCCATTAGGGGTCACATTCTGTTTGTAGACCAAATTACGTGCAAGCCGCGCAAGCCGCAGCCCAATAATCTGTTTGTTCGGCGGATGGATATCATCATTCTCACCCGCATCGATGGTCACCGCCAGACCTGCAGCCTTGTCACCAAGCACCGCCAGTCGCTGCGCCTCCCGGAGGTCGGACCAGCCGGAGTTTACCGGCTTAGTCACCGGCTGACCAAAATTGGGGAGTTGCACCACCAGAAAGGGCAGTTCAGGGTTTTTAAACTTCTCGCGCCAGTCACCCATCAGCGCAGTCAAAAACGATCGATAGGCTTTGGCATCGCCAGCGTTCGACTCGCCCTGATACCAGAGCGCACCACGCAAGCCATAAGGCGCGAGCGGAGCAATCATCGCGTTACCGATATTGGTCAGCCCGCCAATTGCCAACCAAGGGGCCCGCGGCGGTTCGTCAGCGCCGTTTGGAGTCTTTTTGAACATCCAGCCATTACCAAGCGCAACTGACTGACCATCCTTCATTTCCAAACGAATGGCGTTGGCTGGCCCGAACATGCCACCCATGTCCCAGCCGCTGTAGATGTTAATCATGATTTCGTTTTGGCCTGCTTTCAGCCTTTCGGCCGGAATGGCGTAGTCCCGGCTGGTTCCCCAGCCAAAGCTCTGTGCCAGCGGCTTGCCGTTAACCCAAGTCATGTCGATTTCATCGATCTGCCCGAGATGCAGGATGGTCCCGGACTTCGCTTGATCCGGCGTCAGCGTGAAGGATTTGCTATACCAGAGCATCCCGTTATGCTGCGCAAGATCGCTGTCCCCCCATTTTTTCCAATCACGCATCGGTAAAGGAACGGCAGCCCATCCTGACCGATCTTTTGCGGCCCATGGTCCGGCTTCTTGCGGAAAGCTGCCTTTCCACCATGTTTCCCAGCTTTTCCCGAAGTTATATTGAGCAAGCTTCTCATCCTTCGCATAGGTGCGTAACATCGCAAGCTCGGCATCCTTACCGAGCGCTGCCAAGCCATCCATACTGATCCAGGATTCAATCGCGGAGCCACCCCAAGACGCGCTGATGAGACCAATGGGAACGCCGACATGCGGCTGCAAATCGCGGGCAAAATAATAGCATGCGGCCGAAAAGTCGCCGGCATTTTCCGGATTGGCCACCTTCCATGATCCGCCTTGTGGCAGGTCGCTTACAGGCGCGGGCGAACTCGCCCTAGCCACAGTATAAGCCCGGATTTGCGGATAATCCGCACGCAGAGTTTCCGTTTCGGCATTCATGGATGCCTTCACTTGCATTTCCATATTCGACTGACCCGAACACAGAAAAACGTCTCCGAAATAGATATCGTTCAGCTGTTGCGATGCCCCTCCGTCATTGCTGACGATAAGGGCATAGGGCCCACCGGCTTTCATCGGCGACAATGGTACCCGCCATTCGCCTTTGGCACCTGCTGTGGTTCGGACCGAATTCTCTCCAATGGTGACAATCACGGTTTCGGATGGAGCTGCGGTGCCCCATATTTCAATCTTCTGGTCCCTTTGTAAAACCGCATGATCTGTGAAAATGCTGTGCAGTGCGGGCTTTGCGATCGCGGATGGTGCTGATGCGGAAAAACAAATTGCAGCACAGATCGCCAGACGGCGTCGCTTCGTTATCATTCGAAAACCTCTCTACTCCGACTCGAATGGTAACGCTATCATCTTCGATTTTTACTGTTAAGCGATTTCACATAGCAGCGAGATGCGAGGATGGTAACAAAACAGAACTGGGCTCCGCTAAAGAACAAGATGACGCAACAGATTTTCGAAGATGAAGTATTGCTGCGTGGTAAAGTGTTTGTCCCCCCCATTTTCCGTCACCGACGATTAGAAACTGACCTACCTTCCTTCCACAAAGACAACCGAACAATGGCCATATCGGCGGCGTGGACATTCTTGCGCGTAGCCTATTGAACGCAGCGGCAATGATTGAGGGCGGCGAATTGGATGCGCAGAATAGTATGTAAGAAGGGACTGTGGGTCCCATAACTGAGAATAGGGGGGTGCCACCCCGGTGGGGTCTCGTTGGCTAGGTTTTTTGAAGGGGTGGGGGGTACTTATTTGGTGCGAGGCAGTCGGTGACTAGCTCTCGCGAAAAGGTGGGTAGACCAAAACTTTCCACACAAGTCTTTGATATAATTGGGTGCGTGGCGGAGACGGAGGGATTCGAACCCTCGGTA
>JGI25920J50251_10000552_pt1 | contig 13035 bp, 13 predicted proteins | sample LauGreBMM110DCMD_2_FD_50251 | JGI IMG/M metagenome (IMG submission 50251) | reverse complement strand
GGCGGAATTGTCGCCAATGCCCTTGCAGTTTCGAACCCCGAGCTACTATCTGGCTGCGTTGCCGTTGCTAGCTACTTTCCCAACGATTGGTTTAAAGGAGACTTAGGCTGGAATGCCGCCCAATCCCTGGCTCACTTAGCCGTTGTTGGTGACCAGGACGGGGTTATACCTCCCAGCCTTTCGCTGCCCAGCTATGCCGAAGCCAATCAGTCGGGCGCCGGAATCGAGGTGCAGCGATTCCCAATGGGTCACGGAATTGCACCCGACAGCTGGCAGGCTATTTCGAGGTGGCTTTTGCAGCATTAACTTCAGATCCCCAGCGGAACCAGCCCCAGCAGGCCAGTCCAGCCATTAGGCCACTGTACATCGCGTATACCCATAGACCTCGGTCGGCATAGAGCCAGATTCCAATGCCATTGAGGACCAGCCAAAGNGGCCAGTTCCATCGGTCACGCTGGACTTGCCAAAGAGTGCCTAAAATTCCTCCTGAAAACATAATAGCGTCTGCAAGCGGGCGGGGGTTGTCAGTATGCCTGATCATCAACCAAGCAAGCCCAACTGCCAAACCCAGCATCAAAACCAGGGCAATGGGGCGACTAATGATTGGCCTTAATGCGGATGCAGGACGCCCCCAAGAACACCAACCGTAGATAGCAAGTAGGGCGTAGCTCGAGTTTAGAATGGATTCCGCATAAAGTTTGGAATCAAAAAGCAGGATTACCGCGAGAGTGGATCCAAAAAACCCAAGTACCCAGGCCCAACGGACGCGAAAAGCTATGCCTANGACAAAGCCGACGTTCAGCAGGGCCGACAGAATTTCAATCGCGAACACCTGGGATTACTAACCTACATGCTGGCTAACCAGATCGGCAGCCTCCTGAAGCAATGTGGCAGAGTAGACCTTAAGGCCGCTTTCTTCGATGAGTATTTTTGCCTCGGCGGCGTTGGTTCCCTGAAGGCGCACTATGATGGGAACGGAAATTTCGCCAATGCTTCGGTAGGCATCAACAATTCCTTGAGCAACCCGNTCGCAACGAACGATTCCACCAAAAATATTCACGAGAATTGCCTTTACATTAGGATCCTCGAGGATGATTCTAAAGGCAGTCTCCACTCGCTGTGCGTCTGCAGTCCCGCCCACATCCAAAAAGTTTGCAGGGTTTCCACCCGCCATTTTAATGATGTCCATGGTGGCCATGGCGAGCCCCGCTCCGTTGACCATGCAGCCGACGTTGCCGTCGAGCTTTACAAAATTCAGTCCTACTTCGGCCGCGCGGACTTCCGTCGGATCTTCTTCGCGGTAGTCGCGTAGTGCCTCAAGGTCAGGATGGCGAAACAAGGAGTTGTCGTCGAGAGCTACCTTGGCATCTACCGCCATAATCTTATTGTCGCTAGTCTTTAAGACAGGATTAATTTCAAACAAGGCCGCGTCAGCACCCTCGTAGGCTTTGACCAAACTTTTAACAAAAGTCACCATCTCCTTAGAGGCCGCTCCGCTTAAACCAAGGTTGAATGCAATTCGTCGCGCTTGAAAATCCTGGAGGCCCACGAAGGGATCAATGTGCTCGGTAAAAATGCGTTCCGGGTGATTTTCTGCAACCTCCTCGATGTTCATTCCGCCGTCAGGACTGTACATGATCATTGGACAACTGGCCGCTCTATCAAGCAAAACAGACATATAGTATTCCTCCGTAGGCGATTCGCCGGGGTAGTAAACGTCTTCTGCAATGAGTACTTGGTGGACCTTCTTGCCTTCTGCGGAAGTTTGCGGCGTTACGAGCATCATGCCCAAAATTTGACCTGATCGTTCGCGAACTTCCTCAAGATTCTTGGCCAGCTTTACGCCTCCCGCTTTTCCGCGTCCTCCCGCATGAACCTGAGCCTTAACCACATGCCATGAGGTACCGGTCTGTTCGGTTAGTTGCTTCGCAGCAGACACCGCCTCGTCGGGTGTTGAAGCAACGATTCCGCGCTGAATGCGCACCCCATAACGAGCCAAAATTTCTTTGCCTTGGTATTCGTGAAGATTCATAATTATTGGGGTTAAAGGTTCTTTGGCCGGCCTGGCAAAAGTACGTCTGAGAGCGCTGATTTCACTCGTACTTTTGAGGAATGAGCCACTTGATTGAAGCCCAAAACCTGCATAAGAGCTACGGGAGCCTCCGGGTGCTTCAAGGAATTAACTTTAGTTTGGATTCGTCAGAATTTGTTGCGATTACGGGGGCCAGTGGCTCGGGTAAATCCACGCTTCTTCATCTTTTAGCAGGCCTTGATCAGCCAGACCAGGGCCAACTCGCTTTTGAGGGATTGCCCTATGCACAGTCAGGCAAGGCCCTTGACCTGTTTCGCAACCAGAGCCTAGGGCTGGTCTTTCAGTTTCATCATTTGATGCCTGAACTCACGGCGCTTGAGAACATCCTACTCCCCGCANTGATTGCGGGTAATTATGGCAANAACCCTGAANTTCAGGCTCGAGCAATTGCCGAACGCCTCGACGTGGCCGATCGATTGAACCACCGCCCTGACGAGCTTAGCGGAGGAGAACAGCAGCGAATCGCCATCGCTCGGGCGCTTATCAACCAACCCAAAGTACTGCTGGCAGACGAACCTTCGGGCAATTTGGACCGTGGTCGGTCTGAGGAACTCTACCAGCTTCTCGACGAGTCCCGCAAGGTCTGGAACGTTGCTATTGTCGTGGCCACCCATTCCGACTGGCTCGCAAGTAAGGCAGACCGACGCCTGCACCTGCAGGACGGGCAATGGACCTAGCTGACTTACTCTTGTCTTGGGCGGACCGTGTAGAACGCCCTGATTTTGTAGCCTTGGACCCGATTTCTCTGCCTCGGAGGTTCATGGACGACCCTCAAAGTGCCGAATTAGTGGGCTTTATGGCCGCTACAATTGCCTGGGGATCGAGAATTTCCATCATCGCTTCGGCAGAAAGAGCGGTTGGCGAAATGGGCGATCGGCCCGCGCAATGGCTAATAGAGGCCGACGAATCCGACCTTAAGCTACTGCCATGGCGGCACCGAACCCTATTGGCTGAAGATTCCGCCATACTGTTGACTGGACTGCAGAAAGCGCTTCGCAAAAGAGGCTCACTGGCTGGTTTGTTTGCACTGCAACCCGAGGAAACTGATTTTGGTCCTGCCATTGATCGCGCCCGGCTCGAGCTGCTTGGAGATGCCGTGAATTCCCGCACCGCAAAGCACATTGCAAGTCCTGCTGCGGGCTCTGCAGCAAAACGTCTGCATTTGTTTTTGCGCTGGATGGTTCGCCCCAACCGACGCGGTGTCGACTTGGGTATTTGGTCCCACCTGCCGAAGTCTGCCCTGAGCTGCCCCCTGGATGTTCACAGCGCAAGAGTTGCGCGCGGACTTGGGCTGCTGCAGCGCAAGCAAAACGATGCCCTGGCGGTTAAGGAACTCGACCATGCCCTGCGCCTCATTGACCCAGAAGACCCTGCCCGGTTGGATTTTGCGCTTTTTGGACTGGGAATTGATGCGGCGGAGCTCTGGCGCAATCACTGAAATCAGAGAAGGCGTCAAAATCCTAGGCTTAAAGGATTAGGACCTCGGTGCGTCGGTTTCGCGCCCTACCCTGCTCTGTCTGGTTTGATTCAATTGGTTTGCTCAGACCATAACCTTTGTATTCCAATTGATTACTATCAACTCCCTCATTAATCAATTCAAGAACTATTCCCTTGGCGCGGCGCTCCGACAAATCAAGATTGTAGGCTGAGCTGCCCACGCTGTCGGTATGCCCCTCGATGCAAACCCTCACCTTGGAATTGGCTTTGAGCCATGCAACCAAACTGAGCAACTCTGGCCTTGATTGGGGCAGCAGCGCCTCGGAATCCGTAGCAAAATAGAGGTTTTCAAGCCTTGTGCGTTGGCCCGACTCGATGGGCTGCAGCCAAAGGGTGTCCATTTGGGAATCCTTGGAACGCTCGGTTAAAATTCTGCGTTCGCTAAGCATCTGGTAGCCCGCTGCCTGTATTTGAAATCCGCGCGGACTTCCCTCGACCAAGGCAACTTGGTAGCTTGAGCCTTTGTGGTCCAGCACCCTAGACTGTTCAAAGTCAGAAATCTTCCACTGTGCATCAGCAACCAAGACTCCCTTGACTCGGTCAGCAACCCAGACCGTCCACCAGAGAATTGGACTGGGTTGGTAGGCCTCGGGCAGCGAAAGCTGATACAAATCAACCCGCCCCGCTGCATCNCCAAGGATTCCGCCGCGTGCAAAAAAAGCCTCTTTGCCGTCGGGCCGGACTACCAAACCAAAATTATCAAGGTGGTCATTCAAGGGAGGAGGGAGATGCTGCGGTTCGGACCAAGTACTGTCGGTGGTTCGCCTGCTCAGGTATAAATCCAATCCGCCCATTCCCTCGCGACCGCTGGAGGCAAAATAGAGGGTTTTGCCGTCGGCATGCAAAAACGGCGTAGACTCTGCGCCAGAGGAGTTAATTGGACTAGGCAAGGGCGCAACTTGGGCCCACCNTCCNTCGCGCAACTGGGCATGCCAAATATTGGCTGTTCCTTCGCCTTGCCGGGATTCTCGTACAAAAAAAAGCTCTCGGCCGTCTGCCGACAGGCAGGGCTGCGATTCCCATTGACCCGTGTTAATGTCAGGGCCAGCATTTTGCGCTTCGGACCAGCGGCCGTCCGCGCGGAGAAAAGAAAAATAAATATCACAGGACCCGTAGCCCTCTTCTCGCTCGCAGGCGGCAAAAGCCATCATTTTTTGGTCCCCTCTTATACTGACTGCCCCTTCGTTCCCCATGGTGTTGAGTCCGCCTGGGAGCGCAAAGGCCTTGGACCAGGTGCCCTCTAACCGCCGGCTGGACATAATTACTTCGTCCCCGAGCGCGCTGGGCTGACGAGCCGTGAAGTAAAGGCTTGCGTTGTCTCCCGATATGCTCGGGAAGTAGTTCATTTCAAGCTGGTTTACCGAATCACTAAGCCGAGAAAAGGCATAGTCACCCGGACGATGCAATGCCGTTTGGGAAAATCTGGCAGAGGCTCGAATCCGCTCCGCCTCTTGGCGCTGTACGGAGGGGGTTTTAGGGAGTGCCAAATAGGCTGTGGCCGCAGAATCTGCGTGAACGTACCATCCTTGAAGCATGGCATTAGTCGTCCAGCGAAACATGGCTTGACGTTCTGCGCCCGCGGCAGCCCCACGCACAAAGGCAGCGCGAGCCTTTTGATCGTCAAGCGGCGCAAAGGCGGAATAGGCTTCGCCCAAGGCAACCCATGCCGCGGCATATTCGGGATTCGAAGAAACCACCTTCTCGAGCAGAGTTCGCGCTTTTTGAACCTGGGGAGGAGTCGCCCTTAAGAACTCCATTGCCTTCTGAAAACGAAGGACTTCCGCCTTGGACTGCGCAAGGAGAAGTGCCGGGAAACCCAGCGCTGCCAAGAGAAAAATCCGCCAAAGCATAGGCTGCAAGGTACGCTTAGAGCACCTACCTTTGATTTTTGGCCTCTACCCTATGTCTGAAACGCAATTAGATCGCGTACGCGAAGTGTTCAACCGCTACCTNAAGGAGCGCGGGCAACGCAAAACCCCCGANCGCTATGCGATTTTAAGCGAGGTGTACGCCGAAGTTGGGCATTTTGACGTAGAAACCCTTTACTCGGGAATGAAGGCCAAGAACTACCACGTGAGTAGGGCCACCCTATACAATACGCTAGACCTTCTTGTGGAATGCGGCTTGGTGCGGCGCCATCAGTTCGCGACCAACCAGGCGCACTACGAGAAATCCTACTTTAACCGCCAGCACGACCACCTTTTAATGGTCGATAGCGGTGAGGTCATCGAGTTCTGCGATCCAAGAATCCAGCAAATTAAAGCCAGTATTGCCGAGCTCTTTGGGGTTGAGGTTACCGGTCACCAACTATACATCTACGCTAAATCAAAAAACATACAATGAAGGGTGCTGACATACTCCTTGGCCTGCAGTGGGGCGACGAGGGCAAAGGTAAAATTGTGGACGTCCTGACCAGGGACTATGATGTCGTCGCGCGCTTTCAGGGCGGGCCCAATGCAGGACACACCCTTGAATTCAATGGAATTAAGCACGTACTTCATACTATTCCCAGCGGAATTTTTCACCCTAAGGCCATCAATATCGTGGGCAACGGGGTCGTAATCGACCCCGTGGTGTTCATGCGTGAGATCGACAAACTCGTTCCCTACGGAGTGTCCTTCGCAAATTGCCTAAGGATTTCGCGTAAGGCCCATCTAATTCTACCGAGTCATCGCCTGTTGGACGCGGCGTCTGAAGCGGCCAAAGGAAAAAACAAGATCGGATCAACCCTTAAGGGAATTGGACCATCCTACATGGATAAGACGGGCAGAAACGGACTTCGCGTTGGAGATATCGAACTTCCTGATTTTAGAGAGCGATACAGAGCGCTCAAAGCCAAACACCTCCAAATGCTGGACGGTGCGACGCAGGCCTTTGACCTGGACGAAGCCGAATCAGANTGGNACGAAGCCNTTGCNCGCCTGCAGCAACTGCCACTAGCNGANACCGACATTNTGATTCAAGAGGCCTACCGCGCGGGCAAGCGAATTTTGGCCGAAGGCGCGCAGGGCACTATGCTCGACATCGACTTTGGGACCTATCCGTTTGTAACATCCTCCACCACGACGGCCGCAGGGGCTTGTACCGGCTTAGGCTTGGCCCCAAACCGCATCGGGGAGGTCATTGGAATTTTTAAGGCCTATTGCACCCGGGTCGGCAGCGGTCCATTCCCCACTGAACTCGACAATGAATTGGGAGAGAAAATCCGCCAAATTGGCCGAGAGTTCGGCTCGACAACCGGCCGTCCGCGTCGCACGGGTTGGCTTGATTTAGTGGCACTTAAGTACGCTGTTGAAGTTAACGGGGTTACCCAACTCATGATGATGAAGGCCGACGTGCTCAGCGGGCTCGACAGCCTCGAGGTTTGCACCTCCTACCGATACCGCGGTGAAGAGGTAGACCACCTGCCCTACCGTCTTGATGCTCAATTGCTTGAGCCAGTCTATCGCACCCTCCCAGGTTGGAGTGAAGATTTAACAGGAGTACGAAAAACGACCGACCTGCCCTCAACCCTGACGTCCTACGTGCGTTTTATCGAGGATTACACGGGAGTTCCGGTTGTTTTGGTCTCGGTTGGCCCCGACCGCGAGCAAACACTATGGCGACGCTAGGCCGAACAAAGCTTACTTCGCTCGCGCTGCTGCTTGCAGGAATGCTCGACGCGCAAACCATACAGCTCAAGCAGGCCGACCGCTTCACCGTGGTGAATTTAGATGGCCGCAGCGTGACCAAACTGCGCGGGAGTGTCAAACTAGCGAGCGCCGAAGGTGTTTTTACCTGTGATAGCGCAGACTGGTACCGAGGCGAGAACCGTCTTTTTGCCTACCACAACGTGCGCTTCGCTGGCNGTNAAGGCCTAATAATTCGATCTCGAGTCTTGGANTACCTTAACGGCGAAAGCTACTTCTCTGGCGGAGTGACTGTTTTAGACGGCGATCAAAGCCTGCGAACGTCGAGTTTGCGCTACAGTACGTCGACCAAAAAGGGAACTTTTAGCCAGCGGGCAGAACTCAGCACCCAAGACGGCACGCTGACTTGCCGACGCGGAGATTTCAATGGAGGCAGCTATCGTTTTTTTGGTGATGTTCGATGGACCGGCGCCAACGAAAGGCTTTACAGCGAACAAATGGACTACCACGCGGAGCAGGGAAGTGCGCTATTACCTCTGGGAGGATCCGGTCGCTTCGATGAGGATTCCCTGGTGTTTGGAGGTGGGACCCTGAAACTGAATGGATCCCGGTCCTTTGATTTCATTAATGGCGTTAAAGGCTGGGGGCCATCCCGGCAGTTTAGCGCCGATCGATTCCAAAGGTGGTCCAATGCCGATCGATCGGAATGGACAGGCTCGGCCTACCTCGCCGACTGGGAGGGAGATAGTACCGAACTCTGGGCGGACTGGCTTGCTACTACCCCCGACAGCATTAATGCCCGTGGGAATGCATCAGTTGCCATGACTTCATGGAGCGGACGGGCAGAAAGCTGGAGGGGTCATCGCAGGGATTCTGTCTTTCTTCTCGAGGGAAGCCCCGTGGTTTGGAGCGAAGACTACCAAATTATTGCAAAGCAATTTACCATGAGCCAATGGGGTCCGGGCGATAGTCTTTGGGCCAATGAGGGCGTGCACCTGGGCGAAGTATCAGACAGCAGTGGGCGCTGCAACCAAATGGCTGCAGAATCTATGCGCGCGCGAATTCTAAAAGGAAAAATGCAGCGCATGGACCTAGAAACCAATGCCGAAGCCCTTTTCTACCCGGAGGATGGACCTGCCAGCCGAATGAAGTCAGGGAGAATCGAACTCTGGTTTAAGACCGAGGGAGGCATAGACGAAATTCGTTTTTATCCGAGCCCCAAGGGGAGTGCCGTCAACGAAACGGCACCCAGTTATTTGCCGGGTTATGCTGATCGTTGGGGCGAGCGTCCTTCCAGAACTGCGGCGATGTCTGGCCTAAAGTAGTTTGGGCCCTTCATGACCTTGCCGTCTTCGCGGTAAATCGGCTGACCGTCAGCGCCTAATTTACTTAGGTTGCTTCGGTGAATCTCTCTAAACACCTCTTCAATAAGGTCCTGCAAGCCGTGAGTAATAATGGTTCCGCACAAAATGTAAAGCTGGTCCCCGAGGGCGTCCGCTACCTCTACTCGGTTACCAGCGCGCGCAGCGTCTAGGTATTCCTCGTTTTCTTCGGCCATTAATCGGTGGCGAAGTTCCACTAAATCCTCGCTCGGCATGATTAGTGGCGCATCCTGCATCGGTACGCGGTAGGTGCGGTGGAATTCAGAAACAGAATCAAGTAACTCCTTCATTTGGCTGTATTTTTGGTTGAAATTACGCCATGGAAACAATTGGAACCGGACACTGGATTTTTGCTGGACTTTTTGCCCTACTTTTTTTGGGTTACTTGGTTTGGAGTTACCGTGTTGACCGACCGACCCACGAAGTGCACTATCGAGGAGCCTACCGCTACCTTTTAGGTATTTTTGTGCTACTCATGGTAATTTATATATTTAAACGTTTACTCTAAAAGCATGCGATTTACCCCATTTATAGCCCTAATACTCGCCGCAGCGAGTCGATTCCTTCTCATTCCCAACGGCTCTGCCCTACTCGCCGCCAATACCCTAAGCGGAACCTGGTTTCGCAGGCCTTGGATGCAGATGCTGCTGCCCCTAGTGCTGCTGTACGCCTCCGATTTGGTGCTCAACAATACCGTTTATTCCGCATACCAAGAGGGATTTTCCTGGGGCTTTGCCGACAGCCTCGGCGTTTATGCTGCACACTTGGCCGTACTCGCCTACGCTCAGCTTGCCAAACCCAAGGCCGAGGGACTCGCGTGGATCGGGCACAGTGCCGCCAGCAACCTCATCTTTTTTAGCCTTAGTAATTTTGCCGTTTGGTATGCAGGTCATGGAGCCTCCTTGGGGCTCATTTACCTTGCTGGCCTCCCCTTTTTGGGAATTTCGTTTGGAGCTACCACCCTTTGGGGATACGCCATCGGATTCGCGCTGCAGCGGAGCAAAGTAGCCGCAAGAGCATAAATCAGTACCGCAGCAATGGACAGAGCCGGTGTTGCTCTGCCACTGATGCATTACCCCTGCTTGGCGCGGTCTAGGGCATCCATACCGCTGCGGTCGGAACGATTCCAGCCTCAGCACTTGAAATCAGTTGACCTGCGAAGCTGTAGCGGCGCACCTCACCATTTTGCTGAAAATCCTTGGCATCCAAAACATAAATATCCCTCGTGGCAGGGTCAACATAGAGTCCGTAGGCTCCGCCAGCAATCCAAGGGAATGCGGGGTAGTCCAGGGCAGTGGGTTCCATTCTCATCACGTCGCCGGTGTAGCCGTCGCGAATCCAGTACAAAACTTGACCGTCGGACTGAAGCCTTGTCGGCCGGTCGGCAATCCCTACTGCGGGGTAGTTGGCGGTCACCGCGCGGGTCGTTGCGTCAATCCGCACCAAAGAAGCGGCTCGGTCCCCTCCTGCCCCACTGTAGTCGGTATAGCCCGAGCAGAGCACATAGATGCTGTTGCCCATGCGGACCATTGAGGTTGGATTGATTCCAACAGGAACCGTAGCGATTAAGTCAAAGGTGGATGCATCGATTATGGCCACCGTGCTGTCGATTCCGTAGCCTCCGCTGCAGCTTACCCATAGCTCGTCTTCGTAGGCAAGAAGTGCCTCGGGACCGGTCGCTACATCGACAGAATCACTAATGGTTAGACTTGATTTACTCACTCGATAGACCCGGTTTCGGCCCCAATCGCTTACAGCAATGTCCCCACCCTGAAGCACTAGGGCATGGCGGGGTGAAGCAAAGCCCGTGGCTCTGCCAATCGATACCAGGTCGGGGTACTCCATGACTTCAAGCGAAGCGGCTCCGCTTAAAACCGCATAAATCCGGTTGCCGTCAGCCCGAAGTCCGTTGCCCAAATTCCCAAGATTCCGTGCGTTTGCGGCAAAAAACGCGTCGGGCGTTATGCTGTCTTGGTCCGACCAATGCGTCAGGGTTGCGGTTCCGCCCATGAAGGCACCCTCATTAAGAATGTAGAGCCCCGTTTGAAAGGAGTTTGCGGGTTTATTGGGCTCGCAGGACCAAAGAACTATGGCCGAACTAATTAGTAGTAATGAAGTTTTCATGTTTCTTGTTTTTTAGGATTGAAATTATTGGGGTTTTTTGAGTTTGAAACTTTTGGGATATTGGAATTACTTAGTAATGCTAGATAAAGGGCAATGCCAGGTCAGGCTCAACTGTCGGCCCGGCAAGGGGTAGCCAAGCTGAAGGAATATTGACTGGTTTGTTGCGTTGGTAAGGGCGAATTCGACCGAGGACTTTGGGCCCTCCAGCGCAGGATTGCATCGAGCTGAAACTGAGGGCCGATCCAGGTATCTCGACTGGAACTCCATGCGGTAGGGGTGGCTGACCTAAAGCGATTGAATACCTCAAATTCCCATTCCTTACGCTGGTACCTAAGAGGAATAGAAAGGGTGAAGGGAGCCACATAGGGCATGCGCAGTCCTAAATTATTGATGCTGTACACCCATTGCACGGCAATTTGACCCTGCCATGGACCTCTAAGCAAGGTGCTGTTCAGATTCATGCCAATGCGGCGAAGGGATTCCACGTTGCGAGGCATCCAAAGCGCCCCTATCGGCATCCAAAATATAGCGTCTCGAAGCAGCCCAGCGTAGGCCTCCATTGACCCCATTTTATGGCTTGCTTTTGCGCGTGATTCCCAACCAAGTTCTGGCCTTAGCTCTGGATTGCCCCCTGGCGACCAAAAGAGATCGTTAAGAGTGGGGAAGCGCTGGTGCCTATGCAGCTTTACATTCCAGGATGCCTTTTGACCCAGCCCCTCGTGTTGAAGTTCCGCAAAGGGCAGCAGGGTACCCAAGTTGTCGCCCTGCCGAAGTTGGCTCAAACCCCATGAATAACGCAGCATGGGCGTAACGATGCCCTCTCCACGCAGCATTAATTGCAGTCTCAAAATACTTGCTTCGGATTTATTGGGTCCTGCGGCCATGAGCCGATCCACGTCGAGCGAGCTTCGAAGCCGATGGCCTGAACCTCGGTAGCCCGATTGGATTCGAATTCCAAGGGTCTGAAATTTGTTGCTGTCTTGAATCCCGCCAAATAAAGGATAATCGTAGGTCTGATTGGCCAAAACAGCGTGCTGCGTACTGCTCCATTCCCAACGACGGGAGTTCCATTCCTGCCGTTGAATCACCGTAGCCCGCAAATCCTGCTGCACTGCGCCCAATTGCCGAGGCACATTAGTGGACTCTGGCAAGCCCTGCTCCAGCCAAACTGCATAAAAATGAGTGGACTGCTTGATTTGCCCGATCGAAGACCGCAGGGAACTGCGAAATTCTAAGCGCTCTGTGTCTGCACCCTTGCGCCAGTAGGGGTCGCCCAGGAAGTCACGGTAGCGGTAGCGATTGAGTCCGCGACGTGCCGACAATCCAAAATCTGCTGTTTTGCCCGGAAGCCAAAGGTTTAGGCCAGCATTGCCCAGGGTCGATGATTCCAGGGAAAGGGACCCGATGCTGTCGCTATTTAAGCGGAGTCCGTCTGCACTGCGCTGCATGCTAAGCCCCGCGCTCGGCAGAAGCTGCAGGTCCATAATGCCCAAATCAGCGGCAGATAAGGCCATTCCCTCCCACTGAATCCAGGTATGGTTTGAGGGTAGTCCGTCTAAAGAAAGCCAGGCACTGCCCGAGGGTCCGGTTTGGCGAAGGTCAATTCCCGAACGAAGCAACGCCGACGCCGACCAACCCATGGGTTTGGAGGGTATTTGAACGCTCGGGCTGGCGCCTGTTTGCCAGCGTCCGCCCAAAACCGACACTTCGGGCAGGACTGCTCCAGTCAGACTGTCACTCGAAGGAGCGACCTGAGCACCGAGTGACGCAAAGCATAGGGATACCGCTAAAAACCACGCAGCCTTAAGGCCACGCTGGGAGCATAGATTCATCTTCAGGCTGCACTCTTCCCGGCGCAATCGGATTATCGTTCGAGGCAGGTCTTCTGGCTCATTCCCTCATACGCCCCCTTCCCGGTTTCCCAGTGGGTATCTGCGGCGCAGAGTTAGGTGGAATTTACAGCTGCGGGCACAGCTCCGGTATTGCACCGGATTCCCTTTTCAGCAAGCATCCTAAGTCGATCTCAGGGCTTGCACCACGAACACTTTAAAGGTAGTTGAAAAATTCCCTCGCCGCATTGTGAGCGCTCTCAAGAGCCAAGGGTTTTATGCCGAAGGTGGCTCCGCGAGCCGTCGCGAATGTCAGCAGGGCCTCGGTAGGTAAATTGCCCACCAGTTCATTTTGGGCATAGGGGCATCCGCCCAGGCCCAGCAGCGCGGTATCAAAACGCCGAATACCCGAATCCCATGCCGCATCCAAAAGTCCGTTGCTCAAAGCATTGGCGGCAGGCATGTGCAGGTGCAGTCCCAAT
>JGI25920J50251_10000550_pt1 | contig 13060 bp, 11 predicted proteins | sample LauGreBMM110DCMD_2_FD_50251 | JGI IMG/M metagenome (IMG submission 50251) | reverse complement strand
CCAAGACAGATATTGAGCGCTATAGAGCGATTATCGAAAAGCTCGATCTTCGCCGTTAAATAACAATCAGCAAAAAACTTTATCACTAAGAGTTTTGGTCCTCGGTAGTGGTTTCCGGAAAACGATTTTCCGGCAACTTCGATCGAAGATCCATTCTCTAGATATAAAGTGTTGAGAAATGGAGATGACCCATGGAGGGTCAAGATGTGCAATCAGCCGTTGCCAAAATAGACAACGGTAAATTCGGAAAGCGGGAGATCCGCTTTGAAACTGGCCGATTAGCCAGACAAGCAGCGGGAACCGCCGTTGTTTACTTAGATGATGACAGCATGTTGCTATCTGCAACTACTGCATCAAAAAATCCCAAGGAACAATTTGATTTCTTTCCATTGACAGTAGATGTGGAAGAGCGGATGTACGCCGCTGGCAAAATTCCTGGATCATTTTTCCGCAGAGAGGGTCGTCCTTCCGAGGATGCAATCCTTACCTGCCGATTAATCGATCGTCCACTACGTCCATCCTTTATAAAGGGATTGCGTAATGAGATTCAAATCGTAGTAACTGTTATGGCATTAAACCCAGATCATATGTATGACGTGATTGCAATTAACGCTGCATCTATGTCAACACAATTAGCTGGCTTGCCATTCTCAGGACCAATTGGTGGTGTGCGTGTTGCACTTATCGAAGGTCAGTGGGTTGCTTTCCCAAATCACTCTGATTTAGAAAAAGCAGTCTTTGACATGGTAGTTGCTGGTCGAATTTCAGATGGTGATGTAGCCATCATGATGGTTGAGGCCGAGGCAACATCAAAGACAATTGATCTAATCAAGGGTGGTGCAACTGTGCCAACTGAGGAGATTGTTGGCCAAGGACTTGAGGCAGCAAAGCCATTTATTCGCACTCTATGTGAGGCACAACTTGCATTGGCGAAATTAGCGGCAAAGCCAACTGGAGAGTTCCCAGTATTTCTTGATTACCAAGAGGATATCTATGCAGTTGTTGAAAAAGCTGCCAAGGATGATCTCGCAAAGGCATTAACCATTGCAGGCAAGCAAGATCGTGAGACAAAATTAGATGAGATCAATAAGAGTGTGGCCGAGAAAATCACAGTTGATTTTCCAGAGCGCACCAAGGAGATTTCAGCAGCGCTTAAATCTGTTACTAAGAAATTAGTACGCCAGCGAGTATTGCGCGACAAAATCCGTATCGATGGTCGGGGATTGCGTGATATTCGAGCATTAACTGCAGAGGTTGAGGTAATTCCTCGCGTTCACGGATCAGCAATGTTTGAAAGAGGTGAGACTCAGATACTGGGTGTTACTACTTTAAATATGCTTAAGATGGAGCAGCAACTAGACACGCTTTCACCTGAAGATCACAAGCGATATATGCACAATTACAACTTCCCACCATATTCTGTTGGTGAGACTGGCAGAGTTGGATCTCCTAAGCGACGAGAGATTGGACATGGTGCACTCGCTGAGCGCGCTCTAGTTCCAGTTCTACCAACTCGCGAAGAGTTTCCATATGCGATTCGCCAAGTTTCAGAAGCCCTTGGTTCAAATGGTTCTACATCTATGGGATCTGTTTGTGCCTCTACTATGTCATTACTAAATGCGGGTGTGCCACTTAAGGCAGCTGTTGCTGGTATTGCTATGGGACTTATCTCAGATGATGTTGATGGCAAAACTGAGTATGTGGCACTTACCGATATTTTGGGCGCAGAGGATGCTTTCGGTGATATGGACTTTAAAGTTGCGGGCACGAAAGAGTTTGTTACCGCACTTCAATTAGACACCAAACTAGATGGAATCCCAGCTTCAGTACTTTCAGCAGCATTGCTGCAAGCAAAAGAAGCACGGCTTGCCATCCTTGATGTAATGAATCAAGCAATCTCCTCACCTGATGAAATGTCATTACTCGCACCTAGAATTATTTCTATAAAGGTGCCTGTAGACATGATTGGCGCAGTTATCGGGCCTAAGGGCAAGATGATTAACCAAATTCAAGATGAGACTGGCGCAGATATAACCATTGAAGATGATGGAACTATTTATATCGGTGCAGTTGAAGGATCAGCAGCAGAGGCTGCGAAAGCACAAATTAATGCGATTGCAAATCCAGTACAACTCAACGTTGGCGACAAGTTCAATGGTTCAGTTGTAAAGCTTGCAGCATTTGGTGCCTTCGTAAACCTTGCTCCTGGTAAAGATGGTTTGCTACACATCTCGCAAATTCGCAAGATGCATGGTGGTAAGCGCATTGAAAACCTTGAAGAGGTCATGAAAGTGGGAGATAAGATTGAGGTAGTAATTAATGAGATTGATCCAAAGGGTAAGTACTCATTAGTTCCAGCAAATCTTCCAGATGAGGTAAAAGCCTAGATTTAATCAAAATCTAATCACTCCCGCGCTTATTAACCTTAAGCTGCGGGAGTTTTTATCTTTATGGTTTATAAGATCAGCCAAATTGCTTAAATTACCCACCAAACCCACGCATTATCTTCTACCCTTACGGTAGTGAGATAATTAAGCTCAACTAAAAAAATTGAAAGGCTTAGCTAATGAAGGTGGCAGTACTCGGAGCAAAGGGCAGAATGGGCACAGAATCTGTTGCTGCAATTAATTCTGCATCTGACTTAACACTTACCGCCGCACTTGATCTTGGTGATTCTTTAGAACAATTAACTAAATCTGGAACAGAGGTTATTGTTGATTTTACAACCCCAGATGCGGTGATGAAAAACTTAGAGTTTGCGATCAGTAATGGAATACACGTGGTTGTAGGCACAACAGGATTTGATGAGGTCAAGCTTTCTAAGCTCAAAGATTTGTTAAGTAAGCATCCAAAAGTGGGAGCGTTAGTTGCACCGAATTTTGGATTAGGCGCAGTTTTGATGATGCAGTTCTCACAAACTGCTGCAAAGTATTTTGAAAGCGCAGAAATAATTGAGCTACACCACGCTAATAAAGTGGACGCACCATCGGGCACTGCAATTAGAACGGCACAGATGATTACCGATGCTCGTAAGCAAAGTAATAAGAGTGCTATGCCAGATGCTACAAAAACGCAGTTACCAGGATCAAGGGGAACAAAGGTTGGTGATGTCCCAGTTCACTCGGTGAGATCTCATGGGTATGTCGCCCATCAAGAGGTCATTTTTGGAGATGCTGGTGAGACTCTTACAATCAGACATGATTCAATTAATCGTGCAGGATTTATGCCAGGTGTTTTAATTGGAATTAGAAATGTTGCAAAATATCCAGGACTAACCGTTGGTCTTGAAAATTATATGGGGGGTATGAAATGAGTGAAATAACAATGTATGGCGCTGAGTGGTGTGGTGATTGCCGCAGATCTAAGAAGTTTTTAGATGCAAATAATGTTAAATATAACTATATTGATGTTGAAGCTGATGCATCTGCCTCAGATAAAGTAATTGAAATAAATGGTGGAATGCGATCAATTCCAGTATTCTTTTTGCTGATGGCACACACCTAACTGAGCCATCTGATGCCGCCTTAAAGGAAAAGTTAGAGGCGCTTAAAGTTCTTTAAAACCAGTTATAAACTGCAGCAGATGTTAGGGCTGCAGATAGCACGACAACTGGGAATGAAGCTTTAAATTTTAAAGCAATTAACGCTACGGCTACACCAGCTGCGCGTTGATCAATAACTAGTTCTTTTTCAGTTGCAAAGGTCTGAACTGCTACCAATGCGCTCAGCAAAACTATGGGCACCAAGGCATTAATCTTGATAACTCTTGGCTTGTTTAACCATCGCTCTGGCACGCTGTGCCCAATATATTTATTTAAAAATGCAGTGATACTGGCCCCAATTACTGCGATCCAAATAGCGCTCACCTTTTTAATCCAAAAATTACAGCCAATATCACGGTAGTAATGATGGGAATGCCGGCGGGTGAAATTGGCGTTAAGGCCAATGCCCAGGCGATAGCAACAGCTGAAACTATAAAATGTGTTTTATTTTTAAGCCTTGGCCAGATTAGTCCACAAAAAGCAGCGGGGACTGCTGCATCTAATCCCCAAACTGATGGATCACCGATCGCACTTGCACCTAATGCACCAAGAAAGGTAAATAAATTCCAAAAAATATAAACTCCGACACCAGTGATGTAAAAACCTCGTCGCCGATCAGCATCATTTTCCTGCAAGGTTGCAACTGCAGTTGACTCATCAATTGTGATTTGTGCTGCTAATACTCTCTTGATGCCAGAAACTTTAAGGATTGGCGCCATTTGAAGGCCATAAAGTGCGTTTCTAAATCCAAGCAAAGTTGCAGTGGCGATGGCGCTAATTGCAGCTCCACCTGCACCCATAATTCCTACAACTGCAAATTGTGATGCACCAGAAAAGAGCAGTAAAGAAAGCAGGCAGGTTTGCAGAATTGAAAAACCGGCAGTCACACCAGCAGCGCCAAAGGCGGCCCCATAAAGTCCTACGGTAAATGCAACGCTCAAGGCGGTTCTGTCTATAGGATTTATCTTGGGATTAATTGACACGCCGATACTTTAATCCAGCCAATCACCAATTACCAAAGATAGGGTCGCGCCATGAGTGATGAGATCATTTTCCGAGAGGATATGTCAGTTGAATTAGTGAAATCCAGCGCAAGTGATGCCGATGTTGTTTGGGCGGCAAGGGTTTCAACTGCTGGTGATAAATCCTTAGAAGATGTGGGCGTTGATGCCTCAAAATCTGAGGGACTTATAAATTATTTGGCGAGGGAACGACATGGTTCTCCATTTGAGCATACTTCAATGACTTTTTTTGTTTCAGCACCAATCTTTGTGTTTAGAGAGTTCATGAGACATCGCATCGCTTCTTATAATGAAGAGAGCGGTCGCTACCGAGAGCTGAAGCCAGTTTTTTATGTGCCAAGTAAAGATCGCAAATTAGTACAGATCGGCAAAGCTGGTTCCTATACTTTTGTAGAGGGCACATCAGAGCAGTATGAGATTACTGTCGCCTCAATTAAAGAAACATGCCAATTGGCCTATGAAAATTATCAAAAAATGCTAACGGCTGGAGTAGCTCGTGAGGTTGCTAGAGCAGTCCTACCAGTTACTTTGTACTCATCAATGTATGTAACAATGAATGCCAGAGCATTGATGAATTTTCTTTCACTTCGTACAGCTAGAGATGGTTCACATTTTCCTTCCTATCCACAACGGGAGATTGAGATGGTGGCGGAGAAAATGGAAGCGCATTTTGCCAAATTAATGCCGATCACCTACGGAGCATTTGAAAAATCTGGCCGCATAGCCCCGTAAATAAGCGGTAGCCTTACACCATGCAAATCAAGCCACCATTTGGTCGATTAATTACCGCCATGGTTACACCTTTTAATAAATCAGGTGAAATTGATTGGCCTGGAATGGAGAAAATTGCTGCTCATTTAGTTGCAACAGGTCATGATGGAATTGCAGTAAATGGCACAACTGGTGAGGCACCAACTACATCTGATGATGAGAAAGATCAGATAATCAAAACAGTTAGAAAAGTAGTTGGCGATAAAATAAAAATTATTGCAGGAGCTGGCAACAATGAAACCTCACACTCTGTAGAGCAGGCAAAGCGAGCAGCAAAAGCTGGCGCAGATGGCTTATTGGTAGTAACTCCTTATTACAACAAACCACCACAGGCGGGCATTGAGTTACATTTTAAAGCGATGGCAGATGCAACTGATTTGCCAGTAATGATGTATGACATTCCTGGTCGAACTGGTATTGAGATCGAATCAGATACGATCGTAAGGCTGGCAGAGCACAAAAATATTGCAGCTTTAAAAGATGCCAAGGGCAACCCAGCGGCAACCTCTTGGGTAATCAAGAGATCTTCGATTCCGGTTTATTCAGGTGATGACATATTAAACCTACCGCTGCTCTCAGTTGGCGCCGTTGGTTTTGTCTCTGTTTGTGGACATACTGTTGGAGCACAGCTGCGAGTCATGCTTGATGCTTGGTTCTCTGGTGATTCAAATAAGGCACTTGAGGTGCACCAACAACTATTGCCAGTATTTACTGGAACATTTAGAACTCAAGGAGCGATTCTTACAAAAGCTGCCTTAAATTTAATGGGCTTGCCTGGTGGCTTTACTAGATTGCCATTAGTTGATGCAACTGATGCACAAATTTCCCAGCTAAAAATTGATCTACAAGCTGGCGGTGTTAAATTAAAGTAAATAGATGAACCATCCCCATCCTGGCCTGCCATACCCATCAAAGTTAGCTAAAAAAACTCTTCGCATTGTTGCCCTTGGTGGCCTGGGCGAAATTGGTCGCAATATGACCGTCTTTGAATACGAAGGTCGCCTACTAATCGTTGATTGTGGTGTGCTATTTCCTGGTGAAGATCAACCGGGTATCGACTTAATTTTGCCAGATTTTTCCTATCTCACCGATCGAATGAATGATATTGAAGCAATCTTTTTAACCCATGGACATGAGGATCATATTGGCGCAGTTCCTTATCTACTCCGCGAGCGAAGTGATATTCGCATAATTGGATCCCAACTCACTCTGGCTTTTGTTGCACCAAAATTAAAGGAGCGCAGAATTACGGCGCCGATGACGCAGGTAAAAGCCGGACAGATTGAAAAAGTTGGACCATTTACCCTTGAATTTGTAACAGTAAATCACTCAATTCCAGATTCACTAGCGGTTGCAATTAAAACACCAGCAGGTGTTGTTCTACACACTGGTGATTTTAAGATGGATAAGATGCCATTAGATGGCAAGGTCACTGATCTTGAGACATTTGCCAGATTAGGTGCAGAAGGTGTTGATTTATTTTTAGTTGATTCCACAAATGCTGACATTCCTGGACTTACTGTGGCAGAAAAAGATATTTATCCTGCCCTGAAGGAGGCGATTGCCAAAACTCCAAGACGAGTTGTGGTTACATCTTTTGCCTCGCATGTGCACCGAATTCAGCAGGTGTTAACCGCTGCAAATGAGGCCAATCGCAAGGTGGCTTATGTTGGTAGGTCAATGATTCGCAATATGAAGCTGGCCGAGGATCTTGGATATTTGAAGGTTCCAAATGGTTTGGTAGTTGATTATAAGGATATTGATACCTTTGGCGACAAGATTGTTTTGATCTGCACTGGCTCTCAAGGTGAGCCTCTCGCTGCATTATCTCGGATTGCAAATGGTGACCATGAGATACAAGTTGGTAAAGGTGACACAGTTGTACTCGCTTCATCACTAATTCCAGGTAATGAAAAATCTGTTTACCGAGTAATAAATGAGCTAACTAGATTTGGCGCCCATGTAGTACATAAGGGAAATGCTATGGTGCATGTTTCAGGACATGCCTCAGCCGGTGAATTACTACACTGCTATGAGATTGTTAAACCTAAGAATGTATTACCAGTACATGGTGAATGGCGACATATGAGAGCAAATGCTGATCTGGCAATTAAATCTGGAGTTTCAGAACACAATGTAGTAATTGCAGAAAATGGCATAACTATTGATGTGTCCAATGGGCATGCGGATATCTCTGGATCAGTTCCCTGCGGTTATGTGTATGTTGATGGTCAAAGTGTTGGTGAAATAACAGAAAGTTCATTAAAGGATAGAAGAATTTTAGGTGATGAAGGGTTTATCTCAGTTGTAGTAGTGATTGATTCCCAAAGTGGCAAGATAGTTGCTGGCCCTGATATTCACGCTAGAGGATTTACAGAGGATCAAACATTGTTTGATGATGTTAAAGGCGATATTGAAAAAGCATTAAGTAAGGCTGTTGCTGGTGGATTTAATGGCACCCATCAGCTTTCACAAGTTGTAAGGCGCACCATTGGCAGTTGGGTAGGGGAAGAGCATCGACGAAAGCCGATGATTATTCCGTTGGTGATTGAGGTTTAGTAATACCATTTTGATTAAGTTTTTTGCTTAAAGTGCGTGCCGATTACCGCAAGGGGTAAAGTTGTTCTTTAGGCTTATCTTCTTATGGCAAAGAAAAAAACCAGTGCAAAAAAATCAAATATTTTTGCGCCATTACTTCGGGCAGTTGGTTGGCTTTGGCGGTTAATTGCAAAGGGAATAGGCAATTCAATCCGCTTTATTTTTAGATCCTCCCAGGAGTTAGATCCAGCGCATCAAAGAGATGGTGTGGCATTTTTTATCTTTATATTGGCATTAATTTCAGCAGCTGGAGTTTGGTTTGATCTAGATAATCCCTTAGGACGAGGGATATACGCATTTCTTTTTGGTGGGGTAGGGGTATTGGCAAATGCGGTTCCAGTGCTGTTTATCTACTTCGCATACCGATTATTTAAATCATCAGATGATTCCGGAGATATTGGTCGAATAAGTATTGGCACATTATTACTAATAATTAGCACTACCGCCCTTGCCCATATTATTAATGGCTCAACTGGGACTGGTGCTACTGCGATGCGCGAGGGCGGCGGCTGGATTGGGTATGGCATCTCTACTGGCCTAGTTGCATTAGTAACTTCTGTGCTTGCTATTCCTATTTTGATAATTTTTTTAATCTTTGGCTTGTTGGTCATTACCAAAACACCGGTATCTAAGGTTTTTAATCAGATTGGTAAGTTATTTGCCTTAGGTAGATCTGGAATCAGCAGTGCGCGGCAGCGACGAGCAGAGCGCTTAGTTGCCGAAGATTTTGAGGTTAGTGAGACTCCACCATTTGAATCACCACTGGTTAAGGATTTGGTGGAGGAGTTTGAACCTGCCCAATTAGATTATGAGGTTGAGTTGGGTGATTTTGATGAGATCACTCAAAAAATTCCACGAGTCAATAAACCGGTGAAGAGTGAGAGCAGCCGCCCACAACAATTACTTCTATCCTCGGATGCTAAGTATGAATTACCACCGGCCGATTTGCTAAGAAGTGGACCGGCTGCAAAAGGTAAGTCAAAGGTAAATGAGACTGTAGTTACCGCTCTTAAACAAGTTTTTGAACAGTTTGAAGTTGATGCGCAAGTGACTGGATTCATGCGTGGACCAACAGTGACTAGGTATGAGGTGGAGTTAGGTAATGGCGTAAAGGTTGAGGCAATCTCAGCGCTTTCAAAAAATATTGCATATGCAGTAGCAAGTGGTGAGATAAGAATTCTCTCACCTATCCCAGGTAAATCTGCGGTCGGAATTGAGATACCAAACTCAGATCGAGAGATAGTGGCCTTAGGTGATGTGCTTAGGTCAACAGTTTCAGGTAGTGATACTCACCCAATGTTAATTGCGTTAGGCAAAGATGTTGAAGGCTTATTTGTATGTGCAAATCTGGCAAAAATGCCTCACTTATTGGTGGCAGGTGCAACTGGTGCTGGTAAATCTTCCATGATTAATTCATTGGTGGTTTCAATATTAATGCGGGCTACTCCCGATGAGGTACGACTGGTATTAATTGATCCTAAGCGGGTGGAGTTAACAAATTATGAAGGTGTGCCACATTTAATTGCTCCAATTATTACCAATCCTAAGAAAGCAGCTGATGTATTAGCTTGGGTGGTACGTGAGATGGAGATGCGCTATGACGATCTATCAGTATTTGGATTTAGACATATTGATGATTTCAACAAAGCGGTTAAGGCAGGCAAAGTTTCACCACCTGCCGGTAGTGATCGCACNCTGGAGCCTTACCCTTACCTTTTAGTAATTGTGGATGAGTTAGCAGATCTAATGATGATTGCAGCCCGTGAGGTTGAAGANTCAATTGTTCGAATTACCCAATTAGCTAGAGCTGCTGGTATTCANTTAGTACTTGCCACTCAGCGACCAAGTGTTGATATTGTCACTGGATTAATAAANGCAAATGTTCCNTCAAGACTTTCATTTGCAACTAGTAGCTTGGCTGATTCCAGAGTTATTTTAGATACCCCAGGTGCTGAAAAACTTGTTGGCCAAGGAGATGGATTATTTCTACCAATGGGTGCAAGCAAGCCGGTTCGAATTCAAGGAGCCTATGTCTCAGAAAGAGAGATTGAGGCGGTAGTAAATCATGTTAAATCTCAACTTCAGCCTGTCTACCGAATTGATTTAAATGCACCAATTAAGTCCAATCTAATCACTGATGATGTAGGTGATGATCTTGATCTGCTGTTACAAGCAATTCAATTAGTTGTTTCCACACAGTTTGGATCCACCTCTATGTTGCAAAGAAAGTTACGAGTTGGCTTTGCAAAAGCTGGTCGATTAATGGATTTGATGGAGAGTCGGGGAATTGTGGGTCCAAGTGAAGGTTCAAAAGCTAGAACGGTTTTGATTAACGCAGAACAAATGCCAGATGTATTGGAGTCGATTAGAGGTAACTTGTAATTCACTTTTCTTTTTTTTTAGAAGGGGGGGTTAGATAGTGGGTGAATCTGCCATTTGAGGGGGAAGATCCCTAGATATTGGCTAAAAAATATTGCCANAACTTGGTTTGAAGTCTTACTCTTATCCTCCCCAAGGTGAANGGTCCNTCTTATGTTAGAGACTTCTTTACTACAGCAAGCTCGTGAGGCTGCTAACTTAACCGTTGAACAAATTGCAAATCAAACAAACATAAGAGCTGTAGTCGTTAGAGATTTAGAAAATAACTCTGTTGAGCAGTCCGGTGGTATTGCTTACGCTCGGGGACACATAAGATCTATCGTTAAATTAATTAATCAAAAATTGGCGAAGAGTAAAAATATAGATGTAGATGAGATCGTTGCCCATTTTCAAGCAGTTCAATTTGTGGATAACCGACATATTATTGACAAACTTGATGAGAATCATCTTGCTGCAAAGTCAAAAGAAAAGAAGCGAATGAAGTTTGGCACCCTAGCCTCAATCTCAGCTGCGGTTCTTATTATTGGTTTCATTGCTCAAATTGCTATAAACAATGTTGCTGGTATAAATGCGAACCTGAGTTCAACGACCACTCAGCCAAGCAAGAAACCAACTGAGGGAAAAACTGAGACTTCCATCACCCTTCCTGCTGGAGTGAACTTAGTAATAAGTGGTGTTGGTGGCAGAAGTTGGGTTGGTCTTACCAATGCCAATGGCGAATCTGTTTTTAATGGTCAAATCGGTGTTGGTGAGGTTATGGCCTTTAATGATCCGCAAATGATAAAAGCAGTAATTGGAAATGCCGGAGCTGTAGCTTTGAAAGTAAACGGTGCTGATTTAGGAGTGGTTGGGGCTAATGGTGAGGTAGTTCGCTTAGATTTTGGTGCAAACTAGTCGCTCTAAGTTTCTAGATTAGAAGTTCTGCTAACTCCTGCAGGGTATCCTTAGCATATAGTGAGTTCAAAAATAATCAATGAAAAAAAGCTGCGCACAGTTGCGTTAGTTACTTTGGGGTGCGCTCGTAATGAGACGGACTCTGAAGAGTTAGCTGGCAGGCTAGCAGCTGATGGTTGGCAATTAGTTTCAGATCCAGCCAAGGCTGAGATTGCCGTTATTAATACCTGTGGGTTTATTGAAAATGCCAAGAAAGATTCAATTGATGCATTAATTCAAGCCTCATCCCTTAAGACAAATGGGGTGACAAAGGCAGTAGTTGCAGTTGGTTGCATGGCAGAGCGGTACGGCAGTGAACTAGCTAGTGAAATGTCTGAAGCTGATGCCATTCTTAGCTTTGACGATTACAAAGATATCTCAGCTAGATTACATACAATTATTGAAGGCGGTAAGGTAAAAACTCATACTCCTAAAGATCGTCGAGCGTTACTGCCAATAGCACCAGTAGAGCGCGCTAAAGCTCGGGATCTATCAAATCCAGATATAAAACCCTTGGGCACAGTACTGCGCAAGCGTTTAGATAATGCACCCATTGCACCATTAAAAATTGCCAGTGGCTGTGACCGTAGATGCTCATTTTGTGCCATCCCTTACTTTCGTGGCTCATTCATCTCTCGCAAGCCGGATGAGATTATCCAGGAGGCTAAATGGTTGGCAGATAATGGCGTCTCAGAGCTATACCTAGTCAGTGAGAACACCACCTCTTACGGCAAAGATTTTGGTGATTTAAAGATGATGGAAAAGCTTCTGCCAGAGCTTTCAAAAATATCTGCAATTAAACGGATTCGCTTGTCTTATCTACAACCAGCAGAGGTCAGGCCCTCATTACTTCAGGCAATGGTTTCAGTTGAGAAAGTAGTGCCCTACTTTGATCTTTCCTTTCAACATGCAAATGCAGATCTGTTAAGGAGCATGCGTCGATTTGGTGATGGCGAGAAATTCTTACAATTAATTTCTCAAATTAGGGCGCTAAATCCGCAGGCTGGAATCAGATCTAATTTTATTGTGGGATTTCCAGGGGAGAGTGATCAGCAATTTATGGAGTTAGTTGAGTTTTTATCTAACGCCCAATTAGATGCTATTGGTGTATTTGGTTACTCCGATGAGGATAAAACTGAGGCAATGGAGTTGGGAAATAAGGTGAGTAGTGAAGTAATTAAAGAGCGGGTGGGTGAGCTATCAACCATAGTTGATGAGTTAATTACCGAGAGATCCCAGATGCGAATTGGTGAGAAGATTTCAGTTCTAATTGAGGATGAGGCGGAGCAAGAGGGAAGGGCTGAGCACCAGGGCCCTGATGTAGATGGCTCAACATTTATTAAATCTCGTAACAAATATCGGGTGGGTGAGTATGTTGATGCGATGGTAAGTGATGTAGCAGGTGTTGATCTGATTGCGCAGGTTTTGTGAGAAAGATCNAGCGGCCAAATCTTCCAAACTCACTTACGATATTTCGAATTGCTGCCCTGCCAATTTGTGCNTATGCGTTATTNAAAAGCNGTGGTGATGATAATAATTGGCGAATTATCGCCTTCATTTTATTTTTAATTGTGGGGTTAAGTGACATATTAGATGGCAAGATTGCCAGAGATCGCAATCAAATCACTGAGTTTGGCAAACTGTTGGATCCAATTGCAGACAAAGCGATGCTAGCAACTGCCACCATTGGGGCATCGCTTCTAGGACTTCTGTCCTGGTGGGTTACGGGGATATTTTTAATCCGTGAGGTGGCGGTAACAATCCTAAGATTTGCAGTAATTAAAGCTGGGGTGATCCCTGCAAGTCGTGGCGGAAA
>JGI25920J50251_10000547_pt1 | contig 13065 bp, 13 predicted proteins | sample LauGreBMM110DCMD_2_FD_50251 | JGI IMG/M metagenome (IMG submission 50251) | reverse complement strand
TTGTGGCACCATGCTAAAGATGTTCCTGCCGGAACTCATGGAGTAAATTATGGGATTTCGCTTAGCCTCTGGGACTACTTGTTTGGTACAGCGTATATCCCCAATCAAAACCCAAATGAGCAGTTGGGTTTTGAGGATCAAGAAACTTTCCCAAGACCTTTTTACAGCAACTTACCCATCCATGGAACAGCAAGAAGTAAAGCGACCCAAGTTCTACAATAACCTAAAAATGGTGCTGTTTTTTTGTTTGATCTTAAAAAAGCCTTTCTTTTTGGAAAGGCTTTTTGCGTATTACCGCTTTGACATTTTGTTGAGGGCAATTCCTTTTTGCATCCGGGATTTGAAGGTAAGTAGGTCCTCGGGGGATTTTTTACTATGCTTGGTAGCACGGCCCTGTACGCGTGCTCGCCACATTTTGAAGGAACTCTGCTTCATGCTGCGGCGCATCAGTTCGATGGTTTCTCCCTCAGTGATGCCAAATTGGCTGAGGATGGCATCAAAAGGAGTGCGGTCTTCCCAGGCCATTTCGATGATGCGGTCGACGTCTTCTGGAGAAAGTTCCTTTATTTTCTTCATGCAAGTTAAACTTTGAAGCTACTGTAAAGTTTTATAGTCGATGAAAATTTCGGTGGTTTGGTTGAAGCGTGATTTGAGGCTAAGTGATCATGCCCCCTTGGTGGCAGCCATGGCCGAAGGATTTCCGATTTTGCTGCTGTACTGCTTTGAGCCTTCCTTGTTGGCGGCCCCCCAAAGCAGCGATCGGCATTGGCGCTTTGTGTGCGAGAGTCTTAAAGACATGGAGCAGCGATTACTTTCCCTGCAGGCCAATCTACTAATCGTTAGAGCCGAAGTGAAAACGGTTTTTATCCAATTCCAGCAAGACTATTCCATACAGTCCGTCTATTCTCATCAGGAAACGGGTATCGCGGTCACTTACGCTAGAGACCGAGAGATGGCGGCTTATTTCAGCGCCCAGGGCATCCCCTGGAAAGAATACCAGCAGCAAGGTGTGGAGCGCAAACGAAAAAACAGAAGGGGTTGGGAGTCTTTTTGGCAGGCATTCATGACTGCGCCGCTCGCTCATCCTCCCTTAGAACGAGCCACCTTCGTTCCCATTCCTGAGGAGCAGCAGCTGGAACATGTTTTAACTACTCTGCCTGAGCCATGGACTGTTTTAAACGAGAAAATGCAGCCTGGAGGAGAAAGTAAGGGACGGAAGTACCTAAAAAGTTTCTTAGAAGAGCGTGTCAAAAACTATAGTAAACAGATCAGCAAACCCGAAGGAAGCCGAACAGGCTGTAGTCGGCTTTCGCCTTATTTGGCTTGGGGATGCCTCTCGCACCGGGAAGTATTTCAAGCGGCTACAGAAAAGGCAGCAACTGGTTTTCAGGCCCGTAACCTGGCCAATTTCCTGTCCCGCTTGAAGTGGCATTGTCACTTTATTCAAAAATTTGAGATGGAGTCCCGTATGGAAAAAGAGCCCATCAACCGTGGTTTTTTGTCCTTTCCCTACGTCCTACAGCCTCTTTGGGTCAAGGCCTGGGAGGAGGGTAAAACGGGCTTTCCCCTGGTGGATGCCTGCATGCGCTGCTTGCGCGATACCGGCTACCTCAACTTCCGTATGCGAGCCATGGTGGTGTCTTTTCTAACCCATCATTTGAGCCAGCCTTGGCAGTCGGGTTCTGCCCACTTAGCTCAGCAATTTTTAGATTTTGAGCCCGGGATTCATTACCCCCAACTCCAAATGCAGGCTGGTGTCACGGGTATCAACACCGTGAGGATCTACAATCCCATCAAGCAATCTCAGGAACAGGACCCCGATGGCATCTTTATTCGTAAGTGGGTGCCTGAGCTGGCCCCTGTGCCCCTTGCCTTTTTGCATACCCCTTGGGAGCTGACCCCCATAGAGCTGCAGGGGCTAGGTTTTGCCTACGGCGAAGTGTATCCATTTCCGATTGTAGACGTGGAAAAGGCCGGAGCTGAGGCAAGAGATCGTATCTGGGCAGCTCAAAAGGCACCCGAAGTCGTGGCTGATGCGGTGCGCGTGTTGGCCAAGCATACCCTTTCTAAGCGGTGGTCCTAAGATGAAAAAGCAACACCTACCGTCCAAAATCTGTGTGGTCTGCAACAGACCCTACACCTGGCGGAAAAAATGGGAGAAAAACTGGGAAGAGGTCAAGTATTGCTCCGATCGCTGTAGGGGAGAAGCAAAAAAGTCAAAACTAGCCTAGCGGTAGGATCCTACATAAAAGGCTAGCCACAAAAGAAGCGGAAGGAAGTAGGCAATCGCCACGACAGGAATACTTTCTTGTATGGTCCTTCTACTAAACGTATGAAATCCTAGCACCCATACTGCTCCATAGCAAATTTCAAAAAGATTAATCACTGACAAGGGGTAGTGGTACTTTTCATGTATCTGTTCGGGTCCTACTAGCCATAAGGCCGAGAGGGGCTCGAAATTTTGAATGTCTAGGTAGCTAACTTGATCTGATGGATTTAGATAGACCAGCAAGCGAAGAAGTTCGGGAAAAATAAAGATGGTTTCTGCTACCAAAGCAAACTGCCATAGGGCTTTAAAACTAACTTTATATCCCATGGTTAAGCCTAATGACCAAAAAAGAAAGGCGGTGACCGTAAATTTCCAAAGAAAGGCAAACGGTGTCCAGACATAATTGAGGGTGTTGAATAGGTAAAAAAATAAGAGATCGCCCTGTGCATCGAGTCGATCTGAATCGGGTATGGCTTCCAAAATCAAGGTGTTGGTCAAATACCTGATCACTAAAAAGATAAGTACTAGAACCACAAAGAAAAGCCGCTTATCAAAATCTAGTGCACCGCTAATTTTTTGGGCTAAAGGGGATGCTGCTGTTGCCATTTTCTTGTGTTAATGGAGTAAATCTAAACGTTTGTTTGGAATTCCCCGTAGATTTGCATCGTAAACCAACTAAAAGCTATGCGTCACACATTTCATGTGCTTGCTTTACTTCTTTTTTGTGTGTGCCTGAATGTAGAAAAGGTACAAGCCCAAGAACCGGGATCGGCAAATGCTCCCTATTTGCTATTGGATAAAGGCTTGCAATACCGGATTACCAAGGCCATCAACAGCATGTACAATTTTGATTTTGCTACGGCGGAACGAGATTTTACTGTAATCATGTACCAGTATCCAGACCATCCTTTACCTGATTTTTTGATGGGATTGGGGTATTGGTGGAGAATTGAAATGAATGTAGACAATACGCGATACGACAAAATTTTCATTCAGTATTTGGATCGAGCAAATGCCAAAGCCAAGAAAATGTTGGATCAAAATCCTAAAAATAAGGAGGCTGCATTTTTTTTGGCAGCAGGCCATGGCTTTCAAGGGCGTTTATACAGTGAGCGAAAAAGTTGGACGAAGGCCACATTTGCTGGGAAAAATGCGTTGAACTACATGGAAATGAGTAGAGGTGAGCAGGAGTTTAATCCAGAACTCCTTCTTGGGGATGCCTTATTCAACTATTTTTCGGTGTGGATCCCAGAAAATTACCCTTTGCTGAAGCCAGTATTGGCACTTTTCCCAAAGGGTAACAAGAAGTTGGGACTCGCTCAACTTGAAAAGGTAGCATCCAATGCCTTCTATACCCGGATTGAGGCCCAATACTTTCTGTTTCGATTGTATGGTTCAGAGGAAAATAGGCCAGAAGATGCCTTGCGTATTGTAGAATACCTCCATGAAAAATTTCCTAATAATCCGTATTTCCATCGATCCTATGCCCGTTACCTCTACACTACAGGGAAATGGACCCAAGCCATGCAAGAATCTTTTCAAATCTTGGATCGAATTGATCAAAAGCAGTTTGGATATGAATCTACGAGTGGACGATTTGCTGCATTTTATTTAGGAGAATACTTCTTTCGTGTAGGCAATAAAGCTGAGGCTAAAAAGTATTATTCCAAGACAATCCTCTTTGGGGAGGAGTCGGAATCCCAAGAGAGTGGGTATTATTTGTTCTCCTTGATTTCGTTAGGAAAGATTGCAACAGCAGAGAAAAATAAGCCGCTGGCAAGAACCTATTTCAATTCGGTGAAAAAATATGCCAAACGAAAGCATCCGGCCCATCAGGAAGCGAGAGATTTTATTAAAAAGAATAAACTGTAAGGTCTGCTAAATCTTATTTTTTCCCNTTTGCCATAGATAATTTGAATTCNTGNAATTATGGGATCCAAATAAGTGGATTATTTGTTTTATNGTTTGTAATCTTCAATAAAATTCGGATTTAAACTTAAAAAAATTTGCTTACTCATAGAACTTTCATCATTTATTGTAACTTTGTGCCACATAAAATTTGGTAAAGAGCAAAAAAATGGATAGTAGCATTCGAATTAAATTTGATAAAATTGATCGAAGTATTTTGGAAATACTTCAGAGCAATGCCAAAATTACCAATGCACAGCTTTCAAAGGATATAGGGCTCTCTCCAGCTCCCACCTTGGAGCGTGTGAAGAAATTGGAGCAATCTGGAATAATTAAGAGTTACCACGCGAAGTTGGATCCAGAGAAAATAGGTCTTGGGGTAAGCACTTTTGTAATGGTAAGCTTGNTTGGACACAACAAAGGAAATATTGATGCCTTCATGAAGGAAATTAACCTGATCCAGGAGGTAATTGAGTGTCACCATATNACTGGAACAGGCGACTTCATCTTAAAAATTATTGCCAAGGACATCATGGCATACCAAAAATTGATGCTTGAAAAGGTCTCTGAAATCAAAGAAGTGGACTCCATGCAATCCATGGTGATTCTTTCTACTTTTAAGGACTCCAAAGTACTTCCTATTCCAGCTTAATTTTCTATAAAGAATAGTAAGGGTGGCTGTGCCACCCTTTTTTTTTGAATGCCATGACAGAAAACCCCTGGAAAACTAAATCCAAAGCAACAGTATACGAGAATCCTTGGATTCGTGTGGAGCATCACGAAGTGATTACCCCTGCNGGTAAGGATGGAATTTATGGGAAAACCCATTTCAAAAACAAAGCAATTGCGATTCTNCCCCTAGATCAACAAGGGAATACCTGGTTGGTAGGTCAATACCGCTATGCACTTGATGCCTACTCCTGGGAAGTACCGATGGGAGGTGGACTTTTGGAGCTGGATACNCTTGCTTCTGCAAAGCGAGAATTGAAAGAGGAAACTGGGCTGACTGCTAGCCAGTGGACTGAGCTGCAACTGATTCATACGTCCAACTCTGTAACTGACGAGGTAGGCTATATTTTTTTGGCAGAGGGACTTACGGAGGGGCAACCAGAATTTGAAGATACTGAAGACATCAGCATCAAAAAACTTCCTTTCGTGGAGGCTTTGGAATGGGTTATGATGGGAAAAATCACCGATTCCTTGTCGGTAATTGCGATTTTTCGGGTAGCAAGANTATTGGGATATTGATCGGATGNCAGTTAGCAAAGAGATAAAAACCACCTTTCTACTGGCTTATCCAGTGGTGCTCAGTCAATTGGGTCAGGTAGGGGTAGGTGTAGCTGACTCCATGATGGTAGGGCGACTTGGGGCACTGGAACTTGCCGCATCCTCTTTAGCCAACAGTATTTTTTTTGTTGTCCTCATGTTTGGAATCGGGATTTCCATGGGCTTGACGCCCTTGGTGTCCAAGGCCTATGGAAAAGGAAAGAGCAATCAAATCTCTAGGTTGTTCAGCAATAGCTTATTCATTAATTTTTTAACCAGCCTGGCTTTGTTTGGTCTGATTCTTTTGTTTTCGCAAAACCTTTCCATCTTAAATCAGACTGAAGAAGTAGAAGTTTTGGCCTTGCCATTTTTATTGATCATTACGGCATCTTTAATTCCGTTAATGGTGTTTCAAACCTTCAAGCAGTTTGTTGAAGGCCTTTCACAGACCAAGCAAGCCATGTTCATCACTATTGCTGCCAATTTGGTCAACGTTTTCTTGAATTGGCTATTGATNTGGGGACATTGGGGCTTTCCTGAACTTGGATTTTTGGGAGCNGCTTGGGCNACTTTAATTTCACGTATTTTGATGATGGTNCTAATGGGAGCTTATGTTCTTTCTTCCAAGCGCTATGTAGATTTTGGCCTTCGGATTCTTCGATTCAAACNCAATTGGACACTTTGCNAGCGAATTTTGAAAATAGGTATCCCTACNGGCTTTCAATTTATTTTTGAGGTATCGGCATTTAGCGCCGCAGCGATTATGATGGGATGGATAAGTGTAAATGCACTCGCTGGACATCAAATTGCACTCAATTTAGCCTCTATCAGTTACATGATGGCAACGGGTGTAGCTACTGCTGGCATGATTCGGGTGAGTCATTACATTGGTAAAGAAGATTATGTAGGGATGAAAGAAGCCGGTCGGGTGGTCTTTGGAATGGTAGCTGCCTTTATGTTTATTTGCGCGATTCTGTTTTTTGCCTTCCGATTTTACCTGCCAACGCTTTATATTGACGATCCTGAGGTTATTTCACTGGCAGCCTCTCTTTTGATTTTGGCTGGNTTTTTCCAAATTTCAGATGGCATACAGGTAGTTGGCTTGGGTGTGTTGCGTGGGATGGAGGATGTAAAAGTTCCCACGCTAGTAACCTTTTTTGCGTATTGGGCATTAGGTCTTCCGCTGGGCTATCTTCTAGCATTTAAGTTTGCTTTTGGAGAAAGTGGGATTTGGATTGGATTGCTCATTGGACTTACCATTACGGCAGCCCTACTTTTTTACCGGTTTGAACAGCTAAGCAAGAAAAAGGGGCTTCTTTCAAAATCAGACTAGGGATTACTATAATTTTTTATCCGTTTCAATGAGATTTCCAGGGGAAGGCCTATCTTGGATGACCTTTTCGACAAAATTATGAAACGACTACTTCTCTTTATCGGTACCTCTTTTTTAGTGTTTAATAGCTGGGCACAGCAACCTGCCGTACTTTCGGTACGAGAGCAGGCAGCAGTAATCGACACCTGGTTGGAAGATCGAATTCAGCAGGTACTTCCCACCTTGATGACCGAGACGGGAATAGATTTTTGGATAGTGGTGTCCCGCGAATACAATGAAGATCCAGTTATCCGTACACTTTTACCTGCTACCTGGCATGCGGCTCGCAGACGTACCATCCTGGTTATGTATCAGCCCAGCCCTAATGCTCCCATAGAAACCTACGCAGTGGCGCGCTACGACGTTGGTAAATCCTTTAAGAAAGCTTGGAATCCCGAAGCCCAACCTGATCAATGGAAAGCGCTTCTAGAGATCATTGAAGCCAAGAAACCTAAAAAAATTGGTTTGAACTTCTCTAAGGATTATGGGCATGCAGATGGACTTACGCACTTCGATTACGAAGAGTTGATGCGCTACTTGTCTCCTCAAGAGCAGTCCAAAGTGGTTTCTGCACAAACCTTAGCCGTGCGCTGGTTGGAAACCCGAACAGCGGCAGAAATGGCCGCCTACAAGCACATTCAAGAATTGGCTCATTACATCATTGCTGAAGGGCTGTCCGATCGGGTGATTACCCCAGGCGTGACCACAACGGAAGATGTGGTGTGGTTTTATAGAGAGAAAATCAAGGAGATGAAGCTGGACACCTGGTTTCACCCTACAGTAGATATTCAAAGATCGGATCCAAGCTCTCAAGAAGCTTCCAGATCTTTTGCCATTCGCCCGAGTGAGCAAGTGATTTTACAAGGGGACCTACTTCATATTGATTTTGGAATCAGCTATTTGCGCCTGAATACCGATACGCAAGAGTTAGCCTACGTACTCAAGGCTGGGGAGACAGAAGTTCCTGGGTACTTGCAGGATGCCTTGAAGGTGGGAAATAGGTTGCAAGATGTCCTGACTACCAATTTTGTGGTAGGTAAAACAGGCAATCAAATCTTGAAGGCTGCCAGAGATCAAATGCAAAAAGAAGGCATCCGCGGTACCATCTACACCCATCCTTTGGGATATTACGGACATTCAGCGGGACCGACCATTGGAATGTGGGACAATCAAGGCGACACGCCTGGAGCGGGGGATTTTCCGATGCATGCCCACACAGGCTATGCCATCGAGTTGAATGCTGTGGTTTTTGTAAAAGAATGGAACAAGGATGTTCGCGTTTTGCTTGAAGAAGGGGCTTATTTTGATGGTAAAAAGGTCACTTATTACAATGGTAGACAAAAATCCATCCTCGCCATCCCTCGGAAAAGTGATTACCTAGGATACTAAATCAGTACTATTTTTTCGGTCACTTTTGATGAACATCAAAATTAGAAAGCCGAGAAAAGCGATGCCTGCTGAAAAGAGAAAGGCAGTTTTAAAATTCTCTGGATTGTTGTTGTACAACCAGCCTGAGATGAGAGCTCCCAGCCCAATTCCTAGTTCCAGGAAAATATACATCGTTGCCAAAGCTCTCCCCCTAAAATTTTCTAGGGATCGATCTACCACCCAAGCCGTGGTGGTCGGGCTGTACATGCCTACTGCCGCTCCAAAAAGTACGGCAGAACCGAGTAGCATCTCCTTACTTGTGGCAAAAGCCACGGCAATCATAGCCAATACCATGACGACACTCGCTACCCGCATCACTTTTACTCGACCGATTCGATCTGATGCTCTCCCAGCAATCAATCGAATACCAAGGGAGGAGAGCGTAAAAACCGCAAAGAATAGCCCTTTATTTTTGATGCCAAGGAAGCTAGAAAGGTCGGGAATCAAGGTGAGGACCACCCCAAAGGAAAAGACAGACAAAAAGAGGATGGTAGACGGAAGTAGTACTCGTTTTTCCAGGATTTCGTTCTTTTCTAACTTGAATAAATGCAGTTTAAGCGGTTCTTTTTTAGGCAGTGTTTCTTTCAGACGAAGCAAAATTAGAATCGAAAAAATCGCAGTAAAAGCGGCTGCATAGAAAAGTACATCGAGGGGCCAGATGCTTGCTATCCAGCCTCCTAGCGCTGGTCCAGCAGCCATTCCTAAGGATCCAAAAAGCGATTGCATCCCCAATGCTTCTCCACGTTGAGCAAATGGAACCGTATCGGCAACATACGCCGATGTACCGGTTGGGGTGAAGCCTGCAGAAAAACCATGTGCAAATCGGAGAAACAAAAAACCACTTACAAAGTGAAGGAGGGGGTAGCTTAAGCCAACTACAAAGCAGACACTTGCTCCAAAGATCATCACGGGAATTCGACCAATTTTATCTGCAAGCTTCCCACTGAAGGGTCTAGAGAGCCCTGCGGATAGGGTAAATAGGGCGATAATCCATCCCTTATAGGATTCTCCTCCCATGGAAGTTAAGTAAGCAGGTAGCTCGGGAATGATCATGTTGAAGCTCGAAAAAAATAGAAAACTACTCAAGGAGAGTAGAAAAAAATCGAGCGTAAAGAAGGAGGGGAGTAGCCTCATAGTAAGGATGAGCAATGGAAAGGCCGAGGATAATTTCCTCGGCCCTGAAACTTAGTCTTTGTTTGCACTTTCCTCGCTTTGTGCAAGAAGAAATGCTTTCATAAATTCATTCAATCCTCCATCAAGGACGCCTTGAGCATCGGAGGTTTCATGACTGGTTCGGTTGTCCTTGACCAACTTATAAGGATGTAGGACATAGTTTCGGATTTGAGAACCAAAGTCCACGCGTAGTTTGGAGGATTCAATTTTTGCGATTTCCGCATTTCTTTTCTCCAACTCCAATTGGTAAAGCCTAGACTTCAACATCTGCATGGCCAATTCTCGGTTGGCAAGCTGTGAGCGCTCCACTTGGCACACGACTACAATACCAGTAGGCTTGTGTGTCAATTGTACCTTGGTTTCCACCTTGTTCACATTTTGACCACCCGCACCACCAGATCTGGAAGTATGTAGTTCCACGTCTCCAGGATTGATGTCGATTTCGATCGAATCGTCTACTTCTGGATAAGCGTAAACCGAGGCAAAGGAAGTATGTCTTCGTCCCCCAGAGTCAAAAGGAGAGATTCGTACCAGTCGGTGGACTCCCGTTTCTGATTTTAGAAAACCATAGGCTAGGGGCCCTTCAAAAAGAAGGGTGGCAGATTTTATCCCCGCTACTTCTCCTGGTTGCATATCGACTTCGCGGACTTTGTAGCCATTTTTTTCTCCCCACATGATGTACATACGCATCAGGATGGATGCCCAATCGTTACTTTCTGTTCCGCCAGCACCTGGNTTGATTTCAAGAACTGCATTGAGTTGGTCTTCNTCAGCAGAGAGCATTTTCTTGAGTTCGAGCTCTTCGACAGCATCCTTGCTAAGGAGGTAGTCTTTTTTAAGCTCTTCCTCGGTTACTTCTCCTGCGGTAAAAAATTCATGCAGAACCTCCAAATCCTCAATTTTCTGGTCCACGCTTTCGAAAGCAGNNGTCCAGCCTTTTCTGGCTTGAATTTGTTTCATGGTTTTTTCAGCTTCATCTGGGTTATTCCAGAAATCAGCTTGGGCCGATACGGCCTCTAGGTCTTGGATTTCTACTTTCTTACGATCGTAGTCAAAGATACCTCCTCAAAGCCGATGTGCGGGCTTTCAAGTCTTTCAGTTGGTCTGAAGTCATCTGTCTAAGTTAAAAATGTGATGCAAAAATCGGAAAAAATCTCGGTTTTACCAGCCAATGCCCTTATTCAATTTCAAGGAGGACGAGCTGAATCTTGTTTTTGTCCGAGAGCTTAAAAGTTTTGTAGCGAAGAGGCAGCAGTGCCAGTCCAGTACCTAAAAGCAGGGCAGATGCTTTGGCTACCCCAGCACTGATCTTCAGCTGTCCTTTTTGGGTTATACTGTTGATTCCTTCCAAACCAATAATCATGCTTCCAGCACCTAATGAAAGTGCTGTTAGATTATTCAAGGTTCGATTTCTTGGATCTTTTCTTTGAATATCGATCTCCAAAATATCCGATGGCTTCAAGATATTTTCGCTTAAATAAAGGAATTCTGTATCTAAGTTCACGAGTATATCGGTGACAAAATACCCGATTTTTTTGCTTTTGTAGGTGATGGTTTCTCCAGGATAAAAGCGGATCTGAGATTTTTGATTGGAACCTCTTTTGAGGAGCAGGAATTTTCTGGGCTGCTCTTGGGCATGAATTGGTAGGGTAAAAAGGCCAATCAGGAAGATTGTCAGTACTGCCGTTCCGATTACTAGTAATTTAGAGCGTACTTTTTTCATTTAGTAGTTCAGATGCTGAGCATCCAGTGATGGGTGTCTTGGAGTTCTCCGTATTTGATCCCATCTAAGGTTTTGAGTGCATGTTTTGAGAAAGCATCGGCTGCCGGTTCTGGAAGAAAATAATCTTTCCCGTTGACATGGATTTTATGAATGAAAGCAATTGTTGCTGCTGTGCCTACACCAAAAGCTTCCTCCATGGTTCCGTTTTCCAAGGACTCTTGAAGTTCAGCGACCGTAAGGAAGCGCTCTTCTAGTTTCTGACCCCAATCTTTTGCAAGTTGGATGACCGAGTCTCTCGTGATTCCTTTTAGGATGGTTCCCTTCCCGGTAGGTGCCGTGATGAGGGTACCCTTGATTTTAAACATGACATTCATGGTCCCACTTTCTTCAATTTGGCTATGGGTCTTGCCATCAGTCCACAAAAGTTGGTCATAGCCCTCTTGTTGAGCAAGCTGTGCGGGGTACAGGGAAGCAGCATAGTTTCCTGCAGCTTTTGCCTCACCTGTTCCGCCCTCTGTAGCTCGGGTATAGTTCGTTTCTACTTTAACCGAGACCGGTTTGGTGTAGTAGGCGCCCACTGGACTGGTAAAAATCATGAATCTATAGCTCTCTGAAGGCTTTACACCCAAGTAATTGTCCATCGCAAACATGAACGGGCGGATATACAAACTAGATCCTTTTTCTTGAGGAACCCAATCTCGATCTAGGTCCAACAAGGAACGTAGGGCTTCTATGAAGTGCTGCTCGGGAAACTCTGGCATACACATTCGCTTGGCTGATTCATTTAGCCTTCTGGCATTCGACTCAGCCCTAAAGACAAGTACTTCCCCTTTTTCATTTTTGTAGGCCTTCATGCCCTCGAAAATTGCTTGCCCATAGTGCAGGGTTGCATTTCCAGGGTAAATATCCATAGGACCATAAGGGACTATTCTAAAATCTCCCCAAGCACCATTTTGATAGTCCGCGACAAACATGTGATCCGAAATCACTTTCCCAAAAACTAAGGAGGAGAAGTCAGTTTCTGAAAGTTTAGAGTGACTCGATTTTGTCAATGAAATGTTCGGTGAGCTAGGCATGGGTGCTTAAATTACATTACAGCGCGAGAAATAGGATTTGGCAATTGTAGATTATCTAAAACAAGAGATTAACGATTTGCTGNGTTTAATAACGTGGCTTCCAGGTGACTTCTTCCACCTCAAGCTCCTGCGCCATTTTTCGACCCAAGACAAATAGAAAATCAGAAAGTCGGTTAAGGTATTGGATAACGAGTTCAGCTACTTGCTCCTCGGAGGCAAGCTCNACTACTATGCGTTCGGAACGCCTGCAAACGGTTCTAGCTAAATGGCAAAATGANACTGCAGTATGCCCACCGGGGAGAATAAAAGCAGTAAGCATTGGAAGTTCAGCATCCATAGCGTCCATTTCTTTTTCCAAAACTTCCACATCTTCTGGATGCAGATCCGGTTTTTTCACCTTGTGCTTGCCAGGAACTGTTGCCAGATCTGCTCCAATGGTGAATAGTCGGTCTTGGATAATTTTGAGCAGGTCAGCCCTTTTTTTATTCACTTCCTGATCTCGAAGTAGGCCAATGTAGGCATTTAATTCATCCAAGGTGCCATAGGCATCTATCCGTAGATCTGATTTGGGTACCCGTACTCCGCCCAACAAGGAGGTGATTCCTTGATCCCCTGTTTTGGTGTAAATTTTCATATCAGTCTAGCATACATATTTTCTTCAATCGAATTTCTACCTGAATTAGGCAGTTGTCACTAGAGCTCGGTTAGGATTTGGATTGACCTTATCTGATTCAACCAAGCCATCCCGAAGGCGTACGATGCGGTGTGCATAATGGGCAATATCATCTTCGTGGGTAACCATGATAATCGTATTTCCTTTGGCATGTAGCTCATGAAAAAGCTCCATGAT
>JGI25920J50251_10000538_pt1 | contig 13161 bp, 10 predicted proteins | sample LauGreBMM110DCMD_2_FD_50251 | JGI IMG/M metagenome (IMG submission 50251) | reverse complement strand
CTTCACCGCCGTCGACGCGTCGGTCTCCGGGATCCGCGTGCTCGGCGAACAACGCGGCGCCGCGCTCGCCGACTTCGACCACGACGGACGGACCGACATCGCCGTCTCGCAGAACAACTCGCGGACCAAGCTCTACGCGAACCGCGGCGCGAAGCCCGGCCTCCGGGTCGTGCTCCAGGGCCCGGCCGCCAATCCCGACGCGGTGGGCGCATCGCTCCGGCTCATCCACGCCGACGGGCACGAAGGCCCGCGCCGCGTCGTGACGTCCGGCACGGGGTTCGCCTCGCAAGATTCCGCGACACAGGTCCTCGGCCGCCGAAGTCCGGCCACCGGCATACGGATCCGGTGGCCGGACGGGCACGACCAGGTCGTCCCCCTTTCCGTGGACCAGCCCGAGATCNGCGNCCGACCCGCTCCATGAGACCCAACTGCCCGCCCTTGCCACGTCCCAAACCCATCGTCTTCGCCGCCGTCGCGCTGGCCGCGGCTGTCATCCTCGGCGGCTGCCGCGACGCCGGCCGGGGAAGCGGCGGTGCCGGAGGAGCCGCCGCGGGCGTCCCGGCGACGTCGGTGCTCGTGCCGTTGACCAACATGGTCCCGATCCGCGCCGGCAGCTTCATGCGGGTCAAGTTTCCGGTGACGTTGACGCGCGATTTCTGGATCGAGAGATACGAGGTGACGCAGGGCGAGTTCACGGCCGTGACGGGCAAGAACCCGAGCCACTTCACCGGTGACTCCAACCGCCCGGTCGAGAAGGTGAGCTTCATCGACGCGAGCAACTACTGCGCGGTCGTCACCCAGCGCGAACGGGCCGCCGGACGCCTTCCAGCGGACCACGAATACCGGCTGCCGTACGAAGCCGAGTGGGAGTACGCGTGCCGTGCGGGTTCGACGAACCTGTTCAACTTCGGCGACGATGTCGCGATGGCCGACCTCTACGCGTGGACCGGCGAGAACAGCGACGGACAGACGCATCCCGTCGGCCAGAAGCGTCCGAACGCTTGGGGCCTCTACGACACGCACGGCAACGTGTGGGAATGGTGCCTCGATTGGTTCGAGCCGTATCCGGCGATGGCGCTCGTCGATCCCGTCGGGCCGGCGACGAACAAATTCAAGCTCTTCAAGGGCGGCGGATGGGACAAAGACGCTCCTTTCGCCCGCGCCTCGAGCCGGTTCATGATGCCGCCCGCCAGCGGGATCCATTTCGTCGGCTTCCGCATGGCACTCGCCCCGATCCCGACCCGATCCGCGAAACCCTGACCCGCCATGCACCTCCCGAACTTGCTCCGCGCCCGCCTTCTGGCGAGCTTACTGGCCCAGATCGCCGTCGGCACGACGTGGCTCGCGGCCGGACCGGCAGCGGCCAAGCAGGTCATCAACCCCTTCGGCCGGACCGCCGAGACGCTGCGGTCTCTGGAAGAGAACCGCGCACGGCAGGTCGAGGCCGCGAAGTCGTGGAGCACCTTCCACGACTTCACGTTCACCGACCGCGCGGACGAGAGCGGGATCCGGTTCGATCACCATCCGGTGGACGACGCGGCCAAGAACTACATGGCCGTCCACTACGACCATGGCAACGGAATCGCCGCCGCGGACATCGACGGCGACGGACGGACCGACGTCTATCTCGTGGACCAGCTCGGATCGAGCCGGCTCTTCCGGAACCTGGGCGGCGGCAAGTTCGAGGACATCACGGAGATCGCCGGCGTCGGCACGGCCGGCCGGATCGGCGTCGCGGCGTCGTTCGCCGACATCGACAACGACGGCCGACCGGACCTGTTCGTCACGTCGGTCCGCACGGGCAACGTGTTGTTCCATAATCTCGGCGGCGGCAAGTTCGAGGACATCACGGCCCAGGCCGGGCTCTCGGTGAAACGGGCCGCCCATTCGTCCGGCGCGGTCTTCTTCGACTTCGACCGGGACGGCCTGCTCGACCTCTTCGTCGTCAACGTCGGCGCCTACACCCGGAACGAGAAAGGTCGCGGCGGCTTCTTCCTCGGGCGCGTCGACGCGTTCAACGGATGGCAGTTCCCGGCGCGGGGCGAGCAGAGCGTGCTGTACCGGAACCTGGGCGGCGGGCGCTTCGAGGACGTCTCGTCCCAGATGGGACTGGAGCATCGCGGCTGGAGCGGCGACGCGACGTTCTGCGACCTGGATCTCGATGGCTACCCCGAGCTCTACGTCGCGAGCATGTCGGGCGCGGACAAGTACTATTCCAGCGACCGCGGCCGGCGCTTCGTCGACAAGACCGCGTCCGTGTTCCCGCGCACGCCGTGGGGCTCGATGGGCCTGAAGTTCTTCGACCGCGACCTCGACGGGCTGATGGATCTCTTCGTCACCGACATGCATTCGGACATGACCGCGGGCCAGATCAAGGCGGGCGACCAAGATTTCAGCCCGAAGTTCGACAAGCAGAAGAGCGATGTCTGGTGCTCGACCGGGTGGAACGCCGCCACCCGCCTGGGCGCTTCCAACAACATCCTGGGCAACGCCTTCTTCCAGAACCTCGGCCAAGGTCGTTTCGTCGAGGTCTCCGGATCCATCGGCGCCGAGACCTACTGGCCATGGGGCATCAGCGTCGCCGACCTCAACTCGGACGGCTACGAGGACGTCTTCGTGACCGCCGGCATGGGGTATCCGATGCGCTACGCGATCAACTCCGTCCTGCTCAACGACGGCGGCAAGCGCTTCGTCGACGCCGAGTACATCGTCGGAGTGGAGCCGCGGAAAAGCGGCCGGATCGAGAAGGAGTTCTTCACGCTCGACGCCTCCGGCGCGGACAAGGCCCACGCGCTCAGCAAAGGAAAGACCGGCCTGGTGAGCGTGACCGGGACGCTCAGCTCGCGCTCGTCGGTCGCGTTCGACCTGGACGGCGACGGCGACCTCGATCTGGTGACCAACGAATGGAACGACCGTCCGCAGGTGCTGGTCAGCGATCATAGCGCGAAGCGGGCCGTCCGGCATCTGAGCATCCGTCTCGTCGGCACCGTCTCCAACCGGGACGGCCTCGGTGCGACGGTCAAGGTCCGCTGCGGAGCGAAGACCTACACACGCTTCCACGACGGCAAATCGGGCTATCTTTCGCAGAGCTCGCTGCCGCTCTACTTCGGTCTGGCCGATGCCTCCCAAGCCGATGCCGTCGAAGTGATCTGGCCGTCGGGCCGCCGGCAATCGCTCGCCGCACCGATGAAGGCCGGCACGTCGCTCACCATCACCGAGGACCGCTGACCGCACCGGTCATGGAGCCGGGCGTATCGCGACGACGGGCCGATAACCGGCTTTGGCGTACCCAGGCGCCGTGGGCACGAACGCCGCGTCGAACGCCGGTGCCGGTGCGTCGAGGATGTTGTCGGCGACCGAAACGTCGTGGCGCACGTCGTGGAGCTTGCCGCGGACGAGGCATCCGGTGGCCTTGGCCCCGGCGTTCACCGCCAGCGCGTAGCGGCCGAAGCCCTTGAGCCCGGTGTCGAGCGTGTTGTCGGCGAAGACACACGCCGTGTAGCTGCTCTCGCCGCCCATGTCGTCGACGCCGTTCCGGTTGCCTGTGAACGTGCAGCGCTCCAGGANCGCCCGNGATCTCCAGAAGATCGTCAGGACGCCGTTGTTCACGAAGGGCCGCTCGCCCGACGTCTTGGCCACCGGATCCTCGCCGACGTTGGAGACGTTCGCCACGAAGAGGCAGTTGCGCAGCCGCGCCGCGCTGCCCGCCAAGAGGTCGACCGCGGAACCGGTCCCCTGGGCGCGGTTGCGGAGGAAGACGCAATCCTCGACCACGACCTCGCCCTGCTTCTGGCCCTGGTGCTGGACCGAGATCCCCGCGCCGCACGGGCTGGTGAAGTTGTCCACGATCTCCAGTCCCTTCAGCACCGGATACGACCGGCCGAAGATCTTGATCGCGCCTCCATCGGAGTAGAAGAAGTGGTTCTTGGGGATGGTCCGGTCCGGCTCCAACTCGCGGGTGCCTTCCTTGGTCACGAACCCGTTCGCCCCGGTGATGCGGAAGCCTTTCACCACGGTGGCCGACGAGATGCCGTCGCCGAGATAGAGGACGTGGTTGACCACCGCCGGGAAGCCGGGTTCCGACGGCAGCGCCAGCTGCGGGTTCGCGGCGGTCAAGGTCACCTGCCCCACCGCTTCGAGGCGGACCCCGTCGTGGAGCCGGTTCAGCCAGACCAGCGCCTGTCGCCTGGCCTCGGGCCGGTACTCGCCGGCGTGGACCTTGACGACCTTGTTCGTCGGGTTGGCGGCGGCGAGCTGGACGGCGTCCTGGATGCGGTCGCCTGGATGGACGTGATAGCCATCGGTCTGGAGGCTGATCGCGGCGGCCAGACGGACGGTCGCCAGCCACGAGACCGACAAGACCGGCACGATGACGCGCTTCATCCCGTCCTCATGGTCAGGACGGCACCGCGATTCAAGCAGTTAATTCTAGGGCTGGCGGTGCGATATGTCGGGTCGGTATGCCAAGAGCATCACCGGGGCGAACGGGTTCGTGGACCTCCGGTCCAGAACCGCGACGTCGTCGTGCCCTCGATGATCCTGCAGCGACCCGTCGGCAAGATCGCTGCCTTCGGATCACGCCGCACCGCTCGCGTGCAGGACATCGGCCAAGAGCAGAGGCCCGCTGCGAAGGATGCAACCGACGGCTCCACGGTGATGATCCTTCCCGCGCCCGGACGGTGGCGATCCCGTGACGAAACATGGCCGTCGTTGACTTCCAGAGCACCGTCGGCTAAGTCGTCCGCCCGTCGGTGGGTTCTGATATGAGCTTGGCCCTGAACCAGCAAGTGCTCGTCCTGAACCGCCTCTGGCAGGCCGTCAACGTCTGCTCGGCGCGGCGCGCCCTCACGCTTTTGTTCGAGGGCCACGCACAGGTCGTCTCCGGCGACAGCGACGGCGATTTCAAGACCTACAACTTCGCCCAATGGCGCGACTTCTCCGTGAAGCGCCCCGACGACGACGCGGTCGGCACCATCTCGTTCCGCATCCGCGTGCCGCGGGTGATCCTGCTGATGGTCTTCGACCGTCTGCCGAAGAAAGAGGTGAAGTTCACCCGGCACAACATCTTCGAGCGCGACAAGAACACCTGCCAGTACTGCAGCCGGACGCTCGACCGCAAGGACCTCAACCTCGACCACGTCGTGCCCCGCGACCGGAGCGGTCCGACCACGTGGGAGAACATCGTCTGCTCCTGCATCCCCTGCAACACGCGCAAGGCGAACCGGACGCCCTTCGAGGCCGGGTTGCGCCTCGTCCGCAAACCGAAGCGGCCCAAGTGGCGCCCCTTCGTGCAGGTCACCTTCGGTGCGCCGATGCACGACATCTGGCGTCACTTCCTCGACATCGCCTACTGGAACGTCGAGCTCGGGGAATAGGTCGGCTAGCGCCCCGGCACCACCCAACCGGCAAGCGTCTCCGTGTTCTTGGGCAGGTCGAGATCCCGCCCGGAACGCTGCCGTCCCTTCGAAGCTTTCGCGCGCGCCGCTCCCCGCGATGATGACACGCCGTCGAGCGCCGCCCTGGCCGCTTCTTCCGTCAACTCGGGCAACAGGCACCCATCCGCGCCGTCGCCGAGGGATCGACGACCAATCCCGTCACCCATCCGGCGGAGCACTTGGCGCACGCTTCCCCCTGGTGGTCCAAAGACGAACAGAACCGGGAAAACTTCGGCACGGACGCCGACGAACAACGGTAGACGGAGGGTCAAAACCGCGCGAGCACTTGGACCGGAGATCGGGAGCGGCACCTGCCCGGTCCGCACCCAGGTCGACGCCACCTCCGCGGCCTCCAGATCTCCAGACGTCGCCGGAGGGCAACATTTGCGGATGCCGAAGTCCGGGCTACCCCAGGCTTTTCCGCCAACGGGCGATCTGCTTCTTCATCTCGGCCGTCCCGGGCGCGCCGGTGAGGCGGCGGCGGGCCATCGCTTGACCCAGGTCGAAGACGCTTGTGACATCGGCGGTGAAGGCGGGATCCACGCCTTTGAAGTCTGCCAAGGTCAGCCGGTCGAGCGGTCGCCCGGTCTTCTCGGCGAGCGCCACCACGGCCCCGACCACGTGGTGCGCCTGCCGGAAAGGCATCCCTTTCCCGACGAGATAATCCGCCAGATCGGTCGCGAGCAGCAGCGGATCAGCGGCGGCACGGGCGCAGGCGGAGGCGTTGATGGTGGTGTTGTCCAACATCGCAGCCATCAGACGGGTGCAACGCCGGACGGTGTCCGCGGAATCGAAGAGCCGCTCCTTGTCCTCTTGGAGGTCGCGGTTGTAGGCCATCGGCAGGCCTTTGAGCAGCGTGAGGAGCGACATGAGGTTGCCGATGACGCGGCCCGATTTGCCGCGGGTGAGCTCGGCGACGTCCGGGTTCTTCTTCTGGGGCATCAGCGACGAACCGGTGGTGTAGGCGTCGGCGATCCGGATGAACCCGAACTCGCTGCTCACCCAGAGGATCACGTCCTCGCTCAACCGGCTGAGATGCACGGCCAGAAGCGCGGCGGCGGCGGCGAACTCCACCATGAAATCCCGGTCGCTCACGCCATCCATCGAGTTCTGGGTGACCCGCGGCTTGCCGTTGCTATCGACGAACCCGAGCAGCTTGGCCACCTGCTCCCGGTCGAGCGGCAGGGTGCTGCCGGCAAGGGCGCCGGACCCGAGGGGGCAGACGTTGGCGCGATCGAAACAATCCATGAGGCGCCCGTGGTCGCGGTCGAGCATCTCGACGTAGGCGAGAAGATGGTGGGCGAGGTAGACCGGCTGGGCGCGTTGGAGATGGGTGTAGCCGGGGATGATGACCGAGTCGTTGGCCGCGCCGAGGTCCACGAGCGTGCGCTGGAGCGTCCGGACCTCATCGAGCAGCGCGACGATCTCGTCCCGCAGCCAGAGACGGACATCGAGGGCCACCTGGTCGTTGCGGGAACGTCCGGTGTGGAGTTTCGCGCCAGCAGGGACGCGCCGGGTCAGCTCGGCCTCGATGTTCATGTGGACGTCCTCGAGCTCGGTCTTCCACGTGAAAGTGCCCGCCTCGATCTCGGCGCCGATGGTGGCGAGCCCGGCCTTGATGGCCTTCAGCTCGGCCGCCGTCAGGACGCCGATCGAGCGCAACATGGTGGCGTGCGCGACGGAGCCACGGATGTCGTGACGCCAAAGCCGCCAATCAAAGCTGATGGATTCGGAGAAGGCGGCGACATCGGCGGCCGGACCACCGGAGAAGCGGCCGGAACGGGAGACGACGGACGAAGGCGTGCTTGGGGCCATATTGGTACCTGCAAGGATGGTGCGATGACGACGGCCCCGGCGGAAGGGAGAAGTCGCTTTGGGCGCATCGGCCGACCTGAATTCGCAGATTGCCTCGCCTATCGCCGAAAACTAGTTTCCACGGCCGGCGGACAATCGGCCGGTGGCCCGATGAAACACTACCTCGACTTCGAAAAACCCCTCGCGGAGCTCCAGCGGAAGCTGGACGACCTCCGACAGCATCCTGAGCAGCATTCGATGGGGATCAGCTGGGAGGAGGAGATCCAGACCTTGCAAGCCAAGATCGAGGAGGCCCGGCGGCAGATCTTCACCCACCTGACGCCTTGGCAGCGGGTGCAGTTGGCCCGTCATCCGAAGCGCCCCTACACGCTCGATTACCTCCAGAAGACGTTCACCGAGTTCGAAGAGCTCCACGGCGACCGGATGTTCTCGGACGACCGGGCGTTCGTCGGCGGCTTCGCGAAGCTCGGCGACCACAGGGTGGTCGTGCTCGGCACGCAGAAAGGCCGCGAGACCAAGGAGAACATCCTGCGCAATTTCGGCTCGGCCCACCCGGAAGGCTACCGCAAGGCGCTCCGCCTGATGCGGCTGGCGGACAAGTTCGGTCTCCCGGTCGTGACCCTCATCGACACCGCGGGCGCCTATCCGGGCATCGGCTCGGAAGAACGCCACATCGGCGAGGCCATCGCCGTGAACCTGCGCGAGATGATGCTCTTGGAGGTCCCGGTCCTCACCGCGGTGATCGGCGAAGGCGGTTCCGGCGGCGCCCTCGGCGTCGCGGTGGCCGACCGGGTGCTGATCCTCGAGAACGCCTATTACTCGGTGATCAGCCCGGAAGGCTGCGCCGCGATCCTCTGGAAAGACCGGGCGGCATCGCCCAAGGCGGCGGCGGCGCTGCGGATCACCTCGACGGACCTGGCCGCGCTCAAACTGGTGGACGAGGTGGTGAAAGAACCCTTGGGCGGTGCCCACAACGACCACGACGCGGCCGCTGCTTCCTTGAAAGAGGCGCTCCTGCGCAACTTGGACGAGGTGAGGTCCCTGCCGGTCGCCGGTCGCCTCAAGGCGCGCTACGCGAAGTTCCGCGCCTTCGGCCGCTTCACGGAGCCGCTGCGGACGGCCGCTTGAAACAGCAGGCATCCGATCCTGCCATGCTCTACCCGCTGGTCTTCGCGCCGCTTCTCAAGGAGCGGGTCTGGGGCGGACGCAAACTGGCCGACCTCTACGGCAAGCCCGTGCCGCCGGGTCGTCCCATCGGCGAATCTTGGGAGATCACCGACCGGCCGGAGGGTGTCTCCGTCATCGTCGACGGTCCGCTCGCCGGACGCGACCTGCGCTGGTTGATGGAGCACCACGGCGAAGCCCTTCTCGGACGGCCTGTCCGGCCGGGCGAACGGTTCCCGTGGCTGATCAAGCTGCTCGACGCGAGCGACGACCTTTCCCTCCAGGTCCATCCGCCTGTGATCAAGGCCTCCGCTCTGGGCGGCGAGCCGAAGACCGAGCTCTGGTTCATCGCCGAGGCCGCTGCGGGCGCGAAACTCCACACCGGCTTGCGACGTGGCGTGACCCGGGACGAGTTCGAGCGCCGCGCGCGCGACGGCACGGTGGCCGGATGCTTCCACGTGCACCACGTCGCGCGCGGCGACGCGATGTTCCTGCCGGGCGGACGCGTCCACGCCTTGGGCGCGGGCAACGTCGTCTTCGAGATCCAGCAGAACTCGGACACCACCTACCGGGTGTTCGATTGGAACCGCGTCGGCCTCGACGGCCGTCCGCGCGAGCTGCATCTGGAGAGCTCGTTCGCTGCGATCGATTTCTTCGACAGCGAGCCGCAGCTCGTCACGTCCCGTCCTGGGCCGACCTCACCGGGCGTCGCGACGCGGGTGTTGGTCCGCGACCCGCTTTTCGACATCGACCACGTGAAGATCGCGGCTGGTGCCGTGTCGGAAGGTCGTTGGCCCGGCGGCCTCAGCGTCGTCGGGGTGGTCGGCGGCACATTGGTGCTGGATCCGGGCACCCGGCCGGTGCGCATCCACGCGGGCGGGTTCGTGCTCTTGCCGGCGGCCCTTCCGGAGACGACGTTCCGCGCCGAAGGCCCGACGGAGTTCCTCCGGGTGACTCCAGGGGAATGAACAACCGACCTGCGCCGATGTCTTTCTCCCCGGTCACACCGGCCCTGGTCGAGCGGCGGCTCCGCTTCTGCCCCGGCGCCGGGCCAGCCGGCCCGATCGGCACCGATCGGCGTGTCGCCAGCTGCCTTTCATTCCTATGAGCGAACCCACATCCGGCCCCCCCGGGGAGCAACCGATCGACAGCGACTCGCTCGCGCCACCCAAATTCTTCGAGTCGGGAACGTTGGCCGTGCTCTACTACGACGTCTGGTTCCGCTTCGCGGCCATCACGGTCATCTTGGCGGGCGTTTTGTTGGCGGCTGTCTTGCCGAAGATCTGGACGGTCACACCGGATGGATTCTTGCCGGTCGTCCGGATCAGCGGCCTCGATCTCGTCCAGGCCTGGTCGCTCCGGCGGTCGGCCGAGAAGCTCGAAAAACAAGGCCGACTTGCCGACTGCATGGTCGCTTGGAGGGCGGCGGGCTTCAACGATCCCGGCTCGCCGGAACTGGCCCGTGGCCCGATCGAAGCCCTGGTCCGACAGCCGAAACCCGCCAAGGAATTCATCGGCATCGGCGTCGACCGGGCGCTTTGGCTGCTGAGGCTCACCCGGACCAACGCTGCCGACTTGTCTTTGGTGACCCGGTTCTTCCGGAAATATGGGCTCGACGATTTCGCGGTGCAGTTCGCGGCCCCCCGGGCTGCGGAGCTCTCGGACGACGCGCTCAGGGATCTCATGGTGTCCCTGTTCAACATGCGGCAGACCGACCGCTTCGGCGAGCTGTGGGACAAGCACCAAGGCCAGCTCGCGGACCACGCGGCGCTCCGGCTCCATCGTTCCGCGTGGCAAGCCGTCTGGGGTCCGCCCCGGACCCTGCGGTCCGGGCGCGAAGAAGTGGCTGCGGCCTTGGGCAGCAAGGACCCGGCGACCGCCGAGCTCGCCCATCAGATGAAACTCGTGGTCTCGTTCGCGTTGAACNACATCCTCGGGTACCAGGATTCGTTGGCGTGGCTGGCCGAGCAGCACGCCGACCAGGTCAGGGACCACATTGGCCACTGGCAACTGCTCGTGCGCAACGGTCGTCGCGCTGAGGCCCAGTCCTTGGCCAAAGCGTTCTCCCGCCCGCCCGCAACCACGGCGGACGCCATCGGGATGGCTCGCGTCTTCAGCCTGCTCGAGCTCGACGATTACGCCGTCGAGTTCCTCGGGAACCACCTGACCGAGTTCGGCTACAGCCCCCAGATGTGGGTACAACTCGCCCAGCAATACATCCGGCTCAAGCAGTGGACCGATCTGCGGGCCCTCTCCCTCCGGCTCCGCAACACGCCCGACCTCCGGGGACAGCTGGAAGGCTACAGCCAGTTCTTGGCCGGGCTCGCGGAACTCCGGCTCCAGCGACCCGAAGCCGCCGACAAGGCCTTCTCCAAGGCGGTGGAGGGCCAGTTCGGCGACCCGTTGACTGCGTTCAACGTCGCCACCGAGATCATCCGTCTGGGCTATCCGTCCTACGGCAAGCGCCTCCTGCAGACCTTGGAGTCCAAGTTCGGCGACAAGGCCGGGTTCTGGTTCCGTCTGACCGGAGCCGCCTATGAGGCCCGGGACATGGCCGTCTTGTCGACCTCCGCGCAGAAAGCTTGGGAGCTCGAACCTAAGAACCTCGCCCACGTCAACAACTACGCGGCGGTCCTCCTCATGACCCGCCAGAAGCCGGAACAGGCCATCCAGCTGAGCATGCAGCTGTTGGCCGCAGAACCGGAGAACAACGACCGCAAGGTCAACCACGTCCTCGCGCTCTTGCAGAACCAACGGCTCGACGAGGCGGAAAAGGTGCTCAAATCGCTCAACCCNGTCGCCCTCAACCTCAACGAGGGCGCCATCGCGAACTATGGCTGGTTCGAGCTGCACATCCGGCGTGGAGAGAAAGAACTCGCCCGCCGCCGGTATCCGACCGTCGAGCGCAGCCAGTTGCTGCAACCGCAGCTCGATTGGATGGACGCCGAGTTCAAGAAACTCGCCCCCGAGAATCCCTGACGCCCGGCCGGAGCCGGCAAGGACCACCATCACCGGACATCGATGGGCACGGACCGGTCTTCCGGCCAGGCCAGGTAAACCGTCCGATGGGACGCCGCCCACGCCCGCGCGACATCGCTGCGCGGGAAGACGCGCCGCACGCGTTCCCGCCGCACGCCCGGATCGGCGACCACCACGTCGCCGTCCGGCGTGAAGCCGCACACCACGACGAGATGGCCGTCGCCCGGTTCCGTCAGCGGGGCGCCCTTCAGTATCGCGTAGCTGACGGAGATGGCGACCGGCACTCCGCGCCGGGTCCACGCTTCCAGACCGGATAGCCCGTCAAAACGCGCCACGCACGCGCGCAACCCGGGCCTCGCCCCGACGAAGGCCATGTTGAAGGGCCAGTTCCCCGTGCCCGGCCATCCCGGATCGTGGACGCCGGCCGCGACCTCGCGGACATCGGCATCCAGTTCCGGCCGCCCGAGCTCGCGCGCCCAGAACGCCAGCAACATCGATGCGCTCGTCGGGCTGCACCACGATTGCACGCCTTCGGGATACTCGGCCTGCGAACGGATCGGCACGTCGTTCGTGCGGGCCCACGCGGCGCGGTCCGGCACGTCCGGTGCCGCCACGGCCCGCGTGTCGGTGAAAGAACACGCCAAGAACTTCAGCCCTGCCTCAGGGCCGCGGACCGTGAGGCGCACCTGGGCGCGAAGCGCAGGTCGCGTGAGCACCAACGTGTCCGTCGCCACCGAACCGTCGGCATCCCGTTGGCGATCCGGACTGGTCCGCGGCGCCTTCAACGGATCCGCGCTCCAATGGCCGAGCCCGTACCAGCGGGTAGGACGGCCTTCCAAGAACCCGCGCGCCTCGATGGCCAGCGTGAGGTTCGTCGCCACGTTCCACGAGACGATCATCTCGTCCCACGCGAGGCCTGCGTCGAGTTCCGGCGACACCAGGATGGTCTCCGGACCTGCGACCGAGCGGGTGAACCCGTCGAAACGCGCGAACGCGAGCAGCGACGTCGCGCGGTCCGCCGCGACCCGAAACGGCGCGACCACCAGACACGCTCCCACGAGCAACGCCGCGGCCGTCCGGTCAGGCCAGCAGGCGTTCACGATGGACGTAGTGCGTGACTTTGAAGTCATCGGTCTCCAGCACATCGGCGACGGCAGTGAACTGGTCCTCGAAATCCGGGAAAAAGGTGTCGCCCTCCACGACGCGCTTCACGTGCGTCAGGAACAGTTCGGCACAATAGGGCAATGCTTGCTCATAGATGCTCGCGCCTCCGATCACCCACGCGTCTCCACCTCGGTCCGCCTGGACGAGCTCCTGCAGGTCCCCCAAAAGCAGCAGCTCGGTGGGAAGAGGGGACGGCAACGACATCTGGGAGTCGGACGCTTGCCGCAAAACGCCCAAGGCCGACGACCCCACCTTCGCCCCTCGATACGCCACCGGGTTATCCGAGGCCCCGGCCAGCAGTTCCAGATCGCGGGTCAGGACGACATTGATCCGGTGGGGCAGTGGTTTCCCCAAGCTCTCGAAGGTCCGGCGCCCCATGACGACGGTCTTTCCCAGGGTCATCCGCTTGAACCATCGGAAATCTTCGGGAAGGTGCCACGGGATCTGGTTCCCGGAACCGATGACACGGTTCTCGGACATCGCTGCGATCGCCTTCAACGTTCTCACCGGCACGGATCATACCCGATCCGGCCGCCGAAGACACCTCGGAAGTCGCTGCCCTGGACTCTTCCGTATCTCGACCGCGGTTGCGTCAGGGCGGCGG
>JGI25920J50251_10000536_pt1 | contig 13195 bp, 9 predicted proteins | sample LauGreBMM110DCMD_2_FD_50251 | JGI IMG/M metagenome (IMG submission 50251) | reverse complement strand
CTTTTTCCATTGTTACCGAACACCCGCCGCTTTCCAATAAGGAAACATCAAAATCAATTATTTTACGATCCAGAGCTTTGTGAATAATTTGTTCTGCTTCGTTTTCTCTACCTTGTTTAACGTGTAAATGTAAAGAAAACTTATTCATAGGCAACCCGAAATAAGCACATTTATCTACAATATATTCAAAATCTTCCACAGTTAAACTTCCACACGTATCTGATAAACAAATATTATTCACTTTAAAATTATTTAATTTAACTAGTCTTGTGACTACAATATCATTATCTATTTTTCCTTCAATCGGACATTCATTAATACAAGAAACGTATAATTTTACATTTGGAGGATATTGCGTTAAAATATTTTCGTCAAATTGATACAACATTGTATAAATATCTTGATCTGATTGTTCTAAAGTCATTTTAGTGTTTTTAAGTTGAAAACTATTAGAAATAGATGTTATAAATGAAAAATCATGCAACAATGGATTGTTAATAACTTGTTGTAATTTATTTGCGTTTGGTATCAAAATATATTTACCTATATCTTTATTAATATCTTTATTAGATACCCCAATATTATGAATGTTATTACTATGGTGTGTATGAAATTCATAAGCATATTGATATAATTCTAATGTATCTTTAAATATAGGCAACACTTTTTCAGATACGATTGACCCAATTTCTATATTTTTTGGGTTATGATTATTTAAAATGTAATAATATAGTTGCTTTTTTATAGTTGTATTAAACACATATTGTTTTTCTTTTGATAAACCCTGTAAGCCATCTCTTAAAGTTACATCAAATGGTTTCGGTTCTCCTAAATTAGAATAAATTTGGAAAAATTTAATATTATCTAAACATAATTTTCTAAAACTGTGTGCGCACATTGGGTACATTTTAGGTAACATGTTTATTAATGAACATATTAGCTTTAAGTATATTTTACATTATTTAGACCGAGTTTGTTAAAGAATGTGTATATGGATTATTTTTAAAAGCATTAAGAATATCTGGCTGTATACGATCACATCCGGCACATTCATTATAGTATTGTGGAGTATTAATAGCACCATATGTTTGGATTGATGGGGGCATTCCTGAAATACTAGAATGCGCAGGATTTAATCTACCATCATAGTTATTACAATCTTGTTTCCAGCAATTTACATTCATTTGTTGGTTAAAAATTTGAGTTCCACCTTGATTTGGTCTATTTCCAATTGTAGCTGATTTAATTTCGTTATTATGTTGTCTATACGCGGATTCATAAAGCATATCACCATAACTAGTAGCATAACCACCAGCAGATCCAATGGTTTCACAACTGGTTGTGTCCCTTTGTGTTAATTCAGGAGACGAATGATTATTAACATATATACCTTCTTTTTGGTTATTGATATTAAATGTAGGTGAATATAAAGTTGTTTCTTTAACGGTTGTTGAGGTAGTATCATTATGATTAATTACATAGCTACTTGGAACAGAACTAGTCGCTTCACCATAAATACGAATGTTATTTATTGTTTCATCCTTTCGTGTTGGTCTAAACATATCCATTATTGGAGCAATAACAGCACCAATAGCACCTCCAAATCCACTTCTAATTGTATCTGGCTGTTTCACAGATGATCTATGATTTACATAATTAGTATGACTACGTAAAAAGTTATCAGTATCTGTATGTGGACCACGACCTGCTGCGGTTGAATGATTTACCCCTGCTGACATAACTTCATGGCGTTTAGAAGGCTCGAAATTCTTTGGAGCATGACCTGCTTTAATATCCGATGGACCCGCTGGACCTGTATAATCCGTAACAATATCATTGCGTCTAACTACACCCATTTCTTGAATTGGTCTTAAAGTTTCACCTTTTTCAGCTCCAGTTGTAGTTAGCCAACGATCTTGACTATTAACAAAAAAAGTATCAGGTCTTTGTTTTTCAACGCGACCAATCATTTGTGCTGTAGGCGCATTTTTAATAAATGAGTTAGCAGGTCCTTCATGATTTATTAATTCATATTCTAATTTTGGATTGGTTGATACTCTCATTTGATCAACTGTATATGGTAGCCATTTGTCGCGAGCTTCCATTCCCGAGTTGTAACCTCCTGTCCCATTAACTGTATAACCCTTATCTAAACCAGGCCCAACAAATTCTGAATCAAATGGCTTAACATTATTGTTTTTCATTGCAGGATTTACTCTTGATTGATAAAAATCACTATTATTCGGAGCTCCATAAGCCCATTGCATATTTGCCTCTGGCTTAAATAAAGGAGCTTGCTCTATTTTTTTTATTACTTGAGAACCTGAACCAATCATATTATCTAAAACACTTTCTGCAATATTAATGTCATAAGTATTACCTTTTACTTTTCCACCATTGAATGGAACCATATTATTATGCTTAAATTGCGTTGAGTTTAAATAATTACCAGTTAAAGAATAAATTTCCTGAATATTTTGTGAAACGGGTTGGCTATTTCTTACTTTGTTCTCATATAAATTTTGATTAAAATATTTATCTGTAGCTATATTCGGGTTAGGATATTGCTGAACAGTGTCTACTAATTGATTTATATTTGATATAGGAAAATTCTGTGGAGGAATATTTGTATTTGGTAAATAATTAGGGTTTGCTCCCATATTTGTAAAATTTTCTTTAGTTCTATTACTTTTTTTAACATTTTCTGTATTACATCCTCTTGAAGGCTGTTGATTTGATACTACATACATACCGCCTAATGCTATTAAAGGGATTGCTATTTCCATATTTATATATATAGATTAATATATTTTATTCATTTAATATATTTTATTTAATAAGTTTTATTCAATAAGTTTTATTCAATAAGTTTTATTCAATAAGTGTTATTCAATAAGTGTTATTCGTTAAATAAGTTTAATTTGATATATTTTTATTATCAAATTAAATTAAAATCAACATTATAATTATTTTAGAGAAGCACATGAGTTAGTCTGTTGACATGTAGTAGGTCCTCCTACATAACCGCCCTTTATCAAATTATAACTGGATGGTAAATAATTCTTAGTTTCATTAACAAGGCAATCCCTCTTAGGTGTAAAATAATCTTTTTCTAAAATTCTAGTGCTTAAATTATTGTGAAATGGTAAACAAGTATTCTCTTGAGGATTCAAGGGAGGATAGTACCAATCTACTTGTTCAATGTCACGGTACCACCAAGCTGGATTAGTCGCTCTGGATTGTTCTGTATATAAAGCATTACAACTAGGATATTGTATTGCTTCATTAGGAACATTATAATTTTTATAATTATCTTTTCCTAAACAATCTCTATTTAATTGTCTATTAACTCCTAACAAATCACTTTCAAGATTAATTGTATTTGTTCTTAAATTACCACCCCATTTTTGAATAATTATTTGCGGATCTTCTATATAACATGGATTTGAACCATTACCTGGAACATTTAAGATCCACCTTCCTGGATCGGTTGATTGTTGAAGTTGTTTTTTAATTCTACATGGATCATCATTAAATCTAGTACAAGCCATTTTATATTTATATGATATATTTTATTACACAATTAATTTAAAAATAATTTAAACAATATTACATTTAAATTATAATGAATCTTGTCTTAAATAACAGTAACTCTATTACCCCTAAATTATGTTTAAATATGATTGTTAAAAATGAAAGTAAAATCATAACCAGATTATTAGACTCTGTTTTAAATATTATTGATTGTTATTGTATTTGTGATACTGGTTCTACAGATAATACAACTGAATTAATTAAAACTTATTTTTCAAGTAAAAATATACCTGGCAAAATTGTGTCTGAACCTTTTAAAAATTTTTGTTATAATAGAAATTTTGCTTTACAATCTTGCTTAGGTATGTCAGATTTTGTGTTATTACTTGATGCTGATATGATTCTTCAAATACATAATTTCGATAAGAAACAATTAAATAATGCTGATAGTTTCAATATATTACAAGGCAATGAATCTTTTTATTATCAAAATTTAAGAATTGTTCGCAATAATGGATTGTATAACTATACTGGAGTTACTCATGAATATATCAATACACCATCTAATAATGTATCTTGTGAAATTATCAAATCCGTTTTATTTATTTTAGATGTAGGCGACGGAGGTGCTAAAAATGATAAATATGAAAGAGATATTAGGCTTCTTACTGAAGGTATCAAAGACGAGCCTAATAATGAAAGATATCATTTTTATTTAGCCAATAGTTATCACGATTGTGGAAGATTTGAAGAAGCAATTGATTTTTATAAAAAGAGAATTAAAATAGGAGGATGGATTGAAGAAGTTTGGTATAGTTACTATAGAATTGGATTATGTTATAAAAATATAGGTAAAATAAATGATGCTATTTCTACATGGTTAGAAGGATATGATTATTATCCTGATCGTCTTGAAGGAATATATGAAATAATTAAACATTATAGAATTATATCCAAACACAAGTTATGTGATATTTTTTATAAAATGGCCATTCATATTCTTAATAAAGAAATTAAAAGAGAAAAATATTTGTTTTTACACAATGATGTATACACTAGCAAAATGTATTATGAGTTTACAATTTTTGCGTGTTATATAGGCATAAAAAATATAAATAATGAAGTTGTTAAGGTTTTTAATAATTCTAAAGATGAACAAGAAGTTAATAATATGTTATCCAATATGAAATTTTATAAAGACATTTTGACACCAACTAACCAATTTGTGTTGGACAATAAAATTAATTCTAATATTAACAATGAAAACATCGAGTTTCATTCTTCTTCTAGTTNTATTATTAAAAATCCGGATAAAAGCAAAGACACTTATCTTATGAATATTAGATATGTTAATTATTTTATTAATGAAAATGGCGGTTATTTAAATTGTGATAAACATATTATAACTATAAATAAATATATTGAACTGAATAAAGATTTTACAATTTTAAATGAAAAATTGTTTAATTTAGGTTTTGACAATAGATTGTATATAGGAATTGAAGATATCAGAATATTCAATGATATTGAAACAAATAAATTAGTATTCATTGGAACTGGGTATCATAAAAATAATAAACTTGGTATAGTTAAGGGCGATTATGATACAGAAACAAATGAATTAAAATACGCAGATATTTGCCCTAATTTTAATAACTCTACATGCGAAAAAAATTGGGTGTGTGTTGATTATAAAGATAAAACGCATGTGATTTATAATTGGCATCCATTAAATATATGTATTATAGATGATGTAACAAATCAATTGAAAGAAGTCGAAAAAAGACAAATGCCATACATATTTTCAAAAGTTCGCGGATCAAGTTGTGGATTTAAATATAAAAAGAAAATGAATACAAATAACAATGAAAATATCTCTATAACAATGATTGAAACAGAAATTTGGTTTGTAGCTCATATTGTATCATATGAACAACCTCGCCATTATTACCATATAATTGTAGTTTTCGATGAAAATATGAACTTGCTTCGTTATAGTGCCCCATTTAAATTTGAAGGTGAACCTATTGAGTATTGTTTGAGCGTTATAGTTGAAGACGATCGCATTCTAATGACATATAGCACTTGGGATAGAACTACCAAAATTGGAGTTTATGATAAAAAATATATAAATTCAATCACAAAATATACTTAATAATTATCAACTAAGCTGGCATTATGATTACAGCCATAGCTATCAAATAAACCTTTATTTTCGTTGTAAATTAAATACCAAATATTTACTTCCCACATAATTGTGTTCTTTGAAGTCATAATATCGATACATTTTAGCTTCATTAGATCAGAAAATTTCATTAGAGATTTTTGATTTCCTCCAAATACGCCTCCGGCAAAATACCATGCAACATCTTTATAAATATCAATATTGAATTTATAATTTAAATTCCATATTCCACCAATTCTAATATTTTTATATGTTTTATATTTTAAACTATTTATTTTTTTGATAAATTCTTCATCAGTACAATCAAATATGTGTCTTATTCCAAAATCTAACCAAATAAAATTTTCTGTTTTAAAATAATTTAATAAAATAGCCTTATGAATCCATTCTGTTTTATTACACATTGTAAACATAAATTCAATTGTATCTTTTGTATGATCCGAGGAATTTAATTGGAAATTAGTTAAATAATTGGTATAATTATATAAATATGATTCATTCTTATTTATTTTAATTATTAATGTATTTGTTTTATCATAATCTTCGCCAATTAAATTAAACATACTTTCGTCTACAAAAATTATTTTCGAAACAATTGATTTTAATAAAAGACTTCCGTGTTTATAATATCTTTTTAAAGAATTGTCATATCTATCATTAATATTACTTACAAAAGCAGAAACAATCGTGTTCATTCTAATTATATATTTATGTTTTTAAATATATAATCATAACAATTTTAAATCTTCAAGTGTGTAAATGGGTAAATTATATTTATATTTATATTTTATCTTTTATTACAAATAAAGGTTCTGCGTCTTTTCTACAAGGTAAAAAATATTCTATATTTTTATTTATTTCTTCAAAATATAAAATACCTTTATAATCGTTAAGATTTTGTTCGTCTTTTATATATTTATCAAAAATTTGTTGTAATTTAGTAATAAAGTAGCATAAATTTTCATTGTATAAATTTGTACAATGAAAATTTTTTAATTTATTAACAATTTGCAAAACAATTTGAAGTCTCTCCATTTTGGTGTAAAACATTTATATACTATATTATTTAAATTCTATATTATTTAAATTCTATATTATTTAAATTCTATATTATTTGTCCCATTATAAGTCTTCAAGGGTGTAAATTATGGTTTTACACCTTTTCGCTTAATATCTTCTCTTACGTCTTTTGGTGGTCTTGGATTTACACGATCCTGTTTTTCTAGGACAGCGACGCGTTCCTCTGGAACATCTTGAATGGATTCTTGGTTTACCACGAGTTACAACGCAACTAGCACCACAACGACGCGATCCAGATTTACATCTTTTTTTCATACTTGGCATGATTATGTATTAAAGTTAGATAATTTATTTTTGGTTAATATTTTATTTTATATTTAATACAATTTCTAAAATATCCTTGGTATATAAACACTCATTTATTGTGAAAAATTAAATGTTCAATGATGTATATTCAAACTATATTGTCTTGGGCATTAAGGCGTTGCTTAAGAAAAAGAAGCACCTTGATACCCTAATAAATACCACTCAAAGAGAGAACTATTCCATATCAACTCAACCGACGAACCTGTTCCCAATAAATTAATATTAGTAGCAGAAATGGTGCTGTATATTTTAATGGGAAAAACACTCGTAAGAGTAACATTAGTTGCCGTGCTTAATGCGTAGTAGATGAACCCTGCTGTTGTTTGAGCGTTAGTTGCGAAGAAAAAAGACGACCCATTCCAAGCAATATTTTTCCAAGCAGAACCGATGGGTATTACAGGTAATAAAGTGCTATCTCTGTATAGAATATTTCCACCATATATTGTAAAATAATATGGTGCTGGTGCGGAAGGTCTTGTTATAGATGTAATAGGACCACCACCACCACCGATTGGATAAGTATTTATATCCCAACTTGACCCATTCCAATTAATTATTATTCCGTATGAAAACAAAAACGGACCAACACCAGTAAAAGCACCGCCTACTAATGTCCCAATACTAAAATAATCAATAGTAGAAGAAACGGGGGCATTCAAAGCAGGCCCAATACCAAAATAGCCTGATACCTGATATCCATTTGTAGTTGTAAAAGTAAATAAATATGCGATGCTTTGAGTTCCACTACTTACAACCTCATTAGTAAAATTCCCACCAACAATTATAAATCCACCACTAAAACCACTACTTGCAATATCTCTGCTAATAGTATTAACAGGACTAACACTACCGCCACCATCAACAAAACCACCGCCAATGGTATTATCAAAATTATACCAAATACCCGCGCCATAATCCCAAGTAAAAAATCCGTATGATAGATAAGTTCCGCCACTACCGCCGTTAAAATCATTAAAAGAACCACCTATATACAAACAATTATTATTTGTATTATCAAAGAAACATTTAACCTCACCATTTACACCACCATATCCAAGTGTAATATCAACCATACCAAACCCAGTATTAACGCCCGCGAGATTTGTAAATCCGGACCCTGTAAAATTACCTCCCACCGCCATTAAAGCGCCACCCTGAAAAACTTCTAGACAGTTGATTACACCAAATAAATCAACTTGTAAAGTCCAAGTAGCACCGCTATCTACTGAATACCAAAGAGTACCGATTTGCGTCCCAACCCACCAAGCACCAGCGAAAGAAGTAACAGATGCGGTTATATTTTCTACCCCAAACGAAAAATTACCTGCTCCTGAATTAATCCAAGTCGGGGCCGCACCAGCATTACAAGCAACATACCTACAATTAGTGTCTAATCCTGTTGATGGAACTACACCAGTAGTCGTAAGCATATCTACCTTTTGCGGTGCGAGAAAAGAACTATTAGTAGTTGACGCATTTGTTATATTGCTAATCCCATTTGCATTCATATCAAGAGGTTTTAAACAATCTACTTTATTAGAGTTTCCATTACAACTCAAATAGGTAGACAAACCACCTGAATCTGTAACATCAAAGTTCAATCTACTTGTTTCTGTCGTAGCAGTAGGATTTGAAACAACCATATTCATATTTGCGTAGTTGAACTCCGTTCCAGCACTATTTTTTGCGTTGAAATCAATACTGATTGACTCCCCTCCAATAGCAGTTCGTTGATTGTAGAACTTGGTATTGAGAAGACCATTATTCGTACTACTATTATTAACGGATAAAGGAATGCCGTTAAGAGTTGGATTGTTAATATAAATTTGCTCTGAACGTAAAAATCCACTATTATCTACCCATAATGGATTTACAAATCCGGTTGGTCCGTTTGGTTGCGGTGTTAACGCTAAATAAGTTGGGTCAATGCCACCTTCAACATATAATTTGCCAAAAACCATTACATCTCCAGTGTAACCAATTCCAGTGTATCCAGTAAGACCAATGCCAAAATTCGTAGGCGTCCATGGACTTCCACCAGTAGGTCCTGTTACACCTGTAGGTCCGGTTACACTACTATCTGCTCCTGTAGGACCAGTAACACCGGTAGGACCAGTAACACCGGTAGGACCAGTAACACCGGTAGGACCTGTTACACCAGTAGGACCTGTTACACCAGTAGGACCTGTTACACCAGTAGGACCTGTTACACCAGTAGGACCAGTAGGACCAGTAACACTACTATCTGCTCCTGTAGGACCAGTTACACTACCTGCGGCTCCAGTATCGCCAATAGAACCTGTAGGACCAGTAACACTACTATCTGCTCCTGTATAACCAGTAGGACCAGTAAGGCCACTAGGGTTTCCTGGTGATCCAGTCGGACCTTTACAACCTTTACCTGTCGGGCCGGTATATCCTATATCGCCAGTTTCACCTTTAGGTCCTACACCTGCTGGTCCAGGAGGTCCTTGAGGCCCTTGAGATCCTTGTACTTTCAAATCACAACATTTAGTAGATCCTAAATATTGGTTATAATCTCTATAATTTCTGGACATTTATATACAAATAATAATATAATTTTATATAAATATTCTGCTATTAATATTACACCGACCGAAAAGAATAATGAGACAAACTTTCTATAAAAAAATAAAATGCTAGATACCGATCTTTTATTTTTTTGTTACGATATGTGGTAACAGAATTACGTTGAGGGAAGCTGTGCTAAGCAGAGTTTTATCTCCCCAAGACTTGCAACATTATACTTCACAACAAGAGGTAAATCGTTTTCTAAATATACTTCAATTTGAGAGCATAAATTTGTACACTTAATAAAATAGCCAAGGTTCTTTAGAGAGAATTCGCCCTGTATTATCTTTGACGAATCTTGCTTTAAAATGAATCCCATGCTACCATCAGATTCGGCACGATGAATTTCAGCAGAAGCGAATTGCCCAGAGCATTTAAAAATAAGTTCATTACCTACAGACTTAATTTCTAATTTATCTGAAATACATGAAAGATCACGAATAATCTTCTGAAAATCAGCAGAAGGAAGATTAATAATAGAAGAAAATTTAACATCAGGATATTGTAGCTCTTCAGGTTCAGGTTCAATTAACCGTAATTTCTGTGTCTTACATTGTTTAATTTCTCCATTTTCAAATTTCAGAGCTAAATGAGAGACAATTCCATCAACATAATCGGAGTTTTCAATATAAATGGTTAAAGTATCATCATTATCGATAGAGTTAATTAGCTTAAACAGATGAAACATATTCACCCCAATTATAATTTTCTCTTTTTTACATTCATAAAACTCAAAATTCTGAGCTGCTAAATATAAATGAGCTAAAATAGTATGTGATTTATCCATATTAATGATACGTATTCCATCTGGTTCAAAAGTAATATTAGTTTCTAACAAAATATCCTTAAGAGCTGTCATTAAAGTTCTAAAAGGCGCAATTTGAACGGTTTTAATAGTTAAAACATTTCCATCAGTTTGAGTTACTTGATTTTTATTTGAGAATGCGGACATTATACTAAATTTTAATTTTAAATCTTTAAATACTAATGAATTTAAATATTTAACGCATTAATTTACATTATGTTTTAATACAATATAACAAAGCAATATTAATTGGTCTTGTTTCGATTCCAACTCCTGCTGTTTGTTCAGGATAAGTTGCGTCATCTGTTAAACTAGCGGCAGGACCAGATCCTATTCCATTTGTATCACACCATGCGTTATAAACACCAGTTCCTACACCATTGACCGCCGCATAATTTTGACAGTCATTATTTGACGATATATGTTTATGTTTTTCTAGTTGATCTTGTTGTGTAGAACCAAAAACTCTACCAGGATCAATACTACCTGTAGCACCCCATCCACGAACAAAATATCCTCTTAAATCTGGTAAAGTAAAATATCCTGACGGAGCAGCACAACCATATGTACACCCTATCGTTAAAAAAAGATTTTGATAGAGAGAAATTAAAACATAAGATCCATCGCATATTAACCATCCGCTAGGTGGTATTTCCATAGCAAATAACATTATAGCACCTGTTGGAACTCCGCTTGAAACTCCTTCTCCTGTAGGTCCTATTGTTCCAGTTGGACCAGTTAAACCGATTGAGCCTGTTAAACCGATTGGTCCTGTTAAACCAGTTGGGCCTGTGATTCCTTGTCCAATTATTCCAGTTGGACCTTGAGGGCCTTGCGGTCCTGGCAATTGATTTACACAACAGTTATTTTTATTTTTAATATAATCAATATAGCTGGAAGACATGTATAATATATTTAATATATAATATATTTAATATATAAAATTTTATTATTTTATAATATATTATAAAACAAATTTAAAAACTAATTTAAAAACAATATACTACCCCTTAAGATGTCAGACAATACAGAATTACAAACAAAATGTTTTAATACAATAATAGAACTGTTCAAAAAGTATAAAGACAGTGATTATATGATACATCGAATAAATAGCCATATTGTTAATTATTTACCAAATACGCTCGAAAATGAATCTAAAAATTATGAAAAAAGGCAAAACAGAAATACGTATTTAACAAATGAACAGCAAATATTTATACAAGTTTTTTTAAGTAAAAACCAATATTATTATTTACCAAATAATAATTTTTTTTATGAATACAATGGTAAAAATTATTATAAAATTAGAGAAGATGATGTTATACACAAACTGTTATCTAATATATCTAAAGATAGAGTTCTTTTACAATGGAAATACAAAACCAAACTTAACATTATAAAACAAATAAAAGAGAGAAATTTATTTAGTTCTATTCCTGAAACGGATACAATTCAACACATTATTAACGTTTTATATCCATCCATTTTTTCATCAAAATATAGTGCCAAATATTTTTTAACAATTATCGGAGATAATATTTTTAAGAAAAATGCTAATTTGATATTTTTGGTTAGTCCACAAATGAAGAAAATATTAAATGAAGTAGATAATATAGCATTTGGATCTATTGGTTGCAGCAACGCAACATTTAATTTCATGACAAAATATCATGAAAATCATACTTATGACAATTGTCGTCTTATTAAAATAAATGAACAATTTTCAAATGATGTGTGGAGAGACATTTTAAAAAAAATAGGATTGGATCTATTATGTGTAGCAGCACATTATTCTAAACGGTATGAAAATTCCGATAAATTTATTGAAAATGAGTCGGATGAAGATGTTAAAAATTATTCATATTATCTTAAAAATTCAACCCAAAATAACATAGTTACCGAATTTAGTAATAAATATATTATTGAGTCGTCAAGTGATGTTAAAATTGAATGGAAAAATTTACATTTTCTTTGGAAACAATTTCTCTCTAATTCTGATCTACCGAATGTAATTTATTCTAATCATTTAAAAAATATTCTAAAGGAATTATATACCTATAATGAAGTGTCTGATTCATTTATTGGTATAACTAGTAAATATTTACCTATTCAAAGTGATTTTATACAATTTTGGGAAACTACCATTACAAATAACAGCTTTGAAACGGAACACGTTTTTGAAACAGAACAAGTGTTTGATAATGAATTAGAAGTTGATGAAATTTGTTCTCTCTTTAAACTATGGACAAAACAAAATTCAGATAAATTAATGACGAGTGGTAATATTTCTGAAGAGAATGTTATAAAAATATTAAAGCATTTTTTTCAAACAATTAAAATAGTAGAAGATAAATATGTATTAAATGTTACAAATTATATGTGGGATAAGATTGGTGACATAAATAAATCGTTTGAATATATTAAAGAAGAAATACAAAAAGAAATACAAAAAGAAAATAAATTAACATTAATATCGTTTGACGATGCTTATAATTATTATTATAAATATTGTAATTTAAATTCTTACAAATTTATAGTGAGTAAACGTTATTTTGAAAAATATTTATATTTTAAGTTATCTGAATATATAGTTTATGAAACTTTTATTGAAACCGGGTGGATTATGAATTGTTAAAAATTATAAAATTATTATAAAATTATTATAAAATTATTATAAAATTATTATAAAA
>JGI25920J50251_10000535_pt1 | contig 13202 bp, 6 predicted proteins | sample LauGreBMM110DCMD_2_FD_50251 | JGI IMG/M metagenome (IMG submission 50251) | reverse complement strand
AAAAAGAAATAAGGCATCAAAGCATCCTTAAACATCAAAGGATTAGGCTGCATCCTACCTGTAGATTTCTTGCTGCTGCAGGATTGTAGTACCTGCCACCAAATGCATTGATGTCATTGCCAAGNCTATAAACGGCATCGCCCATATTGTCNACCAGCAGAAACAATTCAGCCTGTTTTTTTGCAACAGCTCCCTTCCAACCCAGCTTNCCCTGCCAAAGACGATAGGCTTCTGCATAGAAGGTATTGGCATCATTGAGGGGNATTTTTCCAGCATAATTCAAATTGATGTTGCAGAAATAATGCTGGAAAAAGGACGCTTGCATTGAGAAATTATACACGTCTTTGGGAACACCGGTCATTTTTTTCCCCGCATGGCTGATGTTGGCTACAGTATAGGTACCAAACCTGAAATCATTGATGGTCAGGGCCTGTGTCATTTTCAGCAATTGAATGAATTTACCTTTGGGTCTGTTGAGNAACAACCAGGACAATTCCGCTTCAATGCCTTTCTGTACGGCAGTTCCAGCATTTACAAAATATTCTGCACCGGATGCATTTACCTGCCTTACAATGGCATCCTTCAAGTCAAATTGAAAGACAGTGGCACTGAAAAAGAAACGTCCCTGATCTGCTGACAACTTCATCCCCAATTCCTTGTTCAAACCATACTCTGCCTGTAGTCCTGCGTAAAGTCCTCCTGCAGAAGGACGGATTTCTGCAAGGGTGGGCGACGAATATCCCTTTGAAAGTTGACCATAAAAAGCAACTGCTTTGATAGGTTGAATGGTCAGTGCAAACCTCGGCAACACCTGGGCATCGAATGCAATTTTTTTATTGCCTGAGGCGGGCAATCCAACGGTTCTTTCGATGGCATAGTTGAAACTGTTGACACTGATGCCGGCCTGCACCTGGATGAATTCAAACGGGTGAGCACTGAGCTGTGAAAAAAAGAATTGCTGGCGGGCAACAACCAGATCCCTGACCATTTTTCCATCGGATACCCCTTTGTTGTTTCCACTGCTGTCAATGGTATAATCACCCCGTTGTACCTCTACCCCATTGACCCATTGCAATGGAAACGGAAGCTTTGTTTCATATACAAATTTTGAACGGATGCCGAGGTTGGCCTCTTTTCTTTTTTCAAAATTGGTAATAAATGGATTTTTAAACCCGGTGATGGATGTTGAAAAAGAAGTGACCGTTTTCCAGTGGTCAGACAAAATAAAACGATTGGAAATTCCCATCATGGCTGTCTTGTTAAAAATACCTGCACGCTGGTCCCTTGCAGAGGGAATCGTGCTGGTGGCTGGCCTTGATTGGCGAGGATTGGCATTGAATTGAGCGAGGTTTAGCCCTCCAGGAGTCTGGTAGGAAAGATCCGCCAACAGCAGCAACAGCTCGGTTGAGACGTGATCAGTTCCCTTGATCTTAACACCCAGCTGAATATTATCCTTGCGCATGCGGCTCTGGTCTCTGAAGCCATCTGATTGAACATGGCCCTGCAAGGCATTGATAGAATAGTCTCCCTGTTTCAATTGGTATTGTACCGTTTCATTAAATGTTCCATACCGGCCGGCCGATGCCTTGACGCTGAGCATGGTGGTATCTTGCTTTGATTCACCAGACAGATTCGCGCCTGATAGCAGCAGTGCGCCGCCGGTTCCTGCGCCGTAAATGCTGCCTCCTGGCCCTTTGATGACTTCGACCCCACCAATGCTGTTGACATCCAACAGGTTGAGGTATGCATTGCCCCCAGCATCGGTAAAGATCATGTCATCCATATAAACTTTTACATTCCGAACCCCAAATGGAGACCTGAGCAAACTGCCACGAATGGATAACCTGTAGCTCCCGGGAGAACGCTCCTCCATCCGCACACCAGCAACAGCATTGAAGGCTGGTAAAATACTGTAGGAGGAAAATTGCTGCAATTCAGCCTTGCCGATGGTTGATATGGATGCAGGAACGAGTAAGCGCTTTGCATTTGACTCATACCCCTTGACCACAACGGATTCCATCGAAGCAACAGAGTCTTTTTTCTCCTGCCCAAGGGCATGAAAAGCGACAAGCATGAATGCAAAAAAAGGGATGCGAATTTTCATCATTGTTCCATTGAAAAGGTCAAAAAAAAACCCGGCATAACCGGGTTCTTCTATAAAGATAATCTTCTTATTTGTTCATGTACATCACTTCCTTGACCAACTTCACCGTGCGGCTGACATCCGGGAGATAGGCCGCTACCAGATTGGGTGCATAGTGCATGGGGGCATCGGCTGCGGTGATCCTCCTGATAGGAGCATCAAGGTAGTCAAAACCTTCTTTTTGAATCCGGTAAGTAATCTCAGAGGAGATGGAGGCATAGGGCCATTGTTCTTCAACAATGACAAGCCTGTTGGTCTTTTTAACGCTTTCAAGAATCGTGTGCCAATCCAGTGGCCTGATGGTGCGCAGGTCTATGACTTCAGCACTGATGCCTTCTTTTTCCAGTTCCTCTGCAGCACCCAGGGCAACCTTCATCATTTTATTGAATGACACGATGGTAACATCCCTGCCCGGCCTTTTGATGTCTGCCTTACCTATGGGTATCAGGTACTCTTCTTCAGGAACTTCTCCTTTTTCGCCGTACATCACTTCGCTTTCCATGAAGATCACCGGATCGTCATCCCGGATAGCGCTTTTGAGAAGGCCTTTCGCATCGTATGGATTGGACACTGAAATCACCTTGAGTCCGGGAATGTTGGCATACAGGCTTTCGAATGCAGTGGAATGCTGGGCACCCAGCTGTCCTGCAGAACCATTGGCTCCCCTGAAAACAATTGGACAACCCACTTGCCCGCCACTCATGGCCAGCATTTTGGAAGCAGTATTCAGGATCTGGTCCAGCGGCAGCACGGCAAAGTTCCAGGTCATGTACTCAACAATTGGCCTTAGGCCGTTTTGAGCGGCACCTACGGCAATTGCGGTAAAACCGAGCTCTGCAATCGGTGTGTCAATAATCCTTTTAGGTCCAAACTCGTCGAGCATACCCTGGCTTACCTTGTAGGCTCCATTGTATTCAGCAACTTCTTCACCCATGAGAAAAACCCTGTCGTCTCTTCTCATTTCTTCCTGCATCGCCTCCCTGAGGGCTTCACGAAAAGCAATAATCCTTCCCATAAATACTGTTTATAAGTGTTGCAAAAGTATTGCATGGAGGGGATTCCAACAAATGTTGTTTGGAAAGTTGTGTCCATCAAAACAAAAAAACCCGCACTTGCGGGGTTTATATGTTCAGGCGTTGATGCTGTTGTAATTTGGTTTCATCGTAAGGATATTGGATTTGGGTTGTATGTGGATGTTGGTTGGAATCTGTCTCGCTTTCGGTTTGTTTGTGACACCCCTGCCGCGTTGACAATGTAAAAAATGAAGGCTGTTTTGTTGACATAGTGTTTTTTTTAAGCGTAAACAAAGTCAATCATATACATGCGGCAAGAGAATCAGGGAAATATGTAATTGCCGAAAACAATTAATCCGCTAAAATCATTAACTTTCGTCCTCAAACGACGCTTGTACCATGATGATGCCAACACAAATCAATACAACCACCAGAAACAAGGTTTTGGTGATATCATCGGGCCTGATCCTGATCGGCCTAGCAATTTATTTTATAACATCTGGGAAGAAGGAAGAAGGAGGTGTCCCTGATGTTGTGGATTTCAATTTCCATGTCAGGCCTATACTGTCAGACCGTTGCTTCAAGTGCCATGGACCTGATGCCAACAAAAGACAAGCCAATCTTCGTTTGGATACTGAAGAAGGCGCCTATGCTGCCCTGAAAGAAGATCCTTCAAAACATGTTATCGTTCCCGGAGACCCCATGCAATCTGCCTTGTATGCCAGGCTCATCAATCCTGACACTGCTGAAGTAATGCCTCCCCCATCTTCCAATCTCAGTTTGACCAAAAATGAAATTGAGATCATTAAAAAATGGATTGCCCAGGGAGCCAAATATAAAAAACACTGGTCTTTCATCGCACCTGCAAGGCCTAAGGTTCCTGAGGCAGATGAAGACCTCAACCCAAGAAACCCCATCGACCATTTCATTTTTACCACTCTAGAAAAGGTAGGATTGGCGCCCAATGCTGAAGCCCCAAAAGAAGCCTTGCTGAAAAGGGTTTCCATGGATATAACCGGACTTCCTCCTACCATAGAACAACAAGAGCGTTTTCTTGCAGACAAGTCTCCCAATGCATATGAAAAAATTGTAGATGAACTGCTGGCCAGCAAACACTATGGTGAGAAAATGGCCATCCAATGGATGGACCTCGCCCGTTATGCAGATAGCCATGGCTACCAGGATGATGGCTACCGTACCATGTGGCCTTGGCGCGATTGGGTTATCCATGCCTTCAACAGCAATTATCCCTATTCCCAATTCCTCACCTGGCAACTGGCTGGTGACCTGCTCCCCAATCCTTCAAAAGAACAATTGCTGGCAACCGGTTTCAATAGGAACCATAAGATTACCCAGGAGGGAGGCGTTATAGATGAAGAATACAGGATTGAATATGTTACTGACAGAACAAATACCTTTGGCAAGGCTTTCATGGCCATCACATTAGAATGTGCCAAATGCCATGACCATAAATACGATCCTGTATCTCAAAAAGATTATTACAGCATGTTTGCGTTTTTTGACAAAGTTCCGGAAAAAGGACTTGTTGGTACGATAGATGCTTCTTTTGCAGATCCTCCCAATATGAAAATTAGTACCGCGGATGTTTCCTCCATCCTGAGCTTCATCAACAAAAAGGATACGACGGATGTTTCAGTGATGATCATGAAGGATAGCCTTTGCATCCGTGAGACCCAATTGCTGAGAAGAGGTGTGTATGACCAAAAAGCGGATACTGTTCAAATGGCTACTCCTGCTTCCATCTTGGCTTACAACCCCAGAAAATTTGAACAAAACAGGCTTGGCCTGGCAAAATGGATGCTTGACCCTCAAAATCCATTGACAGCAAGGGTTTATGTGAACAGGATTTGGAATGAACTCTTTGGACGCGGGCTGGTAAAGACATCAGGAGATTTTGGGATGCAGGGTGAACTGCCCTCACATCCTGAATTGCTTGACTGGCTGGCAGTTGAGTTCAGGGAATCCGGATGGGACATCAAAAATCTCATTCGACTGATTGTTACCTCTTCTACCTACAGGCAATCGGCCCAAAGGGTATCAGACAAATTTCAAAAAGATCCTGACAACAAATACTACAGCTTCTTTCCAAGGCTCAGGCTGAGTGCGGAATTGCAACGGGATTTGTTGCTTACTGCATCGGGGATTCTCAATCCAGAAATTGGCGGGCCCAGTGTGAAACCATACCAACCCAAAGGCGTGTGGGAAGCCACCACCTCCGGCAGGGGCGAACTGGCCAAATATGTTCAGGACAAGGGCGACAAACTCTACAGAAGAGGTTTGTACAATTTCATCAAAAGAACCGCCCCACCACCAGCCTTGCTGATCATGGATGCGAGCACAAGGGATCAGTGTGAGGTAACAAGATCAAGAACCAATACCCCCCTGCAAGCATTGGTATTGATGAATGATCCACAACTGCTGGAAGCTGGGAGGGTATTGGCCCAGCGTACTTCAAACCTGAACCTTTCTGAAGACCAGAAACTGGATAGGCTGTTCAGGCTGGTGCTTTGCAGAAAAGCCAGCGAGTCAGAAATGAAAATGCTCAAAGGATATTATCTCCAGGAAAAAAACAAATTCATCCAGCACAAAGACAGGGCTGAAGCATTTTTGAAAGCGGGAGAATTTGAGCAAATCAAAACGAAGAACATTGCTGAAACAGCTGCCTTGATGCAGGTAAACCAGATGATTTTCAATTTGGATGAAACCACTGTAAAATAAGATCATGGAAAATCAGGAAAAACAATTCAGGCTGAACATTACCAGAAAACATTTTCTAACAAAGGCCGGACTAGGATTTGGAAGTGCAGCATTGGGATCAATGCTCTTCAAGGACCAGCTTTTTGGAACCGATCAACAACAATCAATCCCATTAGGCCTTGCCCAATATGCCCCAAAAGCAAAAAGAATCATCTATCTTTTTCAAAATGGTGCGCCTTCCCAATTGGAGACCTTTGATTACAAGCCATTGCTCAACAAGATGCATGGTGAAGAACTCCCCGCTTCCATCAGAATGGGACAAAGGTTAACCGGCATGACAGCCAATCAGGAAAAGTTTCCGCTGGTGGGATCTACATTCGGATTCTCTCAACATGGAAAGTCAGGTGCATGGATATCAGAGCTGTTTCCCAATATTGCCTCCATCGCTGATGATATTTGTATCGTCAAAACAATGAACACAGAAGCGATCAATCATGACCCCGCCCTCACGTTTTTCCAAACAGGGGCGCAACAGGGCAACAGGCCGAGCATGGGTGCTTGGATGAGCTATGGCCTGGGAAGCGAAAATTCCAACCTCCCTTCCTACACCGTTCTTCTCTCGCGGGGCCGCGGAAATGGTCAGGGTGTTTATTCAAAATTATGGACCAATGGATTTCTGGACAGTGTTCACCAGGGCGTTGTATTCAGCAGTGGTGATGATCCAGTACTTTACCTCAACAATCCTGAAGGACATGATAAACAAAGCCGGAGAGACATGCTCGACCAGCTGGCAAAATTCAATGCAGAAGCTTTTGATAATTTTGGAGATCCAGAAATCAATACCCGCATCAAACAATACGAAATGTCTTATCGCATGCAAAGTGCGGTGCCTGAACTGACTGACCTTAGCAAGGAATCCGAGAACACCATCAAAATGTATGGTCCGGATTGCCTGGTTCCTGGGACATATGCAGCCAACTGTTTGCTGGCCAGAAAGCTTTCAGAATCAGGAGTACGCTTTGTTCAGCTTTACCACCAGGGCTGGGATACACACGGAAACCTTGCCAACGACATGCGGATGCAGGCAGAAGACGTAGACAGGGCATCTGCAGGCTTGATCAAAGACCTCAAACAAAGGGGATTGCTTGATGAAACACTTGTGATCTGGGGTGGTGAATTTGGACGCACCAATTATTGTCAGGGCAAGATTGATGTGGCCAACTACGGTCGCGATCATCATCCAAAATGTTTCAGCATCTGGATGGCCGGTGGTGGCATAAAGCCAGGCATGGTTTATGGTGAAACAGATGAATTCGGGTACAATACCATCAAAGATCCGGTAAGCGTGCATGATTTCCATGCTACTGTGCTCCACCTGATGGGCATCAACCATGAGCAACTCACCTATCGACACCTGGGAAGGCGTTACAGGCTCACTGACGTTGCCGGACAAGTAGTGAACAGAATCATCGCCTAATATTTTTCCAAAGAAAAAATATGTATGTCTAGACATCTTTACGTACTCTCCAACCTGCTCATTGTATTACAGGTTTTACTTCTTTTGTTCTGTTTTTTAGATGTAAGTGTGCTTCCACATTTCGCCTTGTTTGCAGGAAGATTTCATCCTGTTGTACTGCATTTACCCATTACGCTGATCATCTTGTTGGTGCCATTCTCTATATACCTCCAAAGAAGGACGGACACTGATGATCTTTCTGGCATATTTGATTTGATGCTTCACTACATCGCATTGATTTCAACACTCACTGCACTTGCAGGATTTTTACTGGCAGCAGATGGTGGATATGACCAAGAGTCACTCCTTTTTCACAAATGGCTTGGTATTGCAGTAGCATTTTCAACGCATGCGCTGGTATACATCAAAAAAGCATTTACAAATAAAACCATTGTATGGAACACCGCTATGTATACAACGCTAATGTTCATGCTAGCGGGAAGTCATTTTGGGGGGAACCTAACACATGGTGAAGGATTCTTTGCATTCAATAAAGAAATCAAACCTACCATCACCTTCGCTGATTTTACTGAAAAAACAACGGTTTACCAGGGCGCTGTTCAACCCGTTTTGGAAGCGAAATGCATGACCTGCCACAACGATAAAAAAATGAAAGGTGGACTCAACCTTAGCACTTTTCAGTCGGCTTCAAAGGGTGGAACAACGGGAGCAGCATGGGTTTCAGGAGATCCTGATAAGAGTTTGATGATTGAAAGGATGATGCTTGACATGGACGACAAAAAGCACATGCCTCAAAAAGGAAAAGCCCAACTCAGTGCAGCGGAAATTCTTTTGTTCAAAGAATGGATCAGGGCAGGTGCCAATCCAACCAAGACCTATCAATCATTGGCAGATACCGACACCCTCAAAACAATTGTCAGCAGCATCATCAATGCTGCGCCTTCAGAAAAACCAGCAAAAAAATATTCGTTTTCGGCTGCATCTGCTTCTACCATTGAGCAGCTCAACTCTCCCTTCAGGAGAATACTTCCACTGGCCTCCAACTCACCAGCACTCAGCGTCAAATTCTATCTCAAAGAAAAATATGACTTGAACATGTTGAAGGAATGCAAATCCATCGCTGAGCAGGTTGTTGAAGTGAACCTCTCCAACATGCCTGCCGATGACAAGGCAATAGAGGTAATTTCTTCTTTTGAAAATATTGAGCGCATCAACCTCAATGGCACTGCCATTTCTGGCAAGAACTTGGGGATACTAAAATCCAACAAACACCTTGAACAAGTTTCACTGGCCAGCACAGCAGTCGGTTATTCTATGCTCGATGCGCTGGGGGCAATATCTTCCCTAAAAAAGGTTTTCCTCTGGAACACTTCACTCAAGACAAATGAGATGGATGCCATCAGGAAAAAGTTTCCAAAAATCAATTGGGATCTTGGCTATATTTCAGATAAGAATGAATTGCTAAAACTGACTTCGCCGAGGTTGCTCGATGCAGACAAAAGGATATATGCTCCAGGTGAACTCATTGCTTTCAAGCCCCAAATGTCTGGCGTCCAGATCCGCTATACCATTGACGGCTCCAACCCAGATTCATTGACCAGCTTGTTGTATACCAAGCCGTTCTCCGTCATTGGTATGATGAAACTCAGGTCCATTTCAGTCAGTCCTGGATGGAAAACAAGCGACACAACTGACAATACTTTTTTCCTCAAAGGCTTTAAGCCTGATTCCATCAGGATGATCAATGANGCAGACAAACAATACAAAGGCCAGGGCGCAATTACCCTTACAGACCTTGTGAAGGGGACTCCAGGCAACCTGAATATCAACTGGTTGGGATATCGTGAGAATTCATTCAAGATTGGTGCCTATTTTTCGAACGGTGGAAACATCCAGCAAATCCTGCTGAGCACGGTAGAACACATCGATGGATATATCATGCCGGCAAAAAAAATCATCATCAAGGGCGGCGACTCACCCAAATCCATGAAACTGCTGAAGACGATTGTTCCGGAACAGCCCAAGGAGAAAAGAAGAAGACACCTCATACCATTTGTGATTCCATTGGAGAAAAAACAATACAAATATTTTGAAATTGAGGCATTCCCAGTCAATGTATTGCCCAAATGGCACCCTGGAAAAGGCGATAAAGGATGGGTCTTTGTTGACGAGGTGTTTTTTTATTAATGACCAAACGTCTACCCATATTTTCTAATTTAATCCTTGTATTGCAGGTATTTCTTGTGTTGCTCTGCTTTGCAGACCTGAATTCATTGCCCTCCCCCGTTTTATTTGCAGGCAGACTTCATCCAGTGATTTTGCATCTGCCCATCACCCTGATTCTTTTGCTGCTCCCACTTTCTTTTTATGCGGCCAATAGAAAAGAAAAAAAAAACATTGCATCATTTTTTCAACTGATGCTTCACTGTGTAGCACTGATTTCCACGTTAACGGCCATAACAGGCTTCTTGCTTGCAGCAGGCGGCGCATATGAGGCTGATTCACTTGTCATTCACAAATGGCTTGGAGTTTCCATCGCCTTGCTCAGCCATGCCCTTACCTACCTATACAATCCGCTGCATACAAAACCTATGGCTTGGAATACCCTTCTGGCATTAACCATTTTGATTACAGTTGCTGGGGGTCACTTTGGCGGTAAACTAACACACGGTGAAAGTTTTTTTAGTTTCAGCTACAACAGAAAAGCTGTTTTGGCGAATACATCTGAATCCGAAAAAATATATCCTTTTGCCGCAGCTTCAACATCTTCGATTGAAAAATTGAACAATCCTTTCAGGCGGGTATTGAGGGTTTCTGCAACCAGCCCTGCCCTTGCTGTAAAGTTTTCCATTAGAGAAAAATTTGACATCAAACTGTTGAAAGAATGCAATCAAATTGCAGAACAGATAACAGAACTGAACTTGTCAGGCATGCCTGTTGATGATCAGGTTTTTTCGATTCTTGCGGGCTTTTTAAACCTCGAGAAATTAAACCTCAATTCCACATCCATTGCTGGGAGAGGTATCAACAAATTAATGGCACTAAAAAAGTTGGAACAACTTTCTCTAGTGAATACAGCTGTTGATCTGCAAGAAATGTTACCACTTGTAAAAATGGCATCACTCAAACATGTTTTCATTTGGAATACAAATGTTGGGGAAAAAGATCTTGTGTTGCTGAAGAGCAAGTCACCAAAGATCAGATGGGAAATGGGCTATCAAGCAAACAAAAATGAAATCCTACAATTATCTCCACCTTATCTTGAAGACAATGAAAAACTCATCTTTGAAAAAGGCTTGAATATCGCATTGAAAAATCCATTCCCCAATGCAAAAATCAGGTATACAACAGATGGATTGATGCCAGATTCATTAAACGGCAACATTTATAGAGGAGAAATTTATACAACAACAATGTTGCGTATCAAAGCAGTTACCGCTTTGGAAGGATGGGTCACAAGTGCTGTTTCAGACTTCACTGTCTACCCAAAAGGAATTGATTGCGATTCCGCAACCCTTTTGAGCAAACCCAACAGAGGGAAATCATTTGGTGCAAAAATCCTCATTGATGGCAGGAAGGGATTTAGTCAGACAGCAGATCAATTGTATAACAGCTGGCTTGGGTTTAAAAAAGAAGACTTCAAGGCCGGCTTTCATTTTGGAAGCAATCCCATCCTACATGAAATTGTGATAAGCACAGCAGACATGACCAATTCCTCCGGAGCATCTGTGTTTCCTCCAACAAAAATAACCATCAAGGGTGGAGAAAATGCCAAAAAGATGAAAACAATTGGAGTCCTTTCCCCAGAGATGCCCCTCATGCGCAGGCCCAATGCATCCATCCCATATGTAATACCCATTAAACCGGGCAAATATCCCTATATTGAAATAGAAATGTTGACACTGAAGTCACTTCCCGAATGGCACCAGGAAAAGGGACAAAAGGGTTTTGTTTTTTTGGATGAAGTGTTTTTTTATTAATGGGTTGTAACAACCGAATCCGCTGATTGGCGCAGCTGACTTCACAGTTCATATAACTCAAATCTTGGAAAAACTTCATAATTTCGCAGTATTCCCCCCTATTGCAAGCTCAATTCCACAACTGACAACCCACTTTGATCTCACCACAAACCATACAGGAAATTCAAAACAGGATCGATATCCATGATATCGTTGGGGCATTTGTTAAGCTGAAAAGACGGGGAACAAACTATATCGGCAACTGTCCTTTCCACAACGAAAAAACACCCTCTTTCACTGTTTCCCCTTCCAAAGAAATTTACAAATGCTTTGGATGCGGAAAGAGTGGCAACGCCATCGGCTTTGTCATGGAGCATGAAAAATACTCCTATGTTGAAGCCCTCCGCTGGCTTGCTGCACGGTACAATGTTGAAGTAGAAGAAACAGAAACCAGCCCTGAGTACCGCGAACAACAACAATTGGCGGACAGCCTTCATATCCTGAACCAGTTTGCCGCTAAATATTTTGCCAGCCAGCTCAAGGAGTCAGAAGAGGGCAGAAACAATGCATTGAGCTATCTCAAGGAACGTGGCTTTAACGATGAAACCATCGAAAAATTCCAATTGGGCTATTGCCTCAATCAACGCGATGCTTTTGCAAGAGAAGCCATCAAGAGCCAATACAGCCATGAACTGCTCAAAAAAAGTGGCCTTTGCATAGAGCGCGATGGTCAACTGGCAGACAATTACAGGGGCCGTATCATCTTCCCCATCCACAACCAAAGCGGCAAGATCATTGGATTTGGGGCAAGGGTAATTGGAAGCAGTGACCGTGGCCCCAAATACATCAATACCCCGGAGAACGAACTGTACATCAAAAGCAGGATCTTGTATGGATCCTATTTTGCAAGACAGCCCATAGACAAAGCAGATGAATGTTTCTTGGTAGAGGGGTATACGGATGTTACAGCCATGCACCAGGCGGGGATAGAAAATGTAGTGGCCTCCGGAGGAACTTCCCTGACGCCAGACCAGCTTCGGTTGGTAAAAAAATACACCAACAACCTGACCATCATTTATGATGGCGATGCCGCGGGAATTAAAGCAGCATTAAGGGGGTTGGATCTTGCCATTGAGGAAGGGCTGAATGTTCAGCTGGTCCTGATTCCCGACAAGGAAGACCCAGACAGCTATGTAAAAAAAGTCGGTGCAGATGCGTTCAGGGAATTTGTNAAGGCCAACAAGAAGGAATTCATCCTTTTTCAACTGGAAGTAGCCCTGAAAGATGCGGGCAACGACAGCAACCAAAAAGCTGCCGTTGTTAACCAGATTGCAGAGTCAATTTCAAAACTCAGCAGGACAGANGATTTTACCCGNCAACANGATTATATCAAGCGTTGTGCAGCCATCCTGAAGGTAGATGAACAGGGCCTTACAGCGCTTGTCAACAAGTTCAGCAAGGACAAGATTGGCAAAGAGGAAAAACGGGCACAACGGGAAGGAATTGATCAGGTCATTCCATCAGAAACACCAGCGGATGATGGCGCGGGGATAGATCTTCTTTTCAAGGATGAGTTGAATGAACAGGCAGTCATCCGCTCCCTGATTGAGTTTGGCGGATTGGCATGGGATGACCAGCAATCTGTAGCTTCATTCATCTTTAAAGAAATTGAGAATGATGGACTGGAAGACCTTTTTGACAACAAACTGTTGGTTGGTGTATTGAACGCTTACAAAACCATGCACCAAGAAGGCAGTAATCCTACTGAGAAAAACTTCCTCTACCATGAAGATCCCCAGATAGGACAGATGGCGGTATCATTGCTGACCGAGAAACATCAAATAAGTCCCAACTGGACAAAATATTACAAAGGCGATATACCGCAAAGAGAA
>JGI25920J50251_10000534_pt1 | contig 13209 bp, 10 predicted proteins | sample LauGreBMM110DCMD_2_FD_50251 | JGI IMG/M metagenome (IMG submission 50251) | reverse complement strand
AATCCCATTGTAAGAAGCATGAGTGAAATTGCGGGGAGTTCTGTGATGCTGATTGCAGGCCAGTACCTCAGCAGTGCAAACAACGGAAAAGGCATGTTGCTGGGAGGGATTACTGGTATCCCACCAACGAAGGTTATCATCATCGGCGCTGGCATTGTGGGCGAATATGCTGCCAGGACTGCATTGGCAATGGGTGCCAGTGTTAAAGTTTTTGATAACAATATTTACAAGCTCAAAAGGTTGCAGAACAATATCGGTGTCCGGCTATGGACTTCAGTACTGGAACCCAAGGTGTTGGCCAAACAACTGAAAACCTGTGATGTGGCCGTTGGTGCTTTGACCTCTTCAGGTGGGAGAACCCCAGTGGTGGTCAGCGAAGAGATGGTGTCGATGATGAGGCCCGGGAGTGTGATTGTAGATGTGAGCATTGACCGGGGAGGCTGTTTTGAAACTTCTGAAGTGACTTCACATGAGCAGCCGGTTGTGTCAAAATATGGTGTGATCCATTACGGGGTGCCCAACATTCCTTCCGGATTTGCCAGAACCGCTTCACAGGCCATCAGCAATGTATTGATGCCGCTGTTGCTGACCATAGGCGATGAGGGCGGTCTTGAAAAACTGGTCTGGCACCAGCTCAACATCCGCAATGGTATTTATCTTTTCAAGGGTTCACTCACCAATTTTCACCTCAGCCAACGCTTTAACCTGAAATATACCGACCTGAACCTGCTCATTGCAAGCCAGCGTTAAAACCAAAACAAATCAGATGAAAGCGATCATTCCTGTTGCTGGGGCCGGAACAAAACTAAGGCCTCATACCTATACACAACCCAAGGCATTGATTCCGCTTGCGGGCAAGACAATCCTGAGCATCATCATTGATCAATTGGCTGATGCAGGCATAAAGGATTTTGTGCTGGTTGTAGGATATTTGGGGAACAAAATTCAGGACTATGCAAAGGCCCATTATCCAAACCTCAACATCACCATCATTCAGCAGCATGAACGCAAGGGCCTGGGGCATGCAGTGTTTTTGTGCAAAGAAGCAGTTGGCAATGATGAGGTTGTCATTGTTTTGGGGGATACCATCTGCGAGTACAACGCAGCTGAATTCCTGGCCACTGAGGGTTCAGTGCTTGGTGTAAAAAAAGTTGATGATCCCCGTGATTTTGGTGTAGCAGAAACAGATGAGTCTGGAAATGTAAGCCGGGTAATTGAAAAGCCCCAGATCCCCCGAACAAACAATGCGTTGGTGGGTATTTACAAGATCAAGGATTCATTCCTGTTGTTTGATTGTTTATCCAACATGATGAGCAATATAACCAAGGAAGGAGAGGAGCATGGGCTTACACCCGCTTTGGAGTGCATGATTGCTGGCGGAACACATTTTACCACCTTCAAAGTGTCCAATTGGTTTGATTGCGGAAAAAAAGAAACATTGCTTGAAGGCAATGCGACACTTTTGAAAAAATGGGGAGGAGATGTCGCTGCTGAACATTCATTTGAAAATACCATCATCATCCCTCCGGTGAGCATTGCGCAGGGATGTGAGATCAGGAATGCTATTATCGGCCCCAATGTGTCGATTGGAGAAAAAACCCTGATCCAGTATTCGATTGTCAAGGATTCTATTGTTGGTGCCTATTCTAAATTATACGATGTGGTGCTGCATGATTCCCTTATTGGGTCTGATACAGAAATCAAAGGGGAGACCCGTACACTGAATATAGGCGACAACACTGAGATTGACCTGGGATGATCTACCCTAACTGATTTTTCCGACCATCTCTGAAGGGATCACCCATGCATCAAATTCAGCTGCAGTAAGGTACCCCAACTTCACTGCCATTTCTTTAAGGGTTGTTCCTTCCTTATGGGCTTTTTGGGCAATTTCAGCTGATTTGTAATACCCGATTTTGGTATTCAGTGAAGTGACCAGCATCAGCGAATTGTTCAGGTGCTTGTCAATATTTTCATACAAAGGCTCAATTCCGACAGCACATTTGTTGTTGAAACTTACGCAACCTTCTCCAATCAATCTTGCACTGTGCAGGAAATTATAGATCATCATGGGTTTGAAAACATTCAATTCAAAATGACCCATTGCCCCACCAATGTTGATGGCCACGTCATTGCCCAATACCTGGGCCGCAATCATGGTCAAGGCCTCACACTGCGTTGGGTTCACTTTTCCTGGCATGATAGATGAACCGGGTTCGTTGTCAGGAATGAAAAGTTCTCCAATACCACTTCTTGGGCCGGAAGACAGCATGCGAATATCATTGGCGATTTTCATCAGGCTGACAGCCACTGTTTTCAGTGCTCCATGTGCTTCAACGATGGCGTCATGCGCAGCCAGTGCTTCAAATTTATTTTCTGCAGTAACAAAGGGAAGACCTGTCAGTGCTGCAATATGCTTGGCTACGTTTTCTGCATATTGATCAGGAGTATTGATGCCGGTACCTACAGCAGTGCCACCCAATGCAAGTTCTGCCAGGTGTTCAAGGGAATGCTTGATGGCTTTGATGCCATGGTTGAGTTGTGATACATATCCGCTGAATTCTTGCCCGACNGTCAATGGGGTTGCATCCATGAAATGGGTTCTTCCAATTTTTACCACATGCATGAANGCCTTGCTTTTTTCGGCAAGTGTATCCCTTAAGGACTCGATGCCAGGTAAAGTAACTTCCATCAACATTTTATACGCGGCGATGTGCATTGCTGTTGGAAAAGTATCATTGGATGATTGTGATTTATTGACATCATCATTGGGGTGAAGGAATTTTTCCTTGTCATTCAAGGACCCCCCTTTTTTTACATGTCCTCTGTAGGCAACCACTTCATTGACATTCATGTTGCTTTGGGTACCGCTTCCGGTTTGCCATACGACCAATGGAAAACAATCATCGAGTTTTCCTTCCAGGATTTCATCGCATATTTCACCAATCAGGATGGATTTTTCTGCTGACAATACACCGGCCTCACAATTGGTNATGGCAGCCGCTTTTTTCAAGAACGCAAANGCATAAATGATTTCTTTCGGCATCCTGTTGATGTCTTGGGCAATCCTGAAATTGTCAATGCTGCGCTGGGTTTGGGCACCATAATACGCATTGGCTGGCACACTGACTTCGCCCATTGTATCCTTTTCAATCCTGAATTCCATGTATATGATTTAAAGATGCAAAATTAATGAATGTATGGGCATTAAAANGACCTGTTTTTACCGGTCCAGTCCCTGATATACGCAGCAATTGCTGTTGAGGANGTGCCTGGCGGGAAAAGCTGTCCCACTCCCAAGGCTTCAAGTGCCAGCCTGTCAGCTTCCGGAATGATGCCGCCACCGGTCAGCAAAACATCATCCATCTTGTTGGCTTTCATCAACCCAATGATCCTGGGAAAAACAGTCATGTGGGCACCGGAGAGGATGCTCACACCAATCGCATCCACATCCTCCTGCAGGGCCGCCTCAACAACCATCTCAGGAGTTTGCCGCAGACCGGTATAGATCACCTCCATACCGGCGTCCCTGAGCGATGTGGCAATCACTTTTGCGCCCCTGTCATGCCCGTCCAGTCCTACTTTTGCGATGAGTACACGCAGTGGTCTTTTTGAGTGTTGATTTTCCATGTTGTGGTTATTGTGCCAATAGGGTCAGGCAGTGTCCAATTCTTCTGGTNGTGGCTTCNTTNCCTATCCTGAAGGCGATGTCAAAAACAGTAGGGCCNAATTTAGCGCCTACCAGCATGATGCGCAGGGGNAGTTGCAGTTCACCAGGTTTGATTTGGGCAAGAGCAGCGGCTTCCTTGAAGGTGTTTTCAATGGCAACTGCATCCCATGTTTCAACCTGGTTTAGCGTTGTTGTCCACCCTTCAAAAAACACTTGCTTTCTGTCATCCCATTTGGGCTGAACAGACGCCAGGTCAATCTCTAAAGGGTCATTGAAGAAATAGGCGACCTGTGCTACAAAATCATTGATGAGTTGGCACCTTTCTTTTACCATGGGAATGATCTCCACCAGCGCTTCTTCATTGGCATCGATATCATTATTCTTGAGTATTTCTTGTACCAAAGGAAGGAGTCTGGTGGTTTCGCTTCTTTTGATCCATTCCTGGTTGAACCACTTGGCTTTCTCAAAATCAAATTTTGCTCCTCCCTTGTGAATCCGGTCAATCGAAAATCGTTCAATGAGTTGTTCAAGGCTGAAGATCTCCTCGCCACTGCCATCATTCCAACCCAGCATGGCCAGCATGTTGATGAATGCTTCAGGCAGAAAACCCATTTCCTTGAATCCTTTGGTGAGTTCAGTTGATGTGGGGTCTTGCCAGTCCATGGCAAAAACGGGAAATCCAAGCCGGTCACCATCCCTTTTGCTCAATTTTCCTTGGCCATCCGGTTTCAGGATCAAGGGAAGATGGGCCCACTCGGGCATTTGGTCTTTCCACCCAAGGTAATCCCAAAGCAGCACATGAACCGGTGCTGAGGGCAGCCATTCTTCTCCCCGGAATGCATGCGTGATTTTCATTTCGTGGTCGTCTACAACAACAGCCAGGTGGTAGGTAGGCATCCCATCTGCTTTGAGCAAGACCTTGTCATCCACCTGGTCGGTATTGAATGTTATTTCCCCCCTGACCATGTCCTGAAAGGTCACTTCAGTTGAGGGTGGCATTTTGATGCGAACAACAAAGGGCGTTCCCTGGTTGATCAATTCATCGACCTTTTCACTGGACATTGTCAGGGAATTGTTCATTTGCCCTCGGACCTTGCTGTCGTATTGGGGAGAAGGGTTCATTTCTGAACGAAAAGCATCCCGCATTTTTTCCAATTCCTCTGGTGTTTCAAATGCATAATAAGCATGTCCTTGTTCAATCAGCTGCTCTGCATATTTTTTATAACTATTTTTTCTTTCGGATTGGCGGTATGGGCCATAGGCCCCTTCCTTGTGTGGGCCTTCATCAGGTGAAATGCCACACCAGTCAAGGCAGTCAATGATGTATTGTTCTGCTCCCTGAACAAAACGTCCCTGGTCTGTGTCTTCTATGCGCAGGATGAATTGACCATTGTTTTTATGGGCAAACAGGTAGTTGAACAAGGCTGTCCTGACCCCACCGAGATGGAGCCCCCCTGTGGGGCTGGGGGCAAACCGTACCCTTGTTGTTGATGCTGTCATGCTGCAAAGATAAGCAGATATGGTTGTTGCTGCAATGATCTAAATAGGGAACCCTCCCTTAGACAAGGGAGGGTTCATTCCAACCAATATTACCATTTATGATAAGTCGTTAATTATTTGTTCATGAACTTTTCAGTTCTGTTTTCTGTTTCATTCACCAACCTCAGGTTGTATATTCCTGCGGGATGGTTTCTGACGTCGATGGTTTTGGTTCCTGCAGTTGCTTTTCCTGCCATNACAANGTGGCCAAAATTGTTTACTACCTGGTATTCATAGGCTTCTGCTGCATTCACGATGACNGGTTGTTGTGCTTGCTTAATTACTTTAAAGATTCCTGCTCCATCATTTTTATTTTCAATGGTGACGCTGTTGCTGAATTGAACAGAGCCGTCTTTTTCAATGAATTTCAGCATGTAGGTGTACGCTGCTGCTGCAACCACCTGGTGTACATAGCTGTTTGTATTCAATGCTGGTCTTGCGATTTCCTTGAAGCTACCTTCTTCTGTTGCAACCATCACACTGATTGCAGCAGTTCCTGTCAAGTTGGTTGTGTTCCAATTGATTTTGTTGCCATTTTTAACTTTGATTCCAGTAACAACTGCGTTGCTGTTAGAACCTGTAGTTGTGCTTGTTGTTGTAGTGGATGTTCCGGAATACGTTCCGTCAATGGTATATGCTCCGAGGCTTCCATAATCATTGCCAGCATTAATGTTTCCTGATCCATCAATGATTACATAATAGGTGCCAGCACTCAACGTTGTATCAATTCTTGCATTCAGAGAATCTGCTATGTCATATGTGCTGATTGCTGTTCCCCTGGCATCCTGTAGGATGATTTTTACATCCAGGTTGGCGCCACTGTTTCCTGCTGCAACACCAAAGGGTATGACATTCATTTTAACCATTCCTTTTTGGCTCAGGTCAAAGCGAAAATAATCCTTGTCGGCGCTTGTGCTGATTACACCTGACTTACTGAAAACATTATTGCTGATGATCATTGGGCTGGCATTGGTGTAAAGATCCGCATAATCATCAGGCCTGTAACCAAATCCGTTGGTTGTCGTGATAATACTAAGGTTATCTTGGAGGTAGCTGCAACCATTGGGCGTTGGTCCGAAGTTCCACTGTGTGGCATTCCTGGAAGCAACATTTCCCATGATTGGTCCCCAAGAGGTTTCTCCTGTTCCGATGCCTGTATGATAAGCACTTGTCAATGTACATGTTGATGTGTAAGCAGATTGGTGGTACAATCCTAGTGTATGTCCACTTTCATGGGAAACAGCTTCTGCTACTTTTTTTGCATTGTTTCCAAGGCGGTCACTGAATACAAAAGCGGGTGTGTCATCACCCCAGGTAAAAGATGTTACATAAGCAATGCCGGCAACACCTGCATACCATGCGCTGGTAGGAGTCACAACCACGCGGATTCTTTGGGAAATCGGTGATGCAAGGAATTTTGCGAGGTCAGTGGTTACGTTTATATTAAAAGGCCTGAAATCTTCGGCTACCCTGTTGAAGGCCTCTGTGATTTGCGCATCAGTCATGACTGCAGGCAAACAAGAAAACGGTGTGCCATAGTTCCACATGGAGCTGGTCACATCATGTCCGTCAAAATCAAGGTATAATGTTGCTGTGGCTGTAGGATAACTGTTCAATGTTGGAGCGGCAGTTGCAGTGCTTGCTGTGAAAATGGCAGCAAAAAGCAGCATGAGGGAAAGATTTTTCATAAAATGGAATTGTAGGATTGGAATTGGAATTGGTAGGGGATTGGATTAAAAACGGGCCATGATGCGTTTACTCAACGATCATATCTTTGAGGTTTATTTTTTTGATGATGTTGTTGCCTGCATTGTCCATGTTCAGTTCGATGCCATCTTGAAATCCGCGTCCAAGCATTCTGCCAACATATTTTACTTTGTTATCCTGATCAACTGTTTTGGAAATGAAGAGATTTGCTTTGTAATTAGAACTCTCTATGACAACGGTTTGCAAATTGTCATATATTTTTTTGTTCGATTTGATGACACCCGTTACATGAAAGCCCTGGGTGAATTTTACATCAACTGCTGATCCTGGATTCAAATTAAAAATTCCTTCAACTACACTTGGTAAAAACTTTGCTGTTTCAGGAAGCGCATCAAACATCCTTTGTGATGCTGCATTGTTGGAGATGACAGCGAAAACAAGGAATAATGCGAAGGAGATAAATAGCTTTTTCATAAAATGGATTTGATTGGTTCTACAAATAACGGCGGTTGTTAGCAGAATATTATGCGAATAGTATTTATTCATTCAGATTGAGTATTAGTACTTAATTCGCTTAAGGTAAATGTTGCAGTATTTACGCAAATGCACTTAATGGCATTGGTTTATTTCAAAAGCAAACCCCCTGCCTGGATAGGGAGGGGGTGCTGTGTTCCAACCAATAATACCATTGATGATAAGTCGTTCATTATCTGTTCATGAACTTTTCAGTTCTTTGTTCGTTTGCGTTCATCAGCCTGAGGTTGTAGATGCCTGTGGGCTGGTTTCTGATGTCGATGGTTTTTGTGCCTGCAGCAGCCTTTCCGTTGAGGATGATGCGGCCGAAGTTGTCTACCACCATGTAGTCATAGGATTCAGTAGCGCTTACAATAACGGGCTGTTGTGCTTGCTTGATCACTTTGAAGCGTATAGCAGGGGTTTCTTCGCTTGCACTATTGATTCCAGGGTTTGCCGCTGTTTTTCTTCCAGTTGTTTTGGTTGTTGTTGTGGCAGTAGTTGTGCCGCTAAATGTACCGCTGATGGTGTAAGCGCCAAGGCTTCCATAATCATTCGCATTGCTGATGCTGCCTGCGCCATCAATTTGGAAAAAATAGTTGCCGGCATTCAGTGTTGTATCAATCCTAATGTGGAGAGAATCCACAATATCGTATGTTTTGATGATGATGCCTTTGGCATTGTAAAGGGTTATTTTCAGGTCAAGGTTTGCACCACTTAAATCAGTTCCAACATTGTATGGAATTGCATTCATTTTGAAATTTCCAGTGCTGGCAAAGCTGAATTTAAAGAAATCGACATCAGTAGTTGTTGAGATGACTCCATCTTTGCTGAATGCATTGGCAGCGACGGTGATTGCGGTTGCACTGCTGTATACATTGGCAACATCATCTGTTCTGTATCCGAATCCATTGGTGGTGGTGATGACGCTGAGGTTATCTTGTAGATAAGTACATCCATTGGGTGTTGCGCCATAATTCCATTGCGTTACATTTTTGGAGGCAACATTTCCCATGATGGGTCCCCAGGAGGTGACACCGGAGCCAACACCTGTGCTGTAAGAACTTGTAAGTGTACAGTTGGCGTCATAAGCTGCCTGGTGATAGAGGCCAAGCGTATGTCCGGTTTCATGAGAGATGGCTTCTGCAACCCTTTTCGGATCGTTGACCAAACGGTCGCTGAAAACGAAAGCGGGGGTATCATCACCCCATGTGAAAGAGGTTACATATGCAATACCGGCTACACCTGCATACCAAGCACTGGTTGGCGTGATGATGATGCGTACCCTTTGAGAGAGTGGTGCGGCAAGGAATTTTGCAAGGTCAGTAGTCACGTTGATATTGAAAGGCCTGAAATCTTCTGCGACCCTGTTGAAAGCTTCTGTAATTTGAACATCAGTCATTGCTGCTGGCATACAGGAAAATGGTGTACCATAGTTCCACATGGAGCTGCTGACATCATGACCATCAAAGTCGAGAAGAATTGTTGCGGATGCTGTAGGGAAGCTGTTGAGAGAAGGAGCGGCTTTTGCTGTGCTTGTAGCAATGAGGGCTGCAAATAGCACGATGAAGGAAATCAGTTTCATAAGAATGGTTATTGGATGGTTTGGAATAGGATTGGTTTGGGTTGGATATCGGATCAAAAACGGGCTTTATAATTTTGCGTGTGTCTGTTTCTTGTTATTGTTTTTTGGTTTGTACAACAAAGTAACGCTGGCTTTTTTTGCATATTTGAATATGCACCAACGAATAAAATAAATTGAGTGTTTGTACTTACTGTACGTAAGTCAAATGTTGCAGTAGTTGCGTAAAAAAACGGATGGTATCAGTAGGTGCCGGCGGAGAGCATGACCAAGGTGCAGGCTTCTAATGTATCAATTCCCTTGTTTGTTGCCTCTTTAAAAAAGCTTGGATTTTCAGCGCCGGGATTGAAGATGATGCGCTTGGGATGGAGTGAAAGGATATACTCCTGGTAGGCTTTTTGCCTGTCTGCATTAAGGTAAATCGTTACGGTATCTATCCCTTCAAAAGGGAACATTGTTGCGCCAATAGAAATGTTTTCAATGTTGAATATTTCCCTGCCTATGGCTTCTACCCCATGCCCTGCAGCAAGCAGTTTCTTTATAGCAAGATGGCTGTATTGTGCAGGATTGGTAGAGGCNCCGATGACAAGGGTTTTCTTATTTGGCATACTATAACTAACATAAAAAAAGCCGGTGTTAGACCGGCTTTAGGGATAAAATATCGGTCAAACCAACATTATTACTGGTTTCTCCATGTATTTTTTAAGGGTTTGCAGGAAGCTTGCGCCCACTGCGCCGTCAACACTTCTGTGGTCACAGCTCATGGTTACCTTCATCATCTGGGTAGTGGTAAAGCCTTCTCCTTTCCTGATCACCACCTCTTTGATCTTGCCAACAGCAAGAATACAGCTGTCTGGCGGGTTGATGATGGCGGTGAATTCATCAATATCCATCATGCCCAGATTGGANATGGTAAATGTATTTCCGGTAAAATCCTGTGGTTGAATNTTTTTGTTCCTGGCCTTGTCATAGAGCTCTTTTGATTCCAAGGCTATTTGGGAGAGGCTTTTTTGGTCTGCAAACTTGAGTACTGGAACAATAAGTCCTTCTGGCAGCGCAATGGCAGAACCAACATGCACATGGTCNTAGGTTCTGATAAAATCTCCCATCCAGCTGCTGTTTACTGCAGGATGTTTTTTCAATGCCAATGCTGATGCTTTGATCAGCATGTCCTGGAAAGAGATCTTGGTGGGGCTTACTTCATTCATTTGTGCACGGACCATGATGGCATTGTCCATGCAAATCTCCATGGTCAGGTAGAAATGCGGTGCAGTGAACATGCTCTCTCCAAGTCTTCTGGCAATTGTTTTGCGCATGGAAGTAAGCTGTGTATCTGTATACCCTTCTTGACCGGATACCAGCATTTTTGGGGCTGCTACAGGAGCTGACTTGAAGTCATCCACATCCTTTTTGATGATCCTACCGCCATCTCCAGATCCGATGACCTTGGAGATGTCAATGCCCTTGTCTTTGGCAAATATTTTGGCAAGTGGAGAAGCTTTAAGTCTTCCATCTGTACTTTCATTGGTTGGTGCTGCTGCCGGGGTACTTGCCGCAACTGTAGCAGGGGCTGATACGGTGGCTGCAGCTGCCGGGGTGGCTCCATTTGACTGGAGAGATACCAACAATCCTGTGATATCAGTACCNGCTTTGCCGATGATGGCNATGACGTCATTGATTTTGGCAGATTCACCGTCAGGAACACCAATGTGCAGCAAGGTGCCATCTGTATAGCCTACCACTTCCATGGTTGCCTTGTCTGTTTCAACATCAGCAAGGTTGTCGTCACTTTTGACAGCATCACCCACTTTTTTATTCCATTGAACGATTTTACCTGATGTCATGGTATCACTGAGCAACGGCATCCTGATCACAGTAACACCCAATTGTTCAGGAGTTACCACAGGGGTTTGGCTGATTGTAGCGGTTGGTGCTGCTGATGGGGCAGCAGGAGCAGCGGCAGGTGCTGAAGCGTTATTTTCTGCTGCAAGGTAGCCTTGGATGTCTTCGCCCGGTTTGCCCACGATGGCAATGATTTCATTGATTTTGGCGGCCTCACCCTCCTTGATGCCTACGTACAACAAAGTGCCGTCTGCGTAGCCCACCACTTCCATGGTAGCCTTGTCTGTTTCCACATCTGCCAGTACATCATCACTTTTGACCGTATCGCCTACGTTCTTGTTCCATTTGACGATTTTTCCCTCGGTCATTGTATCGCTGAGGAGAGGCATCCTGATCACTTCGGCCATATCCCTGTTTATATTAAGGTGAATGAATGAATTTGAAGGCCGAAATTACGGCAAAATGGGGAAATCAGCACGTCTGTTTACAAAGTTTTGCACTGGTTTTCAGTAATCAAGGTCAAGATTGAGCTGGTCCCTCATTTCCTTGATGATGGGATAGCGTTCAATCATCTTGAAATATTGCTCTCTCAACGACAAGGGCTGATCTTTTATAACTTCCTCCAGATCTGCTGATGGATTGAGTTGGACCAAAAACTGGACCTTGGGATTGTTGAAAAAGTCTTGCACGTGGATGAGGAGCCCCACTTTCTCGCTTTCGATGAATTGCTGTTGTATCCTGGTGTCTGCAGCAATTTCAAAAACCAGCTCATCGATGATGGTTACCTTGGCCATTTTCAGGTTGCTCAGGCTGCTAACCTGGTTGTTTTCCTGCAATTTCTGCAAATAAGCCGCCCATGCGGTACCCAAGCGTTCTTCATTCAGGGTAAACACCTCCGCCTGCTCCTGTTTTCTGTTTTGGATCTGTTCCCTGATTTTTTTCAGTGAACCCAATCCGCCTGAAACGGCCTCTGCAGGAGCTTGTGATGGAGATGCATTGGGCAAGGGCCTGTCCAAAGGGTTTTCTGTTGGGGCTGTTGAAACAGCCTGGGGTTGTTTGGCCTGAACGGTTGGCAATGGATTTTCAATGACAAGTTTTGCCGAAGGTTTTGTTTTTTGTGGTGCGAAGGCAATTTGCCTGAACGCCACCGGTTTTATTTCATCAACCCGTTTTTTTTTAATTGCAGTTCCATCTTCCACCAAGGTGACGGCCTGTTTGAGGTGGGTCAATTTGATCAGGTGGAACTCAACATGCAGTTTCTTGTTCCTTGCCTGTTTGAATCCGAGTTCAGCTTCATTGAGGATGTTGAGGGCACCGATCATGTAGGCAGGTGAGATGGATGCAGCGGCAGCGATGTACCGGTTCCGGAATCCTTCCACCACTTGGAGCAGGTCGATGGATCTTGGGTCGCGGCTGACCAAGAGATTCCTGAAAAACTCTGAAAGGTTGTTCAGCACAATGTCTCCATCAAACCCTTTTTTATCAATTTCATCATAAATGGTCAACACCCCCGGCAGGTCTTCACTGTCCAGCAGGTCCAGCAATTTGAAGAAATAATCTTCATCCAATAAATTGAGGTGTTCGAGGGTATTGCTATAGGTAAGGTTGGCATTGGTGAAGCTTACAATTTTATCCAGGATACTCAAGGCATCGCGCATGCAGCCATCGCTTTTTTGGGCGATGACATGGAGGGCAGTTGGCTCGGCCTTGATNTTTTCTTTTGTGGCAATCTCNTCCAAATGGGCAGCGATATCAGCAGGAGTGATGCGTTTAAAATCAAAGATCTGGCACCTGGAAAGGATGGTGGGCAGGATCTTGTGTTTTTCAGTTGTGGCGAGGATGAAAATCGCATGGGCAGGCGGCTCCTCAAGGGTTTTGAGAAATGCATTGAATGCATTGGAACTCAGCATGTGCACCTCATCGATGATGTATATCTTGTATTTCCCGGCTTGAGGCGCAAAGCGAACCTGTTCAATCAGGTCACGGATATCATCAACCGAATTGTTGCTTGCAGCATCGAGTTCATGGATATTGAAAGAGGCGCCATTGTTGAAGGATTTACAGGAATTGCAGGCGTCGCAGGCTTCACCATCCTTTCCCAGCTTTTCGCAGTTGATGGTTTTGGCCAGNATCCTGGCACAGGTTGTTTTGCCCACGCCCCTTGGTCCGCAGAACAAAAATGCATGCGCAAGATGTTGCTGAAGNATCGCATTTTTCAGGGTAGTAGTGATATGGGATTGCCCCACCACGGTTGNGAAATGTTGAGGCCTGTACTTTCTTGCTGATACAACGAAATTTTCCATCAGGTGCAATTTAAGGAAAATGGTTTAGGCCTTCAGCGGTTTAAAACTGATTC
>JGI25920J50251_10000533_pt1 | contig 13222 bp, 9 predicted proteins | sample LauGreBMM110DCMD_2_FD_50251 | JGI IMG/M metagenome (IMG submission 50251) | reverse complement strand
AAAAAAAAATAATAATGCGTCTTACCTTACCTCTAACCATCTTGCGACGGTTAATTGAGTGTTACTGCTTTCCAAACTTTCAAAGATCTTTCAGCTTCTTGCAAAACTGCCCAAACCTAATTGGGAGTGCAAAATTAAGGGTTTTGTTTCATTCATTTGCTATTTAAAACAACTATTTTAAAAAATAAATATTAAAATAAAATTTGGAAGTTGTTAGAACCTACCAATACCCTTGATTCTATTGATTTTCAATAGTTTAAATATTTAAAATGAACCTTAAATAAAATCGAAAATGCCGATTATCACACCATATTCTATGTGCCAAAACTGTTCAAACATGAACAGCAAATAACACCATCAAACCTTTTCAGAACGACCCATTAATCAATTATCCGCAATCATCTCCGCATTTCAACTTTCCCTACCTTTGTCTAATCATGTTAAAGATTGGCATATTTGGCGTTGGGCATCTTGGCAAATTTCACATCAGCAATTGGAAAGAAATTGCTGGAGCAGAAATTGTTGGTTTTTACGACCCCAATGATGAGACAGCAGCAGCTGTTGCTGAAAAGTTTGGAATAAAGCGGTTTACTGACATGGAGTTGCTGATGGATGAAATTGATGCAGCAGACGTGATTACTCCTACCCAATTCCATTTNCCGGTTTGTGAATTGGCTTTGCGCAAAAGCAAACATGTATTTGTTGAGAAGCCCCTGGCCAATAACATGGAAGAAGCGAGAAAATTGTTGAAACTGGTTGAAGAGGCCAAGGTGAAATTCCAGGTGGGGCATGTAGAGCGGTTCAATCCTGCCTTTGTTGCGTTGAAGGGCAAGGAAATAAAACCCATGTTCATAGAAGTGCACAGGCTCGCACAATTCAATCCGAGGGGTACTGAGGTAAGTGTAATCCTCGACCTCATGATTCATGACATAGACATCATCCTTCACCTGGTTAGAAGTGAGATCAAAAACATATNTGCCAGTGGTGTNGCGGTCATGACGGAAACACCCGATATCGCCAATGTAAGGATAGAGTTTCATAATGGATGCGTGGCCAACCTTACATCTTCCCGCATCTCCATGAAAAAAATGAGAAAGATGCGCCTTTTTCAAAAAGATNCCTATATAGGAATCGATTTCCTTGACAAAAAAACAGAAATCATCCGGCTCAAAGGCGAGGATGANAATGAAGACCTTTTCAGTTTTGATATTGAAACCCCCAACGGAACCCGTACCATTGCTGTTGAAAACCCAGAACCCATCAACATCAATGCCATCAANGCAGAGCTTTCTGCATTCAGGAACGCGATTGTGAACAACACCCCTACCATCGTTTCAGAACATGACGGATTTATGGCACTGGAAGTGGCCCATCAAATACTGGATAAAATTGCTCGTGCTAAATTGAACACAGCAAACAACTGATCAACTTTCTTTTCGGAGTGATAATTTCCAGGCTGCAAATGCCAAATCATCGGGGAAGGTGATTTTTATATTGTCCTCTTCCCCTTCCACAAGATTAACATGCTGACCAGATGCGTCCAAAACACTCGCTTCATCGGTAAAGCCTGCATCATAAGGCAATTCAAAGGCCTTCAAAATTACTAACCCTACAAATACCTGTGGGGTTTGGACGATATATAAACCGTCTCTGGGAACCACTGCTGAACGATTTGATGCATCGTTGTTTCTGCGGATGCTGTCCCGTACCGGAATAACAGGAATGGCAGAACCCGCTTCAGCTGCAGCATCTCCACATCTTCTGATCAATGCTGGTGTTGCCAGACACCGCACCGCATCATGTACAAAAATCAATGAATCTTCAGAAGCCATGGCCAATCCATTTTTCACTGAATGAAAACGGGTCTCGCCTCCCTCAACGATTTCAATGGATGCTGGATAATGGAATTCTTCAAGAACCGCTTGGGCCATTGCGCAATAAGATGAAGACATAACCANGATGATCCTGATGTCTTCGTATGCTTGAAGGAAGGCATCAATAGAATACAAAAAGACAGGCTTNCCTTCTATGCGCAGGAATTGTTTGGGCAAATCAGCGCCCATCCGGGTACCGGATCCACCTGCTACAATGATGGCTGTTTTCTTCATTTTATGCCTTAGCTGATCTGGCTGCAAAAAAGTAAAGTGGCACGCCCAACAGGGTGATGATCAATCCAGGCCAGGTATACTCGGGCTTGAACATGACCAGCAATATACAGAAGCTCGTTCCCATGAGCACATAGATCAAAGGAAGAACCGGATAACCGAAGGCTTTGTAGGGTCTTTCCATCTCAGGCTTTTTCTTTCTCAAGATAAAAATACCAATGATGGTCAACACGTAAAAAATGACCACTACAAAAGAAACCATGTCCAANAGTTCACCATACCGGCCACTGAGACAAAGCAGCGCTGCAACAACCGCCTGGCTCCAAAGGGCCCATTGAGGAACAGCATTCTTGTTGAGTGTTGCGGCTTGCTTGAAAAACAAACCATCCTGGGCCATGGTATAATATACCCTTGCACCTGCCATGACAAGTCCATTGATACAGCCGAAGGTAGAAACCATGATCAATACAGCAATCATGGCCCGGCCTGCAGATCCAAATATAACACTGGCTGCAGCTACGGCAAGCCGGTCTTCTTCGGGTTTGGCAATCTGGGCCATCGGCAAAACATTCAGGTACATGAGGTTGGCAGCGATGTAGATGATGGTTACAATCAGGGTTCCAAGGAACAGNCTGAGCCCTATGTTGCGCTTGGGATTCTTGATTTCACCAGCAATGAAGGTTACATTGTTCCAGGAATCGCTGCTGAAAATGGAGCCCACCATGGATGCTGCAATTGCACCCAACAAAGTAATGCCACCAATGGCTTCCCAGGTGATGGATCCATCATCGGCAATCAACGCCTTTTGTGAATTCATTCCTGTTGCCCAGTTCTCCGTCCAGTGNCTCTGGTCAACAAAAAGAAAGCCACAAAGGATCAGTCCAAACAATGCCAGCAATTTGGAAACAGTAAAAGTTGTTTGGATGATTTTGCCTTCTTTGACACCGCGAGTATTGATCTGTGTCAACAAAAAAACCACGGCAATCGAAACCAGCTGTGCAGGATATATTTTAACAGTGCCTAATGTGAAGAGGATATTTTGCTCCTGCATGTTCAATGCCGGGAAGAAATAGCCAGCAAATTTCGCAAAGGCCACACCAACAGCAGCTATGGTGCCTGTTTGGATGACAGCAAAAAAACTCCAGCCGTAAAGAAAGCCAACCAATGGATTATAGGCTTCCTTGAGATAGACGTATTGACCACCTGCCTTGGGATACATGGCACTCAGTTCTCCATAACTGGTGGCCGCAATAATGGTCATGATTCCTGTGATCAGCCATACGGCGATCATCCATCCTGCACTGCCAACATTTCTCGTGATATCTGCTCCTACAATGAAAATTCCTGATCCTATCATTGAACCGGCAACAACCATTGTTGCATCGAGCAGGCCGAGGCTTGGTTTGAATTCGTTTTGCTGTGACATAGCGTTGGTTTGGTAATAAAAATCCCGGCAGTTAACCGGGATTTAAGGTATGAAATTCGATGCTAAAATTATTTTTTATCGCCAGATTTATTATACGCTGCGTTAAGTCCAGCAACAACCTCATTGGTGATGTCTTGTGCAGGATCCTTGTAAAAAAGGATGTTGAGTGCAGCGGAATAAGAGAAGATATAACTGTAGGCCTGTTTCTTGTTGTACTCAACCAGAAAATTATTGATTCTTTTTTTCAAGTCTTCCATGGTTTTTGCACCTTCAGCAGCAATACCGTTTTCAAGTATTTGTTTTTGCTGGTCAAGGTTCTGCATTTTTGACTGGTAAACCCTTTGGAAATTTTCATACTCTGCCTGTGTAATTGCATTTCCTCTTTGGGCGAATGCATTTTTTTCGGCTTCTATTTTCTGGAAAGCGTTGTTGAGGTCTCTATCTGCAGCTTCTTTCTTTTTCTCAAACTCCTGCATTTTCTCTTTGTAGAAAACATATTTTTCCTGAATGCTGTCAAGATCTACGTAGGCCAATTTAAGGGCCATTGCAGTATCAGATTTTACAGATGATGCACCACCTGCATTGCCTGCGTTTTTCAATTGGAGGAAAAGCAGTATTGCAATACCTGCACCCAGAATAATGTTGATCAGTTTTTGGTTCATTGGTTTGTTTTGATAGTACAATATGAAAAGGGAGCAGTTGCCTGCTCCCTTTGAGTGTTTTATTCATCCTCATCAAAGCTCATCACTTCTCGGGTGGTTTGCAGGAGTTCATATTCCTCCTTGCTACCTACCAGAATGTTCTCATAATCCCTCAAGCCAGTACCAGCTGGGATATGGTGACCTGTGATAACGTTTTCTTTGAGTCCAAGCATGTCATCCACTTTACCTTGGATGGCGGCAGATGAAAGCACCTTGGTGGTTTCCTGGAATGATGCGGCAGAAATCCAGCTTTGTGTTCCAAGAGAAGCCTTGGTGATACCGAGGAGAACCGGCCTTGAAGTGGCTGCTTCTGCATCTCGGAATTCAACGAGCTTTCTGTCGGCCCTGCGAAGGATGGAATTTTCTTCCCTTATTTCGCGCAAGCTTGCAATCTGTCCTGCTTTCAAGACTTCTGAATCACCTGGCTCCACAACAACTTTCTTGTCATAAATCCAATCATTCTCAATATTGAAATCGAAACGATCTTCAAGATCTCCCTCAAGGAAACGGGTATTACCCGGATCAACGATTTCAACCTTTCTCATCATTTGACGAACAATTACTTCAACGTGCTTATCATTGATTTTCACACCTTGCAAACGATATACCTCCTGGATCTCATTTACAACATATTCTTGTACGGCAAATGGACCTCTGATAGAAAGGATATCAGCCGGTGCAACCTGTCCATCAGACATTGGCGTACCGGCTTTTACAAAGTCTCCGTCTTGAACAAGAATCTGGCGTGTGAGGGTAACGAGGTATTTTTTAACGATACCATCTTTTGCCTCAACAGTGATTTCGCGGTTACCACGCTTGATGGCACCGAAGCTAACCACACCATCAATCTCAGAAACAACGGCAGGATTTCCTGGGTTCCTTGCTTCAAAGAGTTCAGTTACCCTTGGAAGACCTCCAGTGATATCCCTCAGTTTACCGAGGACCCTTGGAATCTTCACCAATACCTGACCAGCAGTTACCTGATCTCCCTCTTCAATAACAATATGTGATCCGACGGGAAGGTTGTATGTTTTTTCGTCCTTACCCAAGATCTTGAGTGAAGGAATTCTTGTTTTGTCTTTGGACTCAATGACCACTTTCTCCCTGTGTCCTGTTTGCTCATCTGCTTCTTCGCGGTAGGTAACACCATCGATAACATTGTCGAAGGCAATCTGACCTGCGATTTCAGCAACGATAACGTTGTTGAACGGATCCCATGTGCAGATAATATCTCCCTTGGCTACTTTCTTGCCATCAGGGATAGCAAGTACTGAACCATAAGGTACGTTATTGGTGATGAGAACGCGATCGTTCTTCACATCCATGATGCGCATTTCAGCGGTACGACCGATAACAATCAGGATGTCTTTTCCATCATTGTTTTTCGCCTTGACTGTACGAAGCCCGTCAAACTGCACTTCACCATCAAATTTGGCAATGAGGTGTGATTCAACAGAAGCAGATCCCGCAACACCACCTACGTGGAAGGTACGGAGGGTAAGCTGTGTACCCGGTTCACCGATTGATTGTGCAGCAATGATACCGACTGCATCACCACGCTGGGCAATATTTCCTGTAGCGAGGTTAAGACCATAACATTTCACACAGCATCCACGTTTGCTCTCGCAAGTGAGTACAGAACGTATTTCAATGGTCTCAATTCCAGAATCTTCAATTTTCTTGGCAGTATCTTCATCAATCTTCTGACCAGCACCAACCAGTAGCTCATCTGACTGAAGATCGTACACGTTGTGCAGTGAAGTCCTACCGAGGATCCTGTCGTACAATGGTTCAACAATGTCCTCGTTGTCCTTCAATGCACTGGTGGCAATACCCCTCAGTGTTCCGCAATCCTCTTCTGTAATGATTACATCTTGTGCAACGTCTACCAGACGACGGGTCAGGTAACCGGCATCAGCCGTCTTAAGGGCCGTATCTGCAAGACCCTTGCGGGCACCGTGGGTAGAGATGAAGTATTCCAATACACTCAGACCATCTTTGAAGTTGGAAAGAATCGGATTTTCGATGATTTCAGAACCTGATGAACCACTCTTTCGTGGTTTGGCCATGAGTCCGCGAATACCGGCAAGCTGCTTAACCTGCTGCTTGCTACCCCTCGCTCCAGAATCAAGCATCATGTANACAGAGTTGAAGCCCTGTTTGTCAGTTGCCATCGCACGGATGAGCGCTTCTGTAACTTTTGTATCGACCCTTGACCAAATGTCAATGATCTGGTTATACCTTTCGTTGTTGGTGATCAATCCCATGTTGTAATTGTCCCATACTTCCTTAACTTCTCCGGAAGCCTGGTCAATCATCGCATCTTTAGGCACATCCAACACAAGGTCCTGGATATTGAAAGACAATCCACCCCTAAAGGCCATGCGGAATCCAAGTTCCTTGATCGCATCCAAGAATTTGGCTGTGGTTGGAACGTTGGTAATTTTAATGATGTTACCAATGATTTCGCGAAGGCTCTTTTTGGTAAGCAATGCATTCACAAAACCAACTTGGCTTGGAACTGTTTGGTTGAAAAGAACACGACCCACGGTTGTTTCAAGCAGTTTAAACTCCAGGATACCTGCTTCATTCCGTACATTGGTTCTCACCTTGATATAAGCATGCAGGTCAACCTTGCCTTCATTGTAGGCAATAATGACTTCCTCAGCACTGTAGAAACGCATTCCCTCTCCTTTCACAACATCAACTTCGGTATTGTACTTGCCCTTTGTGATGTAATACAAGCCAAGAACCATGTCCTGAGAAGGAAGGGTGATGGGCGTACCATTTTGTGGGTTGAGGATATTGTGTGAAGCCAGCATCAACAACTGTGCTTCAAGAACAGCAGCATGGCTGAGTGGTACGTGTACCGCCATCTGGTCACCGTCAAAGTCGGCGTTGAAAGAAGAACAAACCAGCGGGTGAAGCTGGATGGCCTTTCCTTCGACCAATTTAGGCTGGAAGGCCTGGATTGACAAACGGTGCAGTGTTGGGGCACGGTTCAGCATGATCGGATGACCTTTCAATATGTTTTCGAGGATATCCCAAACGATCGCTTCCTTGCGGTCAACCAGCTTGCGGGCTGATTTAACGGTCTTTACGATACCCCTTTCAATAAGCTTTCTAATAATAAACGGTTTGAACAACTCTGCGGCCATGTCTTTGGGAAGACCGCACTCATGGAGTTTCAACTCAGGACCTACAACAATAACCGAACGACCAGAATAGTCAACACGTTTACCCAAAAGGTTCTGACGGAAACGACCCTGCTTTCCTTTCAACACATCACTGAGCGACTTCAAAGCACGTCCGCCTTCTGCCTTAACAGCATTTGACTTACGGCTGTTGTCGAACAATGAGTCAATCGCCTCTTGCAACATCCTTTTTTCATTCCTCAAGATAACCTCAGGTGCCTTGATCTCGAGCAAACGCTTGAGACGGTTGTTCCTGATGATTACCCTGCGGTAAAGATCGTTCAGGTCAGATGAAGCAAAACGGCCACCATCCAAAGGAACCAGCGGTCTGAGTTCTGGAGGGATGACAGGAATATATTGCATAACCATCCATTCAGGACGGTTTACGATTCTGGAATTGGCATCGCGGAAAGACTCGACCACACTTAAACGCTTCAATGCATCAGCCTTACGCTGCTGTGAAGTTTCTGTGGCTGCAGAATCTCTGAGGGTATAGCTCAATGAATCAAGGTCGATTCTCAAGAGAAGATCATGCACGGCTTCAGCACCCATTTTGGCAATGAACTTGTTGGGATCTTCATCTGAAAGGTACTGGTTCTCTTTGGGCAAGGTATCCAGAAGGTCGAGGTATTCCTCTTCTGTGAGCAGGTCTCCCTGCTTTTTACCTTTGTCTTCCAGGATACCAGGCTGTATCACTACAAAACGCTCATAATAAATGATGCTTTCCAACTTCTTGGAGCTGATGCCCAACAAGTAGCCAATCTTGTTCGGAAGGCTCTTGAAGTACCAGATGTGGACAACAGGAACAACGAGCTTGATGTGTCCCATGCGCTCCCGGCGTACCTTCTTTTCAGTTACCTCTACACCACAACGGTCACAAACAATACCCTTGTAACGGATCCTCTTGTACTTTCCACAAGCACATTCGTAGTCTTTTACTGGACCAAAAATCTTTTCACAGAACAAACCATCACGTTCAGGCTTGTAGGTTCGGTAGTTGATGGTCTCTGGTTTCAACACTTCACCAAAAGACCTGTCCAGGATAGAATCCGGGGACGCAATGCTGATGGTAATCTTTGAAAAAGAAGATCTTGGGCGATTGTCTCTTTTGATAGCCATAATAAGATATCTGTTTTACAATGTTCTAGTACCACTATAGCTTCCCTGTACAACTGCAAGCAGCTAGTCAGATTTTATTGAAAATCAATAATTTATGANCAAACAGGTTAAAAAACAATAGGGGCATGCCAAATTTAAGGATGGCAAAAGTACTCAAAACAGCCGAGATAACAATAATTTTCTTTTGAAAAAAGATGTTTTTTAACTGTTCGTCAACGGGGCGGCCCGGATCCTAAAATGCGAGGANATCACCTCCTGCACAGGTACGTTCTTGATTTTGCTTTCCAACCAGGAGAGGATATCAAGGTACATGAAGGAACGGCTTTCCATGGGATTGCCCTCCAACCGCTTTAATTTCTCAAAAAGTTCCATAAATCCTTGTTTCAATGCCGCCTTGTTGAGGGCAAATGCACTGCGCAGAAACGCAAAAATTTCGTTTTCCACCACACTGAGGTTTTTCATTTTGGACATGAACCGGTAGACCGACCTGACCATACTTTCCAGGATAACGTCATTCCCAAGCTCGTAGTGGGCAATCATGTGGAGCAGTCGGGCATAACATTGTAGATCAGTGCGCAGATCCGCTTTCCAGTGAATGATCTTGTTCAAATAAACAATGGTATTGTCATAGTCCCCACAGCCGAAATACAGGCATGCAAATTTGTAATAAAAAATGAACGTACGGTGTCGGTCAAGCTGCATCTCAAATTCTACCAACTTTTCCTCAATTGTTGGCAGCAGGTTCAATCCTTCAGAAAAACTGCCATCCAAAAAATGCATGTTGATCTTGGCAAGATAGAGATACACAAATCCCTGTACCCGGGTATTGATGCTGGCCTGGCCTTCCTTTGACGTATGAAAATCCTCAAATCGTTTGATGTCCTGGCCAAATTTTCTGTCATTGCGCAACATGAAATGGGCATTGAGCAGGTTGTGCATCCCCTTGATGAAATGTTGTGGTTCAACCTTCATCATCTGGGGCTCCTTCTCAAAAAGATCGACCCAGCGTTGACAGTTTTTATAATACGTCAGGAAATCCTGAAGGATAAAGCCAAACCAGGCATGGCTTTGGAAGAAATATAGCTTCTCATAAAAGCCGGGGTACTCCCCTGCCCCTTCCGGCATTCGTTCCAGGAAAAACAGCCTGATGGCCGCTTCATCTTTCTCATCCCGGATATGGCCATTTTTTATATACCAACCATAGAGCTGCAATGCCAGACTGCTTAGTTTGCCCACCATGGCCAGCCGGTCGTTCAGGTCTTCCACTTCCTGGGTCAAGAGTTCTGCCCTGTCTTCGAAGCTGCGGGTGATATGGAGGGTTTCAATCTTCTTTTCAAAAAACAGTGCCTGCAACCAAAATGTCATCTGGTTGTATTGCTTTGCCAGGTCCTTGGTTTTTTGGAGCATTTTAAGGCTCTGGTGGTAAAGGCCTTTGTTATAAAGCATCCGGGCATAGTCAAGTTGCTCATGGAGTTGTACGTCAACAGACTGTTCATTCCTGATCAGGCGGAGGCTGGCAAGGATCTGTTTGTACAGGTGGGCCTTGAGGTTAGACAGCTGCTGTTTTTGAATGGTAGGATTACGCTTGAGCACCAACTCTTCATCATAGACATCCGCTTTATCAATGGCATCAAAAAGGGTGATGATTTTCAGGTCATCCGTGGCAGCATTCCGACCCACATATAGCTTAAAATTGCGCTTCTCTCCTTTTTCAAGGGTCTTGATGAGCAAAAAAAGTTCGTCGGCAGACCGGTTAGGCATCGTAATTGTCTTTCAGTGAAATCCTTGCCGATTATGCATTTCAGCAAAATCCATGGCGTTTACACAGCGTAAATTACGAAGCATTTTGGGTAAAAAAGAAAAAATGAATGCATTAACTTGTTTGTAATGTCAATTGAACTCCGTCAAAATGGAATGAAATGGCAAAAAGAACAACATGGCAGATCAAAAAATTTTCATCTTCGATACCACATTGCGCGATGGCGAACAGGTGCCCGGTTGCAAGCTCAATACAAAGGAAAAAATTGAAGTGGCCCTGGCACTGGAAGCCTTGGGGGTAGANATCATTGAAGCNGGCTTTCCGATTTCCAGCCCTGGCGATTTTGAGTCGGTGTCNGAAATTTCCAAAATCATCACCAATGCTATTGTATGCGGCCTTTCTCGTGCAGTGGAAAAAGACATTGAAGTGGCCGGACTGGCGCTGAAGCATGCAAAAAGNGGAAGAATACATACAGGCATTGGCACATCCGATTCACATATCAAAAGCAAGTTCAACAGCAACNGGGATGAAATCCTGATCAGGGCTGTACAGGCTGTAAAATGGGCAAGGAATTTTACTGATGATGTTGAGTTTTATGCGGAAGATGCAGGCCGTACCGACAATGTATATCTGGCAAGGGTTGTAGAGGCTGTGATTGCTGCAGGAGCAACAACGGTGAATATTCCCGACACTACAGGTTACTGCCTGCCAACCCAATATGGCGAGAAGATCGCCTTCCTGAGAAACAATGTATCCAATATAGACAAGGCCGTCCTCTCCTGCCATTGTCACAACGACCTTGGTTTGGCCACTGCCAATTCTATCGCCGGTGCCATGAATGGCGCCAGACAAATCGAGTGCACCATCAATGGNTTGGGTGAACGTGCCGGGAACACCGCATTGGANGAAGTAGTGATGGTGTTGAAACAACACACGCATTTAGGACTCTATACCAATATTGATGCNACACAACTCAATCCGCTGAGTCAATTGGTTTCTGAAACAATGCGCATGGCTGTTCAACCCAACAAAGCCATTGTGGGGGCGAATGCTTTTTCCCATTCTTCAGGTATCCACCAGGATGGTTTTTTGAAAGATTCACAAACCTATGAAATCATCAGGCCTGAGGAAGTGGGTGCAGCAAGTTCAAAAATTGTATTGACCGCCAGGAGCGGAAGATCAGCATTGGCCTATCGCTTCAAGAATTTAGGACATGAATTCAACAGGAACGACATTGACTTTTTATATGATCAGTTTCTGCAATTGGCAGACACCATCAAAGAAGTGAAGGACATGAACCTCAATTCCCTGGCCATACAATACCTAGAAAAAAAATAAATAATAGTGAACGCAAACAAACATATTGTCATTATACCAGGAGATGGCATCGGACCAGAGGTTACGAGCCAGGCCATTCGTGCGCTTGATGCAATAGGAAAAAAATTTGGTCATCAATTCTCTTACAGCTTCGCCTTGATGGGTGCAGATGCCATCGACAAGACAGGAGATCCACTTCCGCAGGAAACCATCAACATATGCAAGCAAGCCGATGCCATCCTGCTGGGGGCTGTAGGTCATCCCAAATACGATCATGACCCTTCTGCCAAAATCAGGCCTGAACAGGGTTTGCTCAGAATCAGAAAAGAACTTGGCCTTTTTGCCAACATCAGGCCCGTGTCAACCTATCCTTCCCTCTACCATTTGTCTCCAGTAAAATCAAGCCTCCTGGAACATGTAGACATCGTCATTTACAGGGAATTGACCGGTGGAATTTATTTTGGAAAAAAGGAGTTGAATGAAGCAGGTACGGAGGCATCGGATCTTTGTATTTACAACAAAGATGAAATCACAAGGATTGCCCATCTTGCCTTCAGGCATGCACAAGAAAGAAAGCGAAAATTAACCCTGGTAGACAAGTCCAACGTATTGGAAACATCAAGGCTTTGGAGAAAAACAGTTACAGCCATGGCGGCCGATTATCCTGAGGTTGAATTGAATTGCATGTATGTAGACAATGCAGCCATGCAGCTGATCATCAACCCTGCACAATTTGATGTCATCCTCACTGAAAATATGTTTGGCGATATCCTGAGCGATGAGGCCAGTGTATTGGCAGGATCGCTTGGCATGTTGCCCTCTGCTTCAATCGGTACCGGAACCGCTTTGTTTGAACCCATCCACGGCTCCTATCCACAAGCAGCAGGGAAAGACATAGCCAACCCCGTCGGTGCTATTCTCTCTGCAGCCATGCTGCTGGATCATTTAGGGATGAAAGAAGAGGCCAATACCATCAGGCATGCAGTGGAATGGACAACCCACAATGGATTTGTTACCAAAGACATTGATCCGATGAATTTCTATTTTACTTCAACCATCGGGGAGTTGGTCAGCGATTGCATCATGAACAAAGCAGATGAGGCCATCCACAAGGCCAATATCCTCATCAGAAAATCAACCATAATCTAATGCCAATAAACATACCATGAGCGAATTGAACAAATACAGCAAAACCATTACACAAGACCCTACACAACCTGCCGCACAGGCCATGTTTTACGGCATTGGCCTTACGGATGAAGACCTTGCGAAGGCACAGGTAGGTATCGCCAGCATGGGCTGGGATGGGAATACCTGCAACATGCACCTGAATGAATTGGCAGCAGAAATCAAAAAAAGTAAGACCTTGCGAAGGCACAGGTAGGTATCGCCAGCATGGGCTGGGATGGGAATACCTGCAACATGCACCTGAATGAATTGGCAGCAGAAATCAAAAAAAGCGTTTGGGCCAATGACCTTGTAGGACTTACGTTCAATACCATTGGTGTAAGCGATGGCATGTCCAACGGAACGGATGGCATGAGGTATTCTCTGGTAAGCCGTGATGTGATTGCAGATTCCATTGAAACAGTATGTGGTGC
>JGI25920J50251_10000530_pt1 | contig 13243 bp, 9 predicted proteins | sample LauGreBMM110DCMD_2_FD_50251 | JGI IMG/M metagenome (IMG submission 50251) | reverse complement strand
CGCTGCCGCCGACGCGGAGAGAGGTCACGGACGGGCGGCAGCCCGTCCCTACCCTCCTGGGTAGGGTCCGCGCTGCCGCGCGGCCCCATCTGCTCTGCGTCTCCCGCTCCGGCGACTTCCACGGGATAGAAAGTAGGTGCCGACCTCCTCGGACCACGGACTCGGCTCAAACCCGACGCAGCGACCGTGCTCGACCTCCGGGTCGCTCGCTTCGACCTCCGCGGCCACGCCTGCTTGGATCTTCCCTCAACCCACCTCGACGGACCGCCCCGCCCACCGGACCGGGCCGGTTCCTTGACGCTACCGGGAGCCCCTCCTAAGTTTCGCGCGCTTTGAAAAATCAGCCCCCCCGGAATTTCTCCATCCCGATGGTCATCGAGCAGGACGGCCGCGGCGAACGCGGATACGACCTGTACAGCCGGCTGCTCAAGGACCGCATCGTGTTCCTCGGCACCCCGGTCGATGACATGGTCGCCAACGTCATCGTCGCGCAGTTCCTCTTCCTGCAGATGAACGACCCGAAGAAGGACATCCACTTCTACATCAACTCGCCGGGCGGCAGCGTCTCGGCCGGGCTCGCCATCTACGACACCATGCAGTGGCTCACCTGCGACGTGAACACCTACTGCGTCGGCATGGCCGCCAGCATGGGCGCGGTGCTGCTCTGCGCGGGGACCAAGGGCAAGCGCTTCGCCCTCCCGAACGCCGACATCATGATCCACCAGGTGCTCGGCGGAGCCGAAGGCCAGGCCAGCGACGTGGAGATCCGGGTGAAGCACATGCTCCGGCTCAAGCAACGCCTCAACACCCTCATCGGCCACCACACCGGCCAGCCCTACGAGACCGTGGAGAAGGCCTGCGACCGCGACAATTTCATGACCGCCGCCGAGGCCAAGGCCTTCGGGTTGGTGGACGAGGTCGTCGCTTCGCGTCGCGAGGTCCCCGCCTTGGTCGCCGAGGATTCACGGGCGCTGACCGCGACCTGATCCCGGGCCGGGCTGCGGGGGTGGGTTTTCCAACCCGCCCTCGCATGCCGGGCATCCGCCGACGCGAAGGACTGAAAAGCCAGCCCTGCCGGCTTCGTGCGTCCCCTTTCGGCGCGGTGGCGCGGACGTTCCTCCAAAAAGCACCGGCCACGGTTTCTTCCGGTCGCGGACGCTGAAGGGGCCCCTCGGATCCCCCCATGCCCGGCTCGGCACCACCCGCCGTGGCGAGCCGACAGAGCCGCTGCCGCGCACCAGCCTGCGTCCGCCGTCCGATGCGAGGAGAGGATGCAGCCGACAGATGCCGCCGATCCGCTTGCGGGTCCTCGGTCAACGGTGCAAGATTTCAAGGTAGGAGCCGATCCAATCACTTCATCTGACACCATCGTGGGATACATCCTCATCGCCTTGCAGCTTGTCGTGGGTCTCGGGATCCTGAACGTGTGGATGCTCCGGTCGGGGCAAACGACGCCTTATCGCGGCGGTGAAGCGAGGAACCTGCGCGAGGAGTTCGCCGCCTACGGGCTGCCGTTCTGGTTCATGTGCGCGATCGGCGTGCTCAAGGTCGGGCTGGCGCTCGCCTTGCTTGCCGCCATCTGGATCCATCGCTTCGCACAACCGGCCGCGATCGGCCTCGGGTTGCTGATGCTGGGAGCGTTCTTCATGCACCTCAGAGCGAAAGACCCGATCAAGAAAGCCCTGCCCTCCATCGCCGTGCTCGCGATGTGCGCCGCCATTGCGTTGTTCTGAGGTGCCGGCGGGTCAGAACGCTGTCAGACAAAGGTACGCGTTCAGCGCCAGATAGAGCAGCGCCGGGACCGTCTGGAAGACGGTGTCCTTGATCCTGATCCGGACGCCGACGGCGACCAGCATCATGACGGCAAGCCCGGCGGACACCGTGCGTCCGATCCACGGTTGGCTCTGGCCGGCCAGCAGTCCGATCGCCGCGCAAAGCTGCAACCCACCTACCAGCATGCGCAGCGAACCCATCTGGTAGCGGTCGAACTCCCGCTTCATATAGGCGGAGAGAAAGCAAGCCGACCCGTAGGCGAGAAAGGAGAGGGCTGAGAAAAGGACCAGGCCGGCGTTCACTGGCGGGAGCATAGCATCATTGTCCATCCGTCCTGAGGACCTTCGCCAAGATCTTCGCCAAAGGGGAGAGCGAAGCGGCCCCCCAAAAAAACAGGCGCAGGCACGGCGGCGAAGATCGAGTCTCGTTTCCGTGGCCCGGGTTGAACTGCCGGCATCCGCAGTCGCACGGCGGCGCCTTCACCACGGGACCTCTCCGGACCGACCCGACCCAGCGCATCCCGACCGATCCAACCGGAAGGCGGGTGCCCTTCGCTCTTCCGTCCGGCATCTTGCTCTGGCGTCAGGCTTGGATATCGGCATGTTCATCGCCGATGGCTCGAGCGAACCAGATCACGATGTGCAGCTTCTGCGGCAAGAGCCGCTCGGAGGTGAAGAAGCTCATCGCCGGCCCCGGTGTCTACATCTGCGACGGCTGTGTGGTCGTCTGCCAAGGCGTGCTGGCCAAGGAGCAGCGCCAGGAGACCACCAAGGAGCTCCGGCGGCTCAACGTGCCCAAGCCGGCCGATCTCAAGCGGCATCTCGACGCCCATCTGATCGGCCAAGAAGACGCAAAGCGCACCTTGAGCGTCGCCGTGTACAACCACTACAAGCGCGTGCTGAGCAACGGCGGCACGACCAAGGACCCCGACGACGTCCATCTGCAGAAGAGCAACGTGCTGCTCATCGGGCCGACCGGTTGCGGCAAGACCTTGGCCGCCCAGACCATCGCCAAGCTGATCGACGTCCCCTTCGCCATCGCGGACGCGACCTCCATCACCGAGGCCGGCTACGTCGGCGAAGATGTCGAGAACATCATCCTCCGGCTGCTCCAGAACGCCGATTACGACGTGAAGCGGGCCCAGATGGGCATCATCTACATCGACGAGATCGATAAGATCGCCCGCAAGACCGAGAACGTCTCCATCACCCGCGACGTCTCCGGCGAAGGCGTGCAACAAGGCCTGCTCAAGATCCTCGAAGGCACCGTCTGCTCCGTGCCGCCGCAAGGCGGACGCAAACATCCTCAGCAGGAGTACATCCGGGTGGACACCACCGACATCCTGTTCATCTGCGGCGGCGCGTTCGTCGGGTTGGACCGCGCGATCCAGCGACGCCTCGGACGCCGGGTCATGGGCTTCGCCGCCGGCGCCGAGGCCGAGCAGGCGGCCAAGATCACGACCCACGAGGTCCTCAAACGCGTCGAGCCGGAAGACCTTCTGTCGTACGGATACATCCCTGAGTTCATCGGACGTCTCCCGGTGGTCAGCGTGCTGGACGAGCTCAGCGAAGCGGACCTGGTCCGGATCCTCACCGAGCCCAAGGATGCATTGGTCAAACAGTTCGCCAAGCTTCTCTCGATCGACGGCGTCGAGCTGACCTTCACCGCCGACGCGATACGGGAACTGGCCGCCCAAGCGGTCAAAAAGGGCACCGGCGCCCGCGCCCTCCGCGGGCTGGTCGAGCGGCTGATGCGGGACGTGATGTTCGAGGTGCCGACCGCGTCGGACATCTCCTCGGTCACCATCAACCGCGCGGTCGTGCTCGGCGAGGTGCTCCCGTGGGTCCAGACCAAGCCGATGGCGGCCGCGGCGTAAGGCGGAAGCTTTGCTCCTCGGACACGGGGGCCGGGCACGATCGGCGGGCGAGCGAAGTGCTTCCGACCTTCCTTCCGGCTCGCCGGCAGCCCCTCGCGGTCGCGACCCACCCGGAGCCCAGGTTTGCGACCTGCCGCTTCGCCATGTTGCGCTCGGCCCGGCGCGAGAAGAGTGCCCCACACCCGGACTCGATAGGCGTGGACGGGGCCCGGATCCACGGAACGGCAAAGGGCCACTCCGCGCCCGATTCCATGACTACCGGCATCGTTCGGGATCCTCTTGTCCTTGGGGCCGTTTGTCGGGGGGGATGTTGCCACCCTCGGAGTTCCGATGCGGGATGGATTTGGCCCCCTCGTCCTTCGCTCAGTTGCCCCTATTTTGTTGCTTTGTGGTAACAATCCAAGGCACAGTATTTTCACCCCATTGGATTCGCAACGGTGGGCATTTTTCGATTCAGTCTATCCTCGGCACGTGTGTGTCGCGGGTCGATATTTGTAAGCCGTTGCGGCCGATAGATCAACGATATGCAACCTAGCTTCGTGTCTCAGCCTTCGATGAAGGCGATATACCGGAGTGTCTTGGCAGCCGTGGCGGCTGGAGCCCTCTCCAGCGCCATCAACGCGGCTACCGTGATCCCTCCGTCCGCCAAAGCGGACGCCAGTTCCTTCGACAAGACCAAACCGGGCTTCACCTTCCGCTTGGTCCACACCTCCACCGGCCAGCCGAACGCCATCGTCGCCGCGGAGCAGCAGCTCGCGGGCACCCGGCTCGTCGACCCCTTGGATCCGGCCTCCGGCATCGTCGACAACGACGTGACTCCCGGGCCCAATGCGGACGGCTCGTACAACGAGTCCAAGGTAATCAACTACGACCAGGACGCCACGGACGACACGGCAGCCAACCACAACGGCCGTTTCACCGGCGCCAGTTTCCCCGACGTTCTGTTCCCCGGCCTCGATACGGCCGGCGGCAACGACAACCTCGCGGGCGAAGCCCTCACCTTCATCGAGTTCCCGGCCGGTGAAGTGAACCTCATCGTGAACAGCGATGACGGCTTCCGCCTCAAGATCGGCGACCGCTACATCCCCACCGTCGCCGCCAGCGACGCGACTTCGTTCATCATCAGCCAGTTCGATGGTGGCCGCGGCGCCTCCGATTCCTCCGGCATCTTCACGGTGACCGAGGCCGGTGTCTATCCGCTGCGCCTGATCTGGTTCGAAGGCGGCGGCGGCGCCAACCTCGAGCTGTACGCCCGTGGCGCTTCGGACATCTTGGTCAACGATGTCGGCGGCCTGAAGGCGTATCGCCCGACCGGTACCGGCCTGATCGCCAAGGACCCGAACGCCGCCCGCGTCGCGGTCGGCGCGACGGCGGCCTTCACGGTCTCCGCCAACGGCACCGGTGCGAAGTACCAGTGGCAGGCCAAGGCGCCCGGCAAGGCCGACTTCTCGGACGTCTCCGGAGCCACCGCGGCCACCTACACCACGGCCGCCCAGGTCGCGGCCAACGACGGGACTTCGGTCCGCGCCGTGGTCACGGTCGGCACCAAGAGCCTCGCCTCCCATGCCGCCACCCTCACGGTGGACACCGCTGCGCCGGACTTCGGCAAAGTCGTCGCCACCGACCTGAGCACGGTCGTCGTGACCTTCAGCGAGGACGTCGATGCCAGCGCCGAGGCCAAGACCGCGTACACCCTCACCGGTGGCGTGACCGTCTCGGCGGTCAAGCGCTCCGCGGGCAACAAGGTCGTCCTGACCACCTCTGCGCTCACCGACAACACCTCCTACACGCTGACCGCGAAGGGGATCAAGGACCTGTTCAACAACACGGCCGCCTCGATCACCACGCCGTTCCGTTCGCCCTCGCTCATCAAGGGCGTCGCGAACTACCAGCGCTGGGAGAACAACACGGAATCGTTCCTCGATTTCGTGGCCAACACGCTCGACAAGAAGGAACCGACGTTCGCTGGCATCGTGAACCTCTTCCAGGCCCCCACCGATGTCGCCGACAACTACGGCGGCCGCGTGAGCGCCCTGTTCATCGCCCCGAAGACCGGTGACTACGTGTTCTTCAGCAGCTCCGACGACAACGGCGGCATCTGGCTGAGCACCGACGAAAGTCCGGCCAACAAGAAACGCATCACCGCGGAACCGCAATGGAACGGCACCCAGAGCTGGAACACCACGGACCGTCGCGATGCCGATAATCCGGAGAACCGCTCCGACAAGTACCAAGCCACCGAGTGGCCGACCGGCAGCACCATCACCCTCCAGGCGGGCAAGAAGTACTACGTCGAGGAAGTCTGGAAAGAAGGCGGCGGCGGCGACAACGGCGGCGCGACCTACAAGCTCGCCGGCGATGCGGATCCGGCCGACGGCACCACCCTGATGAAGGGTGACACCATCGCGGCGCTCGTCCTCGCCCCGACCAAGCTCTCCATCACGACCGAGCCGACCGACATCGCGACCTCGTCGTACGAACAGGTCGCCTTCACCGTGGGTGCGACCGCGGACGGCGCCCTCGCTCCGTCCTATCAGTGGCGGCGCGGCGGTGTGGCGATCGCGGGCGCGACCGGCGCCAGCCTCGGGTTCATCGCGGGCATCGCCGACAACGGCGCTTCCTTCGACTGCGTGGTCACCATCACCGGAACGACGCTCACGGCGACCTCCAAGACGGTCAAGCTGTCGGTCTCCCCGGCGAAGTTCGTCGCGGGCACCATCAAGCAGGAGTTCTTCAAGGACGCGACTCGTGGACAGGTCGAGAACGGCGGCGTCGGCAAGGCCACCAAGGTCGAGTTCTGGGACACCTTCCAGTCCGCCGCCCAGGTGGACGACAACTACACCCGTCGCGTGAGCGGCGCGTTCATCCCGCCGACCGACGGCAACTACGTGTTCTACATCTCGGCGGACGATGATGCCGATCTGTTCCTGAGCACCGACGACACCGTCGCCAACAAGAAGCTGATCGCCGCCGAGCCGACCTGGAACGACCCGAAGAAGTGGGTCATCGCCGATCGCCGCAACGCCGACCATCCGGAGAACCGTTCGGACCAGTACCAAGGCACCCAATGGCCGACCAAGAACGCCGACGGCGGCGCGACCATCGCCCTCAAGAAGGGCAACAAGTACTACATCGAGGCGGTGCAGCATGAAGGCGGCGGCGGCGACAACGTCGGCGTGAACTTCAAGCTCGCGGCCAATGCCGATCCCGCGGACGGCGACGACACGCTCATGGTCGCTGCCACCATCGGCCACTGGGAGCCAGGCGCGGTCGTGACCGCTCCGGTCGTCTCCATCGGTTTGGATGGCAAGATCACGTTCACCGGCGCCCTGACCGGTTCCGACAACGCGGCCGGCCCGTTCACCCCCGTCACCGGGGCAGCCAGCCCGTTCACGCCGAACACCGGCGCGGCGGCACAGAAGTTCTACCGTTCGTCGAACTGATCCGCCGCAAGGCACGATCCCACGGGGCCGAGGATGAAGATCCTCGGCCCTTTTTGTTTTCCTTCCCTTCCCTGCGAGAACCATCCCCCGGATCACCGCGACCGACGGGACGGACGGCGCGCCGCCCCGAAGACATGATACCAACTCTTGGTGGATACCGGTAGAACTCGGCTTCACGTTGTGGGCGGCTTTCCCTGCAAGCCGAGCGGGTCGCCGGGGGGCGACCCGCCAACGGTTCGACCAGAGATCACCCCAACTTGGTATGAGGCAGGTGCCGCGGCCCGTCGTCACGGTGAATTGATCGCGCCGGCTTGGGATGGATCCACCCAGCGGGAGACGGACTCGGACGCCGCGTTGCTGTGGGCCTCGGACGGCGGTTTTTACAGCGTGCTGCCGCTCGTTCAACGGCCTAGGCTCGAAGTCCACGCGGTGGCGGTGTGGACGTCGGAAAGGCGGTCGAGGGCGGTCAGACCGCGGCGAGGTCCGCGGGGACCTCGTCCAGAGACTTCATGGCCGCNGNCTTCGGTGCCTTCGNCGCTTTCGTCTGGACGTTCGTCACGTCCGCCCGCTTTTCCGCAGGTTCCGCTTTGGCCANTTCGGCGGCGAAGTAGGCGGTGAACACGGGGTTGGATTCCATCAGTTTGCCGGTCAATTGCATGGCCGCAACCATGCGGGGAACCTCGTTCGTGGCCGTCAGTCCCGACAGCTCCGCGCCAATCAATTGAATCATGGCCCAGAGGTTGTCCGGAGATTGCCGGACCCATTTTTCGACGAAGGCCGACGGTTCGATGAAGTGGCCGTTTTTGGACGGTTCGCCGGTGGCCGAGGGTCGGCCGCGGCGTCCATCCAACGCCGCCGCATCCGATGCGCATTGCTGAAAGTCGGGGACGAGGAAGCACGGCGAGAGTTGGTTGTCGGCGACAGGGATGATCGCTTAAGCTCCGCCACCTCTCATGGCCACCATCGCGATCCTCGGCACGTTCGACACCAAAGGCGAAGAGCACGGCTACGTGGCCGGATTGATCCGCGCGCGCGGGCACCGGACGCTCTTGATCGACGTCGGCTCCCTGGAAGCGCCGCGTCTCCAGCCCGACATCCCGCGCACGGAGATCACCTTGGCGGCCGGTGTGGACCTCGCGGCCATCGTCGCCAGAAGAGACCGCGGCGAGGCGGTCGCTGCGATGACAAAAGGAGCACCGATCGTCGTGGCGCGGCTCCAACGCGAAGGCCGTATCGACGGGGTGATCTCGCTCGGCGGCGGTGGCGGCACCGCCATCTGCACCGCGGCGATGCGCGCGTTGCCGGTCGGGTTCCCGAAGGTGATGGTCTCCACGCTGGCGAGCGGCAACACGGCGCCGTACGTCGGTGTGAAAGACATCGTGATGATGCCCAGCGTGGTCGACGTGGCCGGATTGAACCGCCTTTCGCGCACGCTGCTCGCCCAGGCCGCGGGCGCGGTCTGCGGCATGGTCGAGGCGAAGGTCCCGGACGGCGCCGTGGACCGCCCGGTGATCGTCGCGTCGCAGTTCGGCAACACGACGCCGTGCATCACGCACGCGCGCGGGCTGCTCGAGGCCGCGGGCTTCGAGGTGATGGTCTTCGCCGCCACCGGCAACGGCGGGCGCACGATGGAATCGCTGGTCGAATCCGGCATCGCCGCCGGGGTGCTCGACGTCACGACGACCGAATGGGCCGACGAATCCGTGGGCGGCGTGCTGGGAGCGGGCCCGACCCGTTGCGAGGCCGCCGCCCGCCACGGCGTTCCCGCGGTCCTGGCGCCCGGTTGTCTCGACATGGTGAACTTTGGCGAACCGGCCAGCGTGCCGGCGAAGTTCGCGGGGCGCCGCTTCTACCACCACAACGCCCAGGTCACGCTCATGCGCACGACGCCGGAGGAGTGCGCCCGGATCGGCCGCGTCCTCGCCGAGAAATGCAATCTCTCGACCGGGCCCGTCTCGGTGCTCATCCCGCTCGGCGGCATCAGCGTCATCAGCGCGCCGGGACAGCCCTTCCACTGGCCCGAGGCCGACGCCGCGCTGTTCGGCGAATGGAAGCGGAACCTTCGGCCGGGCATCCCGGTGATCGAACACGAAGGGAACATCAACGACCCCGCCTTCGCCGACGTGTGCGCCGGCGAGCTCCTCAAGAACATCGCCGCCGCCGTCAAGGCCTGACCCCGGGCGGGCCTCATCGTCAGGGCGCCGACAGATACGCGAGCAGGTCGGCGACCTCCTGCGCGGTGAGGTCGGCGAGCAGGCCCTCCGGCATCGCCGAGAGCGCCGCCGGGTCGTCTGCGACGACCTGCGATCGCGGCAGGGTCACGATCTCGCCGGACTCCACGCGGAGCCGCAGTCCTTGGTCATCCGAAGCGACGACGAAGCCGACGCGGCCTTCGCCGTCCTTGGTCTCGACCGAGTGCAGCACGAACTCCGGCGCGATCCCCTTCGACGGCTCGACGATGTTCTCGAGCAACGCCGCCCGATCGAACTTCTTCCTCACCTCGGTGAGATCCGGGCCGTACATGCGGCCTTGGCCGGAGACCACGTGGCAACGCGCGCATCGAGGTCCCGTCTCGCTGTGGAAAAGCGCCTTGCCCCGCGCCGGATCGCCTTTCAGGCCGAGGACTTCCTGGGGATCGAAGCCCGCGCCCAGTGTCCGGCGCCGCTCGCCCTGCGGGAGGAACCGCGCGAAGAGGTCGCGCGCGAACGCGTTGGTCGAGCCCTTCATCGAAGCGGTCGCGCCGGCGGGTCCTCCAGGCGCCTTCTGCGCGGACCGCAACGCCGCGAGCGCCGCGCTGGTGGATCCAGGCGTCGGAGCCGGACCATCGGGCGCGGGCGCGAGTGATTCGATCCATGACGCGATGAGCCGCGACCCGAGGTCGTCGACCAGGCGCGATCCGATCTGCGGCATGTGCCCCTGGCTTTCCGTGTTGAGGCGGTACCAGAGCACGCTGCGGTCGGGACGGCCCGGGACGAGCACCCGCGCGTCGTCGAGGCCGAAGGTGCCGCGCGTCGGCTTCTGGTCGACGACACGGAGGTCGCCGAGCTTCGCGTCGACGTTGAAGAAACTGGCGACCGACCCGCCGGCACCGAAGCGGTGGCAATGCGCGCAGTTCACGTGGAGCAACGACCGCGCGCGCGCGTCGAGCGCGGCCGATCCGTCGTGGGGATCGGTCCAGCGCGTCACCGGGCCGGGCGGCTTGCCATATCCGATCACCTCCGACGCCATCAGCAGACGGAACGACGACGTCGCCGGGGCAGGGCTCGTCTCCAGTTGCTCCGGGTTGAACGCGAGCACCGTCCCCGACCACGGATTGTGGCAGCGCATGCATTCCGCGCGGCCCGAGAATCGCCACGCCTGCTCGCGTCTTCCGCCCGGGATGGCCGCGTCGGCGATCTCCAGCGTCGTGTTCGCTCCGTTGGCGGGCACGAGGTCGGCGTCGGTCTGGGCGTCGTTCCAACGATAGGTGGACGCCTGCCATCCTTGTTCGTCGAGATGGAGCAGCTGCGTCTCGATCCGGCGCCGCGTCGCCGGCGCTCCGGGCCGCATCTCGAGCGACAGGGTCTTCACCAGGACGGTGTCCTTCGGGAACCCGCCGTCCATGACGCGGTTCGTCCCCGGAACCGCGAGCCAGCGCTCCGTGGTCGCGTGGTCGTGCCACATCGCGGCATTGATGGTGTAGGGCTGGACGCCGGGCGAAGGGGCCTGCTTGGCGGTGTCGCCAAAGATCCCGGTGGCCGACAGTTTCCGCGGGTAATCGGACGGCGACGCGGCTTTGTCGTTGGGCACGAGCCGGTAGATGCCGGCCGCGCCGTTGTGGTCGAGCATCAGGATCTCGCCGTCCGGCGCCTCGGCGAAGCCGACGATCTGCACCGATGTGTCGCACAGCTCCTCGCGCGACACGGCACGTGGTCCGTCGTTGCGCAGCGCCCAGATCTTCCCGGTCGCGTAGTCGCCGTAGATGTACGCGCCTTGCAGCCGGGGCATCCGCTTGCCGCGGTAGAACAATCCGCCGGTGATGCTCGACGCCTCGCTGTGCGGATGCGCCGCGATCGGTGTCGCGATCGGTGTGGGCGGCTTGGTCCCGCCATGGACCCCCTGAGGGCCTTCGACGGCCGACCAGCCGCCGTTGTAGCCGCGGGTCACCCGATGGATCATCTCCCACAGTTCCCAGCCGACATCGCCGACCCAGAGCGCGCCGTCGGGACCGAAGTTCATCCGCCAAGGATTGCGGAACCCATACGCCCAGACCTCCGGCCGCGCACCGGCCCGCGCCACGAACGGGTTGTCCGACGGCACACCGTAGAGCCGCCCGCCTTCCGGGTGGTCCACGTCGATCCGGAGGATGGACGCCATCAGGTCGCCCAGGTCCTGACCGGTGGACAGCGCGTCGGGGGGCTCAGGGGAGCTCGCGTCGCCGAGCGAGGCGTAGAGCATGCCGTCCGGACCGAACCGCACGCAGGCGCCTTCGTGGCCGCTGCCGCGCGAAGTGATGACGACGGCCTCGCTGGCGAGGTCGAGCTTGGGCGAGGGGCCGCGGCTCACGGAGTAGCGGGCCAAGGTCCAGCGGTTGGTGCCGCCGATGTTGTCGCCGAAGACGGCGAAGAGCAGCCCGTTCGTCGCGAAGCCCGGATGGAACGTGAAGCTCGAGAACTGCGACAGCCCCGGATGCAGGTCGTGGAGATCCGCGACCAGTTCGGTGGATGTCGCCGTCGCGTCGTCCTGGAACGTCATCAGCCGACCGCGGACCAGGCTGATGAACCAGCGGCGCGTGGTCGGCTCATAGGCGAGGTCGACCGGTTCGGAGAACTTGAGGCCGGNGAAGACCCGCTCGACGCGGCAGGCCGACGGGGGCTCCGGCGAACCGACGACGCGCGAGGCGGTCCACGGCGTGCGATCCGCCAAGACGGTGGCGACGGACAACAAGAATCCGGCGCAAAGGCCGGCGATCGACGATGGCTGGGTCATGCGGAAGTTCGGGTCGGGTCGGACGGACACGGCATCCATCGCTGGGACACCGCCCACCGGTATTCACGCCGAGAAACCGCCGCCGTCCAGCGGTGATCTGGGCCGGCGGCGGAGGAGGCCCGCCGGCGGCGGAAGCCGGTCCTGCCTACTTCGCGAAGTCCGTGCGGCCGTCCTTGAGGTCGACCTCCTTGATCCACGTGTTGCGATAGCGGACGTCGTGGCCTTCGCACTGGAGCTTCAGTCCGCCGGGCACATCGGTGATGCCTTTGCCGCCGTCGTTGCCCCCGTCGATGCCGGAGTTCGGACCGCCCCAGACCTGGCTGATCGGCTGCTCCACGTGGACCTTCTTCCCGTTGAAATACATCGTGACCTTGGCTTTCTCGGTCAGCTTGCCGTCCTTGAAGCGGGCCGCGCGGAAGTTGATGTCGTAGGCGTTCCACTTGCCGAGGCCGTTGAACTGCTCGTACGGCGACGGCGTCTCGTTGATCACCGCGCCCATGCCGTGCGAGGTCTTGTCGCCTTCCTGGATCTGGATCTCGTAGCGGTTCTGGAGGTACACGCCGCTGTTGCCCCTCGGGTTCATCACGGCGAACTCGACGTGCAGGCGGAAGTCGCGGTAGGCCTTTTTGGTGACGATGTCCGCGGCGCCGTACTTGCCGCCGGCGGCGGCCGGATCGTCGGTCATCACGACCGTCCCCGGGTCGACCGGATCATCCACGATCTTCCACTTGATGGGCATCGACGACGCGAAACGCGGCCCCTGCCAATAGGTCCACTTCGCGTCGAGCATCTTCCGCGAGCCGTCGAGGAGGACCTCGGCGCCGCGGATCGGACGCGCCCCGAGGCCGACACCGGCGGAGGCGGACGGCATGGCCGCGGAGGCTGCTGCGGCGAGGATCAACGGGAAAAGACGGCGGAAGGCGGTTTTCATGAAGTGATGACGGATCGTGATGCGGGTGGCGACGGGCGATTAGGCGCGTATCCGGGCCGGGATCGCAAAGGGAGAATCGNGCCGGGACGATCCGCCGCCGGCATCGCCGCTACCGCCGCTACCGCCGTGGTGGCCTCCGCGTGTCGCCGACGAACGCATGCACCACATGCCGCACCTCGCTCACCAAGCCGTCCGCGAGCAGCACCTCGACGACGTCGAAGCGCCACTTCACCCGCCGGTCGGCGAGCTTGC
>JGI25920J50251_10000521_pt1 | contig 13314 bp, 8 predicted proteins | sample LauGreBMM110DCMD_2_FD_50251 | JGI IMG/M metagenome (IMG submission 50251) | reverse complement strand
TACTGCAAACCCTTGTTGGTGGTGTGGCTGTCAAAGAGTTTGGCAAATCGAGTCAGTTCCAGATCTATCCGAATCCTACGAGAGGGCAGTTCAGTTTGGTGGGTGAGAACCTTAACAATGCGAGTGTGGTTGTGATGGATATGTTGGGCAAGGTGGTGGATAAGCGGGTGTCGATTCAGGGCAACCAGGCCGACTTCAGTACCTCAGACTGGGCTAAGGGCATATATACGGTGGTAATTACTCAGGGCGATGCCAAAGCCACCATGAAGGTGGTGGTGTATTAATGGGGTTCCTTGAATCCTTATTAAAATAGTTGTTGTTTAACATACAATTACCTAAGTTGCGGGCAGCACAACAACTCTTTGTCCAGCAACAAATACAACCTTATGAAAAAATCATCCCTTTTGTTTGGATTCTTTGCAACATTTACCCTCGCAGCGCAATCCCAAAACAACCCCAGCGTGAATACTAACTCATCAGATTCCATCGAAAAACCGATGGACGAAGTGGTGGTCATAGGCTATGCCACAGCAAAAAAGAAAGACCTTACCGGTGCGATGTCGTCAATAAAAGGCAGTGAACTCGCTGCACAACCCGTTCTAACAGCCACCCAAGCACTTCAATCCAAAATGGCCGGTGTACAAATCACCAACTCGGGCGCACCCGGTTCTTCACCCAACGTGAGAATTCGTGGAACCGGCTCGGTAATCGGTGGCGCAGAGCCCCTTTACGTTGTGGATGGAGTAATCACAGACGACATTCGAAACATCAATACGGCAGACATCTTGTCCATTGATGTGCTCAAAGACGCTTCCTCCACGGCCATTTACGGTGTGCGTGCAGCCAACGGTGTGATCCTCATCACCACCAAACGCGGCGGATCCGGCAAACCAAAACTCTCCTACGACGGTTACGCAGGCGTTAAAATGATGGCCAACAAAATCGCCATGGCCCGCCCTGGAACTTTCTCCAATTACTCCAACGAAGCCGCCGGCACCAATGCCATTTTGAAATCTGATATCAACGGCGAAACCGATTGGTTCGAAACCCTCACCCGCCCTGGCAACATGAACAACCACAACCTGAGCATGAGCGGCGGCTCAGAATCTACCTCATACCTGTTCTCGGTGAACTATTTCAATGAAAATGGAATCCTGAAAGACAATAACTACGAACGTGTATCAATCCGCTCCAACAACGAATACAGAATCTCCNATCGGTTGAAATTCGGAAACAACATCTCCCTCTCACGCTGGAACTCAAACAACAAACCTTTCAGCTTATTCACAGACGCCTATAATGCCGCACCCATATATAACGCTAAAAATGAAGATGGAACCTACGGCTTTACCACACTGAGCGATGTGGGAAACCCCCTGGCAAAACTCGAATATACCGATGATAAAACTTGGGGCAATCGCTTCATGGGCAACTTCTTCACAGACATCCACCTAAAGAAAAACCTGAAATTTAGAAGTTCTTACGGGCTTGATTACGAGAACAGTAGGGGCGCCAACTACCAACAGAGATTTCGCGTTTCTCCCACCCAAAAATACGATACCACCACTCTCACACAGAGCGAAACGGAGCGATACCGATGGATCTGGGACAATACCCTCACTTATTCACCCACCCTCAAAAAAGGAGACGGTATGCAAATTTTGGCGGGTCACACTGCAGAGCGATATGACGGTTTTGAGCAATCTTTCCGATTAGACGGCGTGCCCTCAGGCAAACAATACCGATACCTAAATACGGGCAGAGACCCCATCCAAGGCATCATCAATTACCAAAGACCCATCGCCGACTACGGCCGAAGAGAATCATACTTGGGACGTGTGAGCTACAACTACCAAAGCAAATACATGCTTAATGCTTCTTTTAGAAGGGACGGATCATCCAAATTCCCGATCCAAAATCGCTGGGGCAATTTCCCATCAGTGGGTTTGGGATGGATGGTGAGCAACGAGAACTTTATGAAGAATTTTCGCACTATCACCTCTCTCAAAGTCAGGGGCAGTTGGGGCAGAGTGGGCAATGACCGCATCAATCCTTCCGAATTTGTAACGTTGTTGAGCACAGGCCTCAGCGCAGTTTTTGGCGATCAAGTGGTTTTTGGATCTACTATCGCCGAAATCAAAGACCCCAACCTCAAATGGGAAACCACCGAAGAGATCGATTTGGGTATTGATTTCGAGGCGATGAACGGACACATTGCAGGCGTAATTGATATTTACAACAAAAAAACCATTGGCGCATTGTTCAACATCCCACTGCCCGGTGGATTGGGCGACAACAACAACTCCATGCTCACCAATGCCGCCGATATCCTGAACCGAGGTCTTGAAGTTTCGCTTCGATACAACAAGAACAGCAAAGGCAAATTCAATTACAGCTTGGGTGTGAATGCCACCTTCAACCACAACGANGTATTGGGACTCGGCAATGGTTTGCCCACAAATTTTGGCAGCTTGCGAAACGGAGAATTTGCAACACGCGTGGCCACCGGACAAGCCATCGGAAGTTTCTGGGTATACGAAACCCAAGGCGTTTTCCAAACCCAAGCAGAAGTAGACGCAGTGCCGCATTTCTTGGGAACTCAACCCGGCGATTTCAAAGTCATCGACCAAAACAAAGATGGCAAAATCAATGATTTAGACAGGATTTACTTAGGATCTTACCAACCCAAGTGCTTCATGGGAATGAACGGCAGTTTCAAATATTCCAATTGGGATCTAAATATCGACCTGTTGGGGAACTTTGGAAACAAAGTCTTCAACGGCAAAAAAACCGTGAGATACGGAGGCAATTACAACATCGAAAAAGCCGTGGCCGATGCCCGTTGGACCCCCACTAACGGAACCAACACCGCACCCCGCGCCTTCAACGGCGTGCCCAAACCTACAGATTATTTCGTGGAAAGCGGAAGCTTCGTGCGACTCAACAACCTAACTATAGGGTACAACCTACCTGCCAAAATCGCCAAAAAATCCAAAGTACAAGGCTATAGGTTCTTTGTCACCGCACAGAACGCATTCACTTGGAAAAAATTCAGCGGATTCAGCGCAGAACTGCCCGGTAACCCTGCCGATGCAGGAATTGAACTCGATATTTATCCAACATCATCCACCTTCCTCACCGGTTTGTCTATCCAATTCTAACCCAAGCAATCACAAAGTATGAAAAAACATTTCAGCACGGCGAAAACCTTCACCTTGGGCGCAATGGCCATCTGCACCCTCAGCATGACCATGATGGGATGCAGGAAAGACTTCCTCAATGAAACCCCCAGGGTACAAACCCCAGACGACTACTTTAATTCCAATACCAACGCGGCACAAGAATTGGTTACCGCCATCTACTCCAAACTGTACGATTGGCAGCAACACGGATTTTCGTGGATAGGCATTACATCCATCGCCTCAGATGAAGGGGAAAAAGGCAGCGATCCGGGTGATACTGGATCAGACAAAGACCAAATGGACAACCTCAGTTGGTCGCCCACCGCCATCAGCTTTGGCGAAGTGTGGGAATCCAATTTCGAAGGTATCGCCAGGGCAAACAAAGCCATTGATTTACTACCAACGATCGACATTGGTGCCGCCCAAAGAGATCAACTCATTGGTGAATCTCGCCTTTTGCGAGCCTATTTCTACTGGAACCTCGTAAGAAGTTTCGGCGGGGTACCACTAATCCCCAAAGTGCCAAAGACCGCAGCAGAAATCGAAGCACTCAATTATAGGGCTACTGCGGACCAAATTTACGATTTCATTGATGCCGACCTAGAATTTGCCGCGGCAACACTGCCTGCGTCACAGCTATCTACTCAAACCGGACGAGTTACATCCGGTGCGGCAAAAGCCCTGTTGGCAAAATCGTCGCTGTACCGCAAACGCTATGGCAAGGCAGAATCACTCTGCGCCGAAATCATCGCTTCAAATACCTACTCATTGTATGCCGATTACAGCAAACTCTTCCGCGAAGTGGGTGAATTTTGCAGCGAATCCATCTGGGAAATTAATTGCAAAAGCACAGCACCCGCCAAGGCCATCGAAGGCTACTTCGTGGTTCAAGCACCCCGTGGAACAGGGGGTTTAGGGTGGGGATTCAATACCCCAACAGCCACGCTCATTGCGGCATTTGAAACGGGCGATGTAAGGAAAACGTCTACTTTCTTCTCTCGGGGCGATGTGCTTTGGGATGGATATGTTTGCAACAATGCAGCACCCAATGCATACTACAACTACAAAAGCTATGTATCCCAAACCATGGAAAGTTGGGGAAACAACGATTGGCTCGCCAACAAGAATTTACGCGTTTTACGCTATGCCGATGTGCTATTGATTCACGCCGAAGCCGCCAACGAAAATGGCAAAACCGCCGACGCCATTAAATCACTCAATTTAGTGCGCACCCGTGCAGGCCTTCCCAATACCACCGCCACCTCGCAGGCCGAAGTTCGCGAGGCCATCTACAAAGAACGATTTGTAGAGTTTGCCATGGAACACGATCGCGTGTTTGATCTGCGCCGACAAGGTAGAGCCGGTTCTGTGATGAGAACCCATGGTAAAAACTACATTGACGGGGTACATGATTTGTATCCCATTCCTCAGCGACAAATCGACCTCAGTGGTGGTAAAATGACGCAAAACCCCGGATATTAAAAAAACAAACCCTAATATTGTATTAAAATGAAAAAAATGAAATTATTCCCATTGGCAGTGCTTTTAGCAGCCTCTGCCCTCACATTTACCTTTACCTCTTGCGACGAAGACAACGACGACGAAGACAACAATGCCAGCGGCTACAAAGCCTCTGACGAAGTGGCCTCTGCCAACTTGGTTGCCAAGTTTTCATTCGAAAACAACGTAGATGATACCAAAGGCAACATCACTGGCGGTACATCTTCTGGAACTAGCTTCATCGCCGGTGCCAAAGGCCAAGCCTGGAAAGGCAATACCAACGGCTACGTGTTGTATACCGGTGTAAGCTCTGCCATCAGTGGCTTGCAATCTGTAACCATCTCTTCTTGGGTGAAAACCTCTGCCCATAACGATGGTGCTGAATCTTGGTTCCAATTGTTGAACGATTCTAACTGGATCGGCAACTTATTCATTTTACAGGAGAACGGTGCCGCTGGCAGTGATTCTATACGCATCAAATTTACTATGAATAGTTGGAACGCAACTGCATGGAAGGAACAATGGACCGAATTGGGTGGTGAAAACCGCATCAAAATTGGCAACGATGAATGGCACCATGTGGTTTGCTCTTACGATGCAGCTACCTCAAAGTTGGCTGTTTACGTGGATGGCGCCAAGCGCAATTTGCCTGCCAACGTAACCGACAAATACCAAGACGACCCCACCAAAGGTGGCGCTCCATTGGGCAACTTGGCGTTCAAGAATGCCACCAAATTCGTTTTTGGCTGCTACAAACAAAACTTGCCAGGTGGTGCTCCAGATAGTTGGATGAAGAACTACGATGGTGGCTTGGATGAATTCCGTATCTACAGCAAAGCATTGGCCGATGCCGATGTAAAAGCCTTGTACGACTTGGAAAAAGCCGGAAAATAATCATACCTCAACCCTTTTGCTTTGCGGGCCCATTCATTCCTTGAATGGGCCCGCTTTTTTTTGGAAAAAATTTGCCCCGGAATGCCATAAAACAAGGGAGTTTTCGTAATTTAGAATCTTCAAACATCATGGTATTTTTCCGTCGCTTCGCTCCCCTTCTTTTCGCATTATCTATGGCAATATTCACGGCTTCCTGCGAGAAGGAAACCCCACCACCAGCGGCCAAACCCAACGGCATCATGCTCACCGTGTTTCACATCAACGATGCCCCCACCAGCGGAAAATCCAACGGCATCCCCCTCAACTCAACCTTTACCCTCTACTTCTCCAACGCCCTCGATACCCTCTCGGCCAAAGAGCACATCGCTGTGAAAGAAAAAGGCTACGACCCCATCGCCCTAAATTACAAGTTCTTCAAAGGCGATAGCGCGGTAAAACTCATCCCCAAAACCACCCTAAAAACCGGCACCGGATATGTAGTCGCCATCAACACAGCCCTCAAATCCAAAGTGGGCACAAACCCTGCCTACTATGTGGGCATCTCTGTGGGGACAATGATGGATACCACCGACAAATTTCCCCGCATCTCCGACGAAGCCCTGCTCGATAGCATCCAATACAATACCTTCCAATACTTCTGGAATTATGCCCACCCCAACAGCGGCCTCGCCCGTGAACGAAATACCTCAGGCGACCTCGTTACTTCTGGGGGCTCTGGTATGGGCATNATGGCCATCATCGCCGGCATCAACCGCGGATTCATCACACGCGCCCAAGGCCTCGCCCGCATCCAAAAAACGACCAACTTCCTCCAAAACACCGCCCAAACCTTCCACGGCGCCTACCCCCATTGGCTCGATGGAAACAACGGCAAAGTCATCCCCTTCTCTAGCGATGACAACGGGGGCGACCTCGTAGAAACCTCCTACCTCATCCAAGGANTNCTCACCGCAAGGGCCTATTTCGATCAATCCAGTACCGATGAAACCCAACTTCGCAGCAACATCACTGCCATTTGGGAAAACGTAGAATGGGATTGGTACACCAAAAGCAATAGCGGTTCGCTCTACTGGCACTGGAGCCCATCGCTCGGTTGGAAAATGAACATGACCATCCGCGGATGGAACGAATGCCTCATCACTTACGTACTCGCAGCAAGCAGTCCCACCCACCCCATCAACCTGGCCACCTACCAAAAAGGATGGGCCAACAACGGCGGCATGAAAAACGGCAGCAGTTCTATGGATTTCAATTGCCACTGGGCGAAAACCTCGGCGGCCCGCTCTTCTTCTCACATTATAGTTTCCTGGGGCTAGACCCTCGTGGACTCAGCGACGCCTACGCCAACTACGAAACCCAAACCACCAACCACAGTAAAATTAACCACGCCTACTGCAAAGCCAATCCGCGACAGCATTATGGCTATTCTGATCAGTGTTGGGGACTCACCGCGTCCGACAACAATTCGGGTTACAGCGCGCATTCTCCCAACAACGATCTCGGCGTAATATCGCCCACAGCGGCACTCAGCTCCATGCCATATACCCCCACCGAATCCATGAAAGCCGCCCGCTTTTTCTATTACAAACTGGGCGATAAAATATGGAGAACCCAAGGCTTCACCGATGCCTTCAATCTCAATGTGGGCTGGTTCGCCACGTCCTTCTTGGCCATCGACCAAGGTCCGATTGTGGTGATGATCGAAAACCACCGCTCTCAACTGCTTTGGAAGACATTTACATCAGACACTGAAGTGAAAGCCGGACTCAAAAAACTCCAATTCACGGCCCCCTACCTGTAATTTCACCATGGCCCAAACTCGTTATAAACAAATAAACCACCCAGGTTCCCCCAAACAACCGTTGGCGCGGACTACACCCAAATTATTCCGGGCCATCGCCTCAGCCCTTTTGCTGTTCGGAAGCTGTTGCCAAATTCAAGCGTTTTCAACCACACCGCCCAACCCCATCCAAGATAGCATCCTCATGGATTCTGTCCAAAAACAAACCATTCAATACTTCTGGCAATTTGCCCACCCCACCTCTGGATTGGCCCGGGAACGCAGCAACGTCGCCTACGATTATGGCAACGAAGTGGTCACCACCGGCGGATCCGGCATGGGCTTTATGGCGCTCATCGTGGGTGTAGAACGCGGATGGCTAAAGCGCGAAGAAGTGGTCGCCCACCTACTCAAATCCTTGAAATTCTTAGCTAAAGCCGACCACTACCACGGCATCTTCCCACACTGGCTCAACGGCGAAACCGGAAATACTATTCCCTTTTCCCGTAAAGACGATGGCGGGGATTTAGTAGAATCAGCCTACCTCTTCCAAGGATTACTCTGCGCACGGGCTTATTTCAATCAAACATCAGCCCAAGAAACAGAACTCCGCAATCGCATTACGTGGCTCTGGAGTGACTGCGAATGGAACTGGTATACCCAAAACCAAAACACCCTCTATTGGCATTGGAGTCCCAACAACGGCTGGAGCATGAAGCACAAAATTCAAGGTTGGAATGAATGCCTCATCGCCTACGTCATGGCTGCATCCCACCCCCGCTTCGCCATCTCCCCCAAAGTCTATCACAAAGGATGGACCGCCGGCAACCACTTCAAAAATGGCAAAACCTACCTCGATGTCACCCTCCCGCTGGGCTTCGATTACGGTGGACCGCTCTTCTTCTCACACTATAGCTTTTTGGGTTTGAATCCCATCGGACTCAAAGACCGATACGCCAATTATTTCGAGCAAAATGTGGCCCATACCCTCATCAATTACAAACACTGTCAAGAAAATACTCTAAAATTCAAAGGATACGGCCCTGGATGCTGGGGATTAACCGCCTCGGACAACCATTTGGGCTATGCAGCGCATTCGCCAACCGAAGATTTAGGGGTTATTTCTCCCACCGCAGCCCTGTCCGCCATGCCCTATTTACCTGAACAAAGCCTCTCTGCCCTGCGAAATTTCTTTGATGTGGATTCGATGCGATCGCTCTTCCCCCCTGGTGACACAACCCGTGTATCCTCCCTGAACAATGTCAGCGGCAGCGCCAACCGATACGTTAATACTCAGCCAAATGAAAATCCAATTTGGGGACCCTACGGCTTCCGCGACGCCTTCTGCGCCAAAGAAAACTGGGTCTCCAACAGCTACCTCGCCATCGACGAAGGTCCGATCGTTGTCATGATCGAAAACTATCGCTCTGGACTGCTTTGGAACCTATTTATGAGCATTCCCGAGATCCAACATGGACTCAAAACCCTAGATTTTACATCGCCCCATATCAAACCTTAACCCCTCAGCTACACAGTACATGTCACGCATAATCACATCCCTAATCGCCCTCAGCGCAGCCTCCTTCGCGGTAGCGCAGTCTACCAAAACCAAACCTGCAAAAACCGCCAGCACCGCCAATACAGCCTCGTCTCAGACCGTCAATCGGTTGAACTTTCCAGATACCATCGGTATGCATAAGTACGTGTCGGACCTCATGGCCAAAATGACCTTGGAGGAAAAAATCGGGCAGTTGAACCTACCCACGGTGGGTTTTGATGTAACCGGACCGGTGCTGTCGAAAGACGTGGAAGGCAAAATCCAAAAAGGCATGGTTGGTGGTGTATTCAACACCTTCACACCAGTAGCCGTGCGCAAACTGCAGCAAAAAGCCATCAAAGAAACCCGCCTAGGCATACCGCTGTTGTTTGGGTTTGATGTGATACACGGACATCGCACCATATTCCCCATTCCCTTGGGATTGAGCTGTACCTGGAACATGAATTTGGTGGAACAAACCGCCAAAGTAGCCGCTGTGGAAGCCACCGCAGACGGACTAAATTGGACTTTTTCGCCGATGGTAGACATCGCCCGGGATCCGCGTTGGGGACGGGTGAGCGAAGGCGCCGGTGAAGACCCCTATTTGGGTTCAGCCGTGGGTGCAGCCATGGTAAAAGGCTACCAAGGACAACAACAATTCCAACTCAATCAGCCCAATAACATCTTAGCCTGTGTGAAACATTTCGGATTGTATGGCGCCGCCGAAGCCGGTCGCGATTACAACACCGTGGACATGAGCACCTACAAAATGTACAACGACTATTTTCCGCCGTATAAGGCTTGCATAGACGCCGGCGTGGGCTCAGCGATGGCATCGTTCAACGACATCAACGGCACCCCCGCCACCTGCAATCGCTGGCTTTTGACCGATGTGTTGCGCAAAGAGTGGGGCTTTAACGGAATGGTGAGCACGGATTATACAGGCATCGCTGAACTCATCAATCACGGCATGGGCGATGAAGCTACGGTGGCTGCTAGGTCTCTGTACGCCGGATCCGACATGGACATGGTCTCTGAATTGTTCCTCAACAAACTGCCCGAATTAGTGAAGCGCGGACAGGTGAGCGAATCCACCGTAGATTTGGCCTGTCGAAGAATTTTAGAAACGAAATATCGCTTGGGTTTGTTCCAAGACCCATATCGCAATCTCAACGACAAAGGCCCAGCGCAATATCACCTATCCAACGCACACCGTGATGTCGCGTATCAAGCGGCAGTGGAGTCGTTCGTGTTGCTTCAGAACGGCCAAGGAGCACTCACCAAACCGTCTGATGGCGCGGCTTTCGAAACTAAAGGATCCGCAAAACTTTTGCCCTTGAACCAAGGCGCGAAAATCGCATGGATTGGCCCTTTCATCAAAGACAAACGCAACCTCATCGGCAACTGGAGCGGCGCGGGCGATCATCAAAAAGCCATCAGCTTGTGGGAAGCTTTACACAAGGGCGAAAAATGGGACGGTCAACCCATACAGAGCGATGTACGTCAGCTCGATGATCTACCCAAAATAAGCATCGACAACCGAAATTTGGCTGGCGAAAACGATAATCAATATGCTATAGGATGCAACATGCTCGAAGAACCTGCTTTAATCGCTCGATTGAATGAACACGGTGGAATGATTGAAAAATCAGAAAAATCGCCCGAAACCTTAATTCAAGAAGCCGTGGCGCTGGCACAAAAATCCGATGTGGCGGTGGTATACCTCGGTGAAACCTTCGGCATGAGCGGTGAAGCTGCCAGCAGAAGCAACATCAAACTGCCCGAAAACCAGAAAGCCCTGTTGCGCGCGCTGGCCGCCACCGGCAAACCCATCGTGCTGTTGGTCATGACCGGTCGCCCCTTGGATTTGAGTGAGGAAGTGGGTTTGGCTACATCTATCTTGTTGACATGGTTCCCCGGTACCCAAGCGGGCATGGCTGTGCGCGACGTGCTGTTTGGTGAAACATCGCCCAGTGGAAAATTGACGATGACGTTTCCGCGGTCAGTTGGACAAGTTCCTATCTATTATAATGCAAAAAACACGGGCCGTCCTTACGACGAAAAGCAAAAGTATACCTCGAAGTATTTGGACATCTCTAATTCTCCATTATTTGCTTTCGGACATGGATTGAGCTACGGAACCACGGGGTTGAGCTGGGGCGATGGCAGTCAAAACAACGATACACTAACCTTAGATGCAACCCAAGCGAATGCCCAGGTGCAGTTTGTTATTTCCGCTGAAAATATTTCTGGGATGGCCCATTCGGAAACAATTCAGCTTTATACGCATCAGCGCAGCGCAACATTCACCAGACCGTTAAAGGAGTTGAAAGGCTTCCAGAAGATTGCGTGGGCTGTTGCCGCGAACAAATTCACAACGAACAATCTCTCAGCAACAAAACAACCCGTTACTTTCACGATGGGCGCCAAGGATTTTTCGTATTTCGATGAAGCTGGCAAGCCCCTGCTGGAGGCTGGACTGTACGATGTTTGGATCGGAACTGCGTCAGACCAACTGTCTTTGCATAAGGTAGTCAAGGTGGTTCTATAAAACAAAGAAACCGTTGCAGAACAACGGTTTCGAAGGTATTGAAACAATGTGAAATTGAATCGGGCGGAGAGAGAGGGATTCGAACCCCCGGACCTGTAACAGTCAACGGTTTTCAAGACCGCCGCATTCGACCGCTCTGCCATCTCTCCAATGAGGGTGCAAAAATACGCCTTCGCATTGTCATTTGCAAAGGAAATAGGAAAGTTGATGGATTTTTACTTCCATAAATGCAATTTCTATCGCCGACCTACACCCAATTCATTGAATGCGAAGAAATTGTTTGATATTTGGTACACAATTTGACAATCATCGCTTCGTATGGAAATCAATAAAGCAATCGCAAAAGTTTCCCTGTCGATGACAGTTTTTACCCTTTGGGCTATCGCCAATCTAGGCGCGCAAAAATTAGAATTCCCCAAGAATATCCCAAGAACACCAACCAAACCGCAATTCAATCCCCCTTCCAAGCCAACCCCACGGCCGCCATCCAATCAGCGGCACCACCCTTTTTCATCATATCCAAAATGGCCGCCATCGAACGATAATCGACCAAGCATCCCTACCCCACAAATCCCATCGAATTACCCCTACCCTATATATTTCCCTCAAAATGGCATGCCGGGCAGGACAACATCGAACAACCCCAATGGCATATCGGAGTACCTTTATAGGGCCCTTAATAACATCCCCGACAAAAATGGAGTAACCCATGTTACGTTTCTTAGCAGTCAAATTCAATACAGAATGTACAATTGGCCATCAACCGGTAGTTCAACACGATGCATGGCTTCTGAAATCGGGCGCCCTGGATACTTTGCGTGCGATGGCTCCCAAGATCGAGACGTTCGATATCAACCACGCCCAAAAGGCCTTTGAAATCAAAACAAAATCCGGAATCATATTGAAATTCCCCGAAAATGCTTTTTCCGATGCGATGGGCAACCCGGTCCTTGGCAATGTCCAACTGAGTGTGCAGCACTTTCAAAGCAAGTCAGATTTCGCTTCGGCCGGACTTACTAGCAGCACAACCGACGGGCAGGCACTAGAAAGTGGAGGAATGATCGACATCAACGCGACTTCAGGCAATGCAAGCATCCGAATCGCCGATGGCAAATCATACAAAATGAAGGAAATTCAGCGTATAAAGAGGGTTTTGAGACGTTTTATGGCGTGGGTGGCGATCAAACCACTTGGACCAACGACCCCAATTCGGCGAATGCCAGTGCCAGTAATAACGCATCAAACAGTGATGGCAGCGAAAACAAGAATAGGAAATTTACGCTATCATTGCTTCCCATCACCCGGTCCAATAATGGCGTTACCGAACACCTAATTGTAAACGACATGGACGTTGATATACCATTGAGTCAGTGGTTTTACGACAATGCCAAAATCAATAAAGAGTTAAAAAAGCGCATCAAAATGGATGGTATTATTTTCCCAGCAAAATTAATGCTAACAAATCGGGCGATATTACCGACGTTCAATTGTTGGACTCTTCACAAGCATCAAATAGTCTAATTTCTGACCAGTTCGCCAACTTCCGCGAGTTACTACTTTCCGCACCAGCCGCAAGGTTTAAGGACAGCTTGGGGATGCCTGAAAGTCTAACCATTCGATTCTCCACATTGGATGCCAATTTCATCAAAATCAAACAGTTACCGCTACCTCCCGTTGTCGCTGGAATCGGAAAAATGGCAACTAATAACGGAGGCAATTGGGCTTTGGAATCGTATTCCACGAAACTGGTTAACTGCGATCGATTTAGCAAATTCACCAAGAGCGACGACTCGATCACTTACAAGGTAGATCATGCGCGGGCGTTGGTATTCTTGAATTTTAGCGATCTTAATTCGTTGCTGGGGCCATC
>JGI25920J50251_10000520_pt1 | contig 13338 bp, 10 predicted proteins | sample LauGreBMM110DCMD_2_FD_50251 | JGI IMG/M metagenome (IMG submission 50251) | reverse complement strand
GGAGGTGTCGAAGCCATAGCGATCGTGCGGACGATAAGCCGTGGTGTAGTAGCCGTAAGGGAAGCCGGCACCGGTTCCCGGAACCAGGCTCTCGTTGCCACCGTAACGCAACTGGGCACCCGCCGGAAGAACCCCACGCAAGGCGGCCTCGGCTGCGGTGCGGGCCGCCGTGACCTGTGAAGCCGCCGTCGCCTTGGAAGTATCCACATAGGCGCTGGGGTCGAACTTGTTACCAGCCACCACGATGGGGAATTGGAGTCCACCCACGCTCACTGAAGCCGGCACCGGACCCGTGAAGGTTGGAACTTGCGAGGCATTGGTCAGACCGCGGGTATTCGAGAAGGCCGGGGTCCAGCGCAAGGCGATGCCATTGGCCACGCTCAACGCGTCTCCAGAAGCGCTGGTCACCGAATGAGTGCCGAAGCTGCGCTTATTGAAGAAAAGACCTGGATTAGAGGTGCCCGAAACGTTGCTGCCAGAGGGGAAACTGCGGTCACGATCAATGCTCAGCAGGTCGTTGGCAGAATTGTATTCGGCAGAGAAAAACGCCCGAGTCTTCTCGTTGGAAGTGCCGAAATTGACCTGGAAACGGCGCTGGGAGATGTCCTTGTCCATCGTGTTGCCGTAGAACGCGCTGAACTGGGTGCCCTGGAAGTTCTTCTTGAGCTTAATATTTACCACGCCCGCGACGGCATCCGTACCGTAGATGGCGCCGGCGCCGTCATTGAGCACCTCGATGCTCTCGATGGCCGCCTGGGGAATCATATTCAGGTCGGAAGTGGAGGTACGACGACCGTCCACCAGAAGCAGTGTCGCATTGCCTGGAAGTCCACGAAGACCCACGAAGGACTGTCCTGAACCGCCATTGCCGTATCCTTCGTTGAGGTTTCCGGTACCACCCATTTGAGGTAGCTTGAGACGAAATACATCGCTCAGATTGGCGAACCCACCATTGACCGGTGAGGCCATGTCGATGGCAGTGACCGATAAAGATCCTTCCGCCTCGGCTCCCGAAAGGAGGGATCCGGTGATGACCGTAGACTCGAGGGTTTTGGCCGCAGGATCAGCGTCCTGGGCCCACAGAGCGGGCACAGTAATCAATTGGGATCCGAGCCCGACCGTGATGGCACTCCGGAGAACTGTGCCCCGAAACTGGCGATAGTTGTGGTACGACATAGGTTGGTTGGTCTGAAACATCCCGATCACATTTATTTGACAACGGGGATTCAAACCCACGGAAAACCCGCTTCGCAATCGGCGCAAGCGATTTTGTTTGAGAACGAGCAAAAAAACTTTCTACAGACCCGGTCACAGGCAAAACGACAAAATCGTCCGGTTGAGCGCCACGGCCGTTGACAGTTTTCCAAGCACCAACCTAGTGTCCGCCCAACAACTCTNTTTCATGTACCGAGTAGCCCTNATCCTTGCCGTACTGGCCGCCATCGGAAGCTTGGCGCTGAGCTTCACCGTCACCAAACCCAAAATCGAAGGTTTGGTTCAGGAGCGCACCGATCTCCAGACCAACCTCGCGGCTTCAGAGTCTGCCAAGGCCGAGGCTGAAAAAAAGGCCAAGGTGGCCACAGCAACNGCCGACAAGAAAAGCTCGGAACTCGCTGCCACTCAGAAGGAATTAGAGGCAGCCACCTCGACCGCAGTNACTCAACAAGCCCGCGCTGACAAATACTTCGCTGATTACAACAAGACCTTGGCCGACAAGAACAGCGCCCAAGAGCAGTTGGCCCGGTGGAGCGGTACCGGCCTCAATCCTGATCAAATTCTAGCCATGAAGGTCGAATTGAAGGCCTCAAAGGAGTTGTCTAGTGTGCTGGTCGACGAAAAATTCATTTTGCAGCGCAACGTTGCCGCATTGAAGAACAAGCTTTCCAAGTACGAGGACGAAAACCGCGTTGTTTCCATGCCCGGCCTTAAAGGATCTGTTCTAGCAGTGGATCCGAAGTGGGAGTTCGTGGTTCTCAATGTCGGCTCTCAGCATGGCGCCTTGGAAGGTGGTCTACTGATGGTGCGACGGGGTGACAAGTTGGTAGGCAAGGTCAAGATCGTCACCGTGGAAGCCAATCGCTGCGTCGCCAACGTCCTTCCGACTTGGAAACAGGGGGATGTGGCTGTTGCCGCCGGTGATCAGGTGCTGTACTGATCCGANTATGAAGTCACTCACTCAGCAGTGGAAAGGGGTCGTATTGGCTGGAATGGTAATCNTGCTCCTTTCTGGCTGCAGAACGGAAGATGAGCTCATCGGCCGTCCTTGGAACACCCCCAAGTCTTGGGAGACAGGCCTCCCNTCGGCAATGACCGAGGGTCGCTGATCCGANATTTTTGATTTGAAGCCTGCTGAAAACTTGCTCGAAATGGTTCAAAGGGTGACCCGGCTAGAAATCGACGGCTTTTCACCCAATCCGGTCGTTTCTTGCGAAATCGCTACATTCGAAACCGCTGCATTCGAAACCGCTGCATTCGAAACCGCTGATTACGCAGCCAATTCTTATCCATCACCTGCGGACCGGCCGTTGATTAAAGCCGAGTTCTGAATCAGCCAAACCCTTCCGGCCGATCAAAACCAGATCCCGCTGAGGTCAACTTCCCATTTACCTTGACCGGGCAGTGATCTTCCACCCATCCTCCGGATCCGTCCAAAAGGCTTCTCAATGTTTGCGCAGATCAAAGGTCTCTTCTCGAACGATATCGGAATCGACCTCGGAACCGCCAACTCCCTCGTCTATGTGAGGGATCAGGGGATCGTTTTGCGCGAACCCTCAGTGGTGGCCATCCAAGCCGGAACAACCAATGTTCTAGCAGTCGGAGAGGAGGCCAAGCGCATGCTCGGCCGAACCCCCGGCAACATCGTCGCCATCCGGCCCATGAAAGACGGCGTCATCGCCGACTTTGAGATCACCGAGGCGATGCTTCGGCACTTCATCCAGAAGGTCCACCACCGCAAGCTCATCAGTCCGCGGGTGGTTGTGGCTGTACCCTCGGGTATTACCGAGGTCGAAAAACGGGCCGTGAAGGACTCTGCCACCCACGCCGGGGCCCGCGAAGTGTACCTCATCGAGCAACCCATGGCTTCGGCCATCGGAGTAGGACTGCCGGTGCACGAACCCTCAGGCAACATGATTGTCGACATCGGCGGTGGCACCTGCGAGATCGCGATCATCTCGCTGGCAGGCATCGTCTTCAGCCGCAGCGTCCGCGTGGGCGGCGATGAATTTGACGAAACGATCGTCGCGCACATGAAGCGCGCTCACAATTTAATGATCGGCGAACGTACCGCCGAGGAGATCAAGATCCGTGTCGGGTCGGCGTTTCCGTTGGACCAGGAATTGACCATGGAGGTGAAGGGCCGCGACCTCAGTGCGGGCCTCCCCAAGACGGTCCTCATCCGGTCCGAAGAAATCAGAGCCGCCCTGCAAGAACCGCTCTCGAGTATTTTGGAGTCTGTCCGCATCACGTTGGAACGATGCCCCCCAGAATTGTCCGCCGACTTGGTGGACAAGGGTATCATGATGGCCGGCGGTGGAGCGCTGTTGCGCAACATCGACCGCTTGGTCTCTCAAGAAACCGGCCTTCCGGTCCACATCGCCGACGATCCGTTGAGCGCTGTGGCCACGGGCACCGGACGTGTGCTGCAAGAACTCTCCTTCCTCCGAAGAGTCGCTTCCTCCACGACTACCTGATCTCCCCGGGGTTCGTTCGTCCGTCACCGGATCGAACGTGCTGAATCGGACCCATTACCTTGCATTAGCCGGCGTAGGACTCCTCACGCTGAGCCTACTGAACTTGCCAGCCTCTCTCCAGACGCAGGTCAAGTCGGCCATCGGCGCATCGTTTCTGCCTCTCTTCGGCATTCGGGCCGCCGCAAATGACGTGCTCGATCGGGCCGGTTATCAGGTCCTCCCCCGCTCCACGTTGATTGACAACGTTTTGCGACTGGAACGTGAGAACGCCGAGCTCCGGGTCTCGGCTCTGCAAGGGGCTGATGCCCTGGCAGAGAATCAGCGACTGCGGATCGCCATCGGAGCGGCTCCACGCGGCCCCTGGCACCTCAAGCTGGCGCGAGTGGTGGGACGAGACCCAACAACCTGGTGGCGCTCGATCCAAGTTAATCTGGGATCCCGGGATAACCTGAAACCCGACCAAGTTGTCATGAGCGGCGCGGGCCTCGTCGGCCGAATTAGCCAGGCAGGCCTGAGTCATTCCCAGGTGGCTCTAGTCGGTGATGCCGAATGCGGGGTGGCGGTAGTGGTAAAGGAGACCCGCGATCTAGGGATCATCAAACCGGGTCAAACCCTCTTAGGCGATGGCGGGTTGGTGGAAATGACCTTGCTGCAGAACTGCCCGGGAATTATGGCCGGTCAGGTCGTGCTCACCAGCGGCTTGGGCGGGGTCTTTCCGGCGGGTCTTCCGGTCGGGACCATCGTCGACACCCGGAACGAGGACGGCAACGTATTCACCACCGCCCGAGTCCGTCTGGCTGCCAATCTCAACCGACTTGAAGAAGTGTGGGTGCTGCAACCATGAACCGCTTCACCCTAATCCTACTCTTCCTGGTGACGTGGCTGTCGGTGTTCGCCCAGACCCAATTTTCAGGGCTTCGACTCTGGCTAAACGTCCCGATGGCGCTCAGTCCGGCGCTCATTTGCTATGCGGCCTTGACCCATGACTTTTGGATTACCGTTTCCCTGGCCGTCCTGAGCGGTCTCTGGGCTGACTCCCTGTCCGCCTCACCACTGGGAATTAGTGTCATGCCCTTGTTCCTATTGGGTTTTACCCTGCAATTGCAACGTCACCTTATCCTCCGGGACCAGAGTTTTGCTCAGTTCTGGATCGGACTGGGAGCCGGGGTTGGTGTGCCTCTCCTAACCTTGGGGGTGCTTTCCCTGACCGGATCCCAACCCGTGACCGGTCGATTCACTTTTATCCAACTCCTGCTGCTAGGATTACTCAATGGCATCGCCTGCCCAGTCCTCTTCCGGATATTCGATTTACTCCACCGGAGCTTCGACTATCGCCCACTGACAACCTCCAGCTTCCGGGCTGATCGAGAAACCGTCCGGGGCCGCCAATTTCGCCCCCGTTGAACCATGCTGATCTTCGACCAGTTCAACAAAGGAGACCGGCCACTGAGATGGATGGCTGGCGTAGTGGGCGCAGGCCTACTGCTGTTGCTCATCGGGCTCCTGCGGGTGCAAATCTTCGGCCACCATCGCTTTGAGCAGTCCCTGCAAACCCAGAGTTTCCAGTCAGTACGGGTTCCCGCCCTCCGAGGCCGCATTCTCGACCGGCAAGGGCGTGAATGCGTGGGGAACGTTCCCCGTTACCGCTTGGACGTGTATCTCGAGACCCTGAGCCGGGACTTCACGCGAGAATACGGCCTACTGCGCCGCGAGGTCGTGGCAGCACGCGGAGGGACCAATACCGCATCCCCCGGACTCTGGGAGCGGATGATGTCGAAACTCCGCCATGATCCGCCCCGGGTCCTGATCCGCCCCGAGGAGAACGGCCTCCTCTGGAGGCAGGCTCGCTACAATGTCCTAAGCAATGTGGTCTCCCGGGTTGCCAACAAGGTCGGCCTACCACTGACACTGACCGAATCGGAACTGCACCGTCACTGGGCCAACAGTCGTGCCCTGCCGCTGGCTGTGCTCAAGAAACTGACTCCCCAGCAGGTCTCACTTCTAACCGAGCAATCCTGGTCCATCCGGGGAATTAGTATCGAGCTGCAGGCCGTCCGCCATTATCCTCAGGGACCATTGGCCGCACACACACTGGGGTATCTGGTTCGCGCGGATGATTTCGAAGGCGANGAAGGCGAATCCTTCGACTACCGCCTGCGGGATTATCGAGGGGCCGCCGGTCTGGAAGCGGCCTTCGACACCGCCCTCCGAGGCACTTCGGGCTCCAAGAGTATCCTCGTCAACAGCGATGGGTATCGGGTGGGAGAGACCATGACCACGGCGCCAGTGCCCGGACAGAACCTGATCACCACCCTCGACATCGAGGTCCAGAAAGCGACCGAGTCAGCGCTGTCTGCAGTGAGCGGCGAGGAACGGGGTGCAGTGGTTGTGCTGGATGTCCGCAATGGCGATGTCTTGGCCGTGGCCAGCGCCCCAAGCTTCGATCCGGGCGAGTGGATCGATGGCATCAGCCGGGCCCGGTGGACCAACTACTACGATGTCCCAAAGCGGACGCCCCTAATGAACCGCGCCACCGACGGCGCTTATTCTCCAGGTTCGACCTTCAAGATCGTGACTGCCTTGGCCGCATTAGAGAGCGGGTTGGACCCCGATCGAGTGCAAATTGTCGAAGCGAACCCCTCCAAACCGGGCAGGGGCCTCTATAACCGCGGGAACATCAAAATCGAGGACACCGCACCCCCAGGGCCCTACGACTTTCGTCGCGCTTTCATTCGATCCTCCAACGCCTACTTCATCCAGCTGGGACTCGATGCAGGCTACGACCGGCTGCTGTCCACCGCTCACCGATTCCACTTCGGAGAACAGACACGCATCCAACTGCGCCCCACCGAAGAGCGGTCCGGCTGGATGCCCGAACCCGCCGAGGCTCGGGCCGAACGCTGGCCCCAAGGACGACTCGCCAACTTCAGCATCGGCCAAGAGGTCACGGTCACCCCATTGCAACTGGCCGTAATGGTCGCTGCGGTAGCCAATGGCGGCACGGTCTATTACCCACGCCTGGTCGACCGCCTCGAGTCGGGAGATCCGCTCAGCGAAGAGGCACCCAGCACCATTCGCCCCGGTCAGGTGCGCAGCCGCTTGGAGACCCGCCCCGAATACCTCGCCCGGATCCGAGCCGCCATGCGCGATGACGTCCTGGATCCCGAAGGTACGGGCACCAGCGCTCGCGTTGCCGATTACACAGTCTGCGGCAAGACAGGAACCGCCGAGATCAAGGGCAACGGGGTGAAGGACAAAGTAACCTGGTTCGCCAGCTTCGCCCCCTTCGAATCCCCGCGCTATGCTGTGGTCGTGATGGTGGAAAGCGGTGCCTCCGGAGGTCGCACCTGCGGCCCGGTCGCTCAGAAGATTTACGAACACCTGCGCGCGCGGGATGCGGGGTCCGGCCGGCCTATCGCCCTCAACTCGGCGCCCTAAACCATGACCCCGCTCTCCCTTCAAAATCGCCGTGCCGAGGCAGACATCCTGTGGCCCCTTTGGCTCTCGGTGTTGGGTCTGATGATCATCAGCGCGATGTTCATCTTCAGCACCACCGGCAGCACCGAGATAACGCGAGGTGTCCCGTGGTACCAATGGACGGCTACCCGCCAGGTGATAGCCTTTGGTATTGGTCTCTTCGTGGTTCTCGGACTCAGTTTGGTGGACTACATCCGAATGGCGCGGTGGGCCATGGTCGGCTACTGGGTGTCCATCGCCCTGCTGATGGCAGTCCATGTCCTAGGCACTTCCCGCAACGGTGCGCGGCGGTGGCTAGATCTCGGCCCAATCCAATTCCAGCCCAGCGAATTGGCCAAACTGACCTTCCTCTTCGCCATGGCTAACTTTTTGGCGCGTCCCCCTTCAGAGCTACGCTCGCCGAGCGTCTTCCTGAAGGCCCTCATGCTTACGCTCCTGCCACTGGGCCTGATCCTCAAACAGCCCGATTTAGGTTCATCGCTCGTCTTTCTGCCCATCACCCTGGTCATGATGCTGGTGGCTGGGGTTCCGCAGCGCTTTGTGATCAAGCTTTTGGGTGGCGCCTTCCTCATCGTCAGCCTGATCGCCATCGACATCTTCATTGCACCCGAGAACTGGCGACTCATCCGCCTTCAGAACTACCAGCGCGAACGGCTGCTGGTTTATTTCAACGCCGATTTTGCCCCGGACTCCGCCACCCCAGAACAACGCCAGAGGGCTGCGCAGCGCAAGCGGCAGATGTCCTGGAATGTGGAGCAGGCGCTCATCTCGGTCGGCTCAGGCGGCTTCACCGGCAAAGGATGGAGGGAAGGTACTCAGCATCGTCTGGGTTACCTGCCCCGACTGGGCGCCCACAATGACTTCATCTTTTCGGTCATCGCCGAGGAGCGCGGCTTCATCGGAAGCGTCGCGGTCGTTACCCTTTATGGCATCGTTCTGTTTAGCGGCATCAAGACCGCTGGAGAATCACGCGACCGGCTCGGGCGCCTTCTAGCCATCGGCATCGTCACCCTCTTCTTCGTACACATCTTCGTGAACATCGGCATGAACATCAAACTGATGCCGGTCACGGGCATTCCACTGCCCCTGCTCAGTGCAGGCGGAACCTCAGTGCTCTGCTCACTGATCGCGGTCGGTGTTCTTCAAAACATCCATTTGTACCGNAANCGGTACTAAAACTCGAATCCTACAGACATGAGTCAACAGACATTCAAACGCGGCAAGGTGCCGATGCGTTTCAAGCCCACCCGGGGAATCGGCTCGCCGAACCCCAATCGATCTGCTGCCAACGCCCGCATGGAGGCCATCGGTGAGAAAGCCGTTGAAGAACGGGTGTTCGACATCCGACGCCACGAGTCCGAAATCCGGCGCGCCGAAAACCGTGCAGCCGGACTCCCCGAGGACACCATCGACGCCCCGGAGGTCAATCTCACCAAGAACGGCCGAGACCAGACCTACCGCTCCCCCGATCTCTCTCGCCCCGAGGAGGCCCACGAAGAACCGGCCGAACAAGCACCCAAACCAGCTCGCGAACCTAAGGGTCTTATGGAAAAAGCGCGGGCCGCGGTCAAAGAGGTGGTCAAAAAGGTTAAACAGTTTATCCGACCCGAGGAAAAGATCATCAAGGAAGTGATCATCAATGCCGAACCGCTGGAAACCCGCGTCGCGGTGCTAGAGGAGAGCAAACTGGAAGACCTCACGGTCGAACGAACCGCCGATGATCGCCTCGTTGGCTCCATCTACAAGGGTAAGGTAAAGAACCTCGAAGATGGACTGAAGGCTGCCTTCGTGGACATCGGCTTCGAGAAAAACGCCTTTCTCCATTACTGGGACATCATCCCCAACACGTTCGATTCCAGCGTCGAAATCGTTGAGCGCGATGACACGGGCAAATCTCGCCGAAAGGAAAAACCCAAGATTACCCAGAAGGATGTTCCCCGACTCTTCCCGCCGGGAAGCGAGATCATTATCCAAGTGACCAAGGGCCCGATCGGCACCAAGGGACCGCGCGTCACCACCAACCTTTCCTTGCCCGGCCGCTATCTCGTCCTGCTGCCCAATTCCGACCAGTCTGGCATCAGCCGCAAAATCGAAAACGTCGAGGAGCGTCATCGCCTCAAGAAAATCGTCCGCGAACTGACCATCCCCGAGGGCATGGGAGTGATCATCCGCACCGCCGGTGAAGAAAAGCGCAAGGCGTACTTCGTCCGTGATCTCGCCCTGCTGCTGGAGGAATGGAAGCTCATCCAAGAACGGATCAAGAGCCAGCCGATGGCCTCCTGCGTTTATCAAGAGCCCGACCTCATCGAGCGCACCGTCCGCGACTTCCTCACCGAAGATGTCGACAAGATCGTCATCGACGACCTCAAGAAGTTTGAATCGATCCGCGATAGCATCAAGCGCATCAGCCCCCGTTCCGTGCGCAAGGTGCACTTCTACAACGAGGCGGAGCCGCTGTTTGACCGCTACAACATCACCCGCCAACTGGAGGCCGCTTTCAGCCGCCAGGTGAACCTCAAGAGCGGCGGCTATCTCATCATCGACGAAACCGAAGCCCTCGTGGCCATCGACGTGAACACCGGCAAGCACAAGCAGGCGGGCACCAAGGACCACGACGCGACGATCCTCAAGGTGAACCAAGACGCCGCGGACGAAATCGCCCGCCAACTCCGCCTGCGAAACATGGGCGGCATTATCGTACTAGACTTCATCGACATGAAGTCGCGCCGCGACCAGCAGTCCATCTACCAGCGGATGAAGGACAACCTCAAGCGGGACAAGGCTAAGACGCATGTCCTGCCGCTCTCGCAGCTCGGGCTCATGGAAATGACCCGCCAGCGCCAGACTGAGAGCGTGCGTTCATCGCTCTACGACGACTGTGAGCACTGCACGGGCCGCGGCGTCATCAAGAGCGCCGAGACCATGAGTGTCGAAATCCAGCGCAAGCTGACCCAAATCCTCAAAGGTCGCCCGCGGGACGACGGCGACTTCCAAGTCAAGATCGTCTGCAACCCGCGCGTCCTCGATCGCTTGCGGACCCGCGACGAGAAGCTGCTCATCGAATTGGAGAAGAAATTCTTCGCCAAGCTCAGCTTCCGCCCGGACCCCACCTTTCACAATGAGGAGTGGAAGATCTTCAACGCCATGAACAACGACGAGTTGGCCAAGTCGCGGAACTGATCGAAGCCCTAACCGCCGCCCCGGCCGATTCATCAGCCGGGGCGGCTTTGTTTGTGAACCCCTCGTTTTTCTCCAACGCCCCCCACCCGATTCTTGCCGCTCAGTCGGCGGCGATGGGACGAAAGGAGCTCGGGAATCTCTCGCGTTCCCTCCGACCGCAGGCCCTTCCAGCGAAGATCCATTTTCACCGTTCCGAAAATTTCACTAGCTCTCACCGTACGGAACGTTAGAAACAGAGAGTATCCCCAAAGTCCGTCACTCCAAGCCATGAACAGCCAACGCTTCCGCTGCACCCGTGCCTTCACCCTGATCGAGTTGCTGGTGGTCATCGCCATCATCGCAATCCTCGCCGGCATGCTCTTGCCCGCCTTGTCTCGGGCCAAATCGAAGGCAGTGAAAACCCTCTGCGCGAGCAACTGCAAGCAGTGGGGTATCGCGGTCAATTTGTACGCCTCCGACAATCAGAACTCCTTCCCAGACAACAGCGGTGGCGCCGGATTCAGCTGGATGATGCCCACCATGAGCAACTTCTGGAACGGCTACCTCATTAAGAATCGCCGCNCCTCGGCCAACAACACCCGTGCCGCCAACGACGTCCTGTTCTGCCCGACCGATGACTGGCACCGCGCCGCAGAACGCGGGATGATCAACAGCGACAATGAGCCCCAATTGACCGGTTACTTCTACTTGCCAGGTCGGCGAACCGGAGACGCCGATGTCACCGGAGGAGCCCAGGGTACTTCTGAGTGGTTTTTCAAAAAGAAACTCGGTGGCATGTACGAAGCAGCCCCCATCATCATCGACCGCATGCAGGCCTTGGGTTCCAAGACCACCAACATGCTCGACCCCAAGCTGAACTGGTTCACCGATTACAATGGCAAGAAAGTGGCCACGGCCGTTCACCGAATTACCCGGGGTGCACCCGAAGGCGGCAACTTTGGCTTCGAAGACGGCCACGTTGAATGGCAGTCCAACAAGCGAGTCTCGCTCGGCTCCGACTACGGCGGTTGGCAGTGCTTCTTCAAGATCGCAGTAGCCACCCCCGTTCCGTGATTCATCTCGTGATTTCTCTCGTGAGCCGGCCTCCCAGCTCACAGAGAACGCGCNCGGCGATTTTAAATCGGATCTGAGTCCACACTCTTTCGCGGACCACACTCCGCGCGAAGGCTCACTCCCGGCGAAAGGTGAGCACGGGCATATCGCGCAAACTCGTGCGTCTCAAGACTGCAATGTAACGGCGGGACAAAGCCCCCAAACGGGCAGTCACGCGAACTTCGAAGGTGCTGCTGACGGTCGAGAAAACCGCCAGCGGCGTGCCTTGGTTGGGCATCACCGGAACCCCCTGCAAGCGGGCGATGTCTTGGGGCCCACGGGCTGGAGCGTCGTCGTAGGTGCCATCCACCCCATCCATGCCCGCGCGCTGTTCTTGGATGTTGCGAGCAATGTTCTCGTCACCACCGCAAGCCATGACCAAAACAGGATATGGAGCCGTGTTGATATTTACCTGACCGCTAGACACCGCCGAGAACACGTCTGCCAAGCCCACCGACCCCGCGATNCTCTGTCCCAGAAAAGTGGACTGGATGCGCCGCCCCATTGAATCAACCGAGTGCCTACCGGCACTACCACCACTACCGCCGCCGCCACTGCGAGGGCCCCAGTACAACTGCGGAGTAATTCCACGGATTTTGAGCAGTTCCGACATGTCGTCGATGGGACCATTTTTTGCGACATAAGGAGGATTGAGCATCCGGTAGAAATCGCTCTCTGCGCCGCCACCCATGGCCGAATCGTCATTGGGGTCGATCCAGTCCCGGATCGCTGAAGAAACATCGGCCGAGTCCGAGCCTCCGGCACCGCACAACTGCAAGATCAACTCCAACAACTGGGGATTGCGGGTGGCGATGGAGTTGATGTTGATGTAGCGCTCTGCGTCCACGATCTCGATGGAAATGGTGCCATCCCCAAGAGCCACATCCGTCAAGGAGACACCCTCGAAAGGATTGTCTGCGATGTTCGTCGGACCTACACCGCCGGCCCAAAACTGGTTGAGTCCGTCGTAAGTCTGTTCGCCAGGAATCTGCCGGGACAACGACAGAACCCATTTGGCCATCTCAATGCCTGAGCGCCCCATCCATTCCATCTCGCTCTCGCTCTGGGTGCGAGTAGCCAGGCGACCCTCCACCTTCATCGTGTAGGCAAAGGCCGTGACGATGACCGCCATGGCGAAGATCAGCAGCATGACCATCAACAGCGCCACACCCCGCTGGTGATTTTTGGGGCGGTCCCGCGTCTGGACGAAGTCATTCATCATGGGGCGCCTCCGATCACGCCCTGAGCCTCGCGAGGCACCGCAACGGTCGGCAAGCGAACCACCCGGCTGACGATTTGCGCGGGCTCACGAGAACCCTTCGACACACCAAAACCCAGTGTCACACGAACGATGACGGGCAACTGGTTGGTCGAAAGCCACTCCTCGACAAAGTCCCGCTGCTGACCATCCCAGAACTCCAACTGGAAGAGCTGAACCTCACGTGCCAAGACAATGCTCGCCGGCTCGCCTCCGCTCTCGAAATCCGCCAGCAAGGAGTTCTGTTCGAGCACCAAGTCGTTGCCGCCCGGAGGAACGTAGAAACTGACACGGCGGATGCGTTCGCCTCCGAACATTCCGCTGTTGGGGAACGAATCCGAAAGATCGGCCGCGAAGCTCACCGCGGCAAATTGACCCGCCGTGTCGGCTTGAAAGAAGTAAAGCCGCGGATTGGATGCAAACATCGTGGCCGACGCGAGGGCGTCTTCTACGGTACGCATGGCCATCCGAGCCCGCTGAGAATCTGTGGTGGAACGGATGGCCGCCTGCGAACTCTGGAAGATCAGCCTCCAGGTCGAGTAAATCATCATGAGGATCAGAGCGAAGAGGAAGATGGCCACCATGACCTCCATCACCGTGAAGCCTCCCCGCCGCAAAGACGGCCGTTAGAAAACCTCA
>JGI25920J50251_10000518_pt1 | contig 13352 bp, 10 predicted proteins | sample LauGreBMM110DCMD_2_FD_50251 | JGI IMG/M metagenome (IMG submission 50251) | reverse complement strand
CGACATCGAGCCCGGCATCAGTCCGAAGACCTGGAGCGACGCCTGCGGCACGATCCCCTGGGAAATCCTCTGCGGCTTCAAACACCGCCTGCCGCGCCTAGGCACCGACAGCTGACGTGCCTCCTAGGCCAGATCGCCATGGGGACTAGTGCCCTAGGGCGGGCCGGTTCGCCGCTGGGATCACAACAGGCCATCCCAGGACTGGGCGATCCGGGCAGCCCGCTGATAAGATGGCAAAGCACCTGGAGAGGTGGCCGAGTGGTTGAAGGCGGCTCCCTGCTAAGGAGTTACAGGAGGCAACTTTTGTCGAGGGTTCGAATCCCTCCCTCTCCGTTTTAAACCAGTATTCGAGGAATGGATGCCTTTTTGGCACTATCATTCTCTACAATACCTCACAAGGCACACATCTTAACCCTGCCAGCCAGGGGAAATTGGCAGCATGCTGAGACACTTTTAGATGGCCTAGAGAAAGCTGAAGTTCATGGCAATGGCCAGACAACTTGCCGATTAGATGGCATTCACCTAACTGGAAGGCTGTTCCGATCAGCCGTGGCCATCAAAAACGCGCCCTCCGTTGGGGGCCTTAGTCGGCCCATGGTTTGGCCCTAATTTTATGACTTGCTGACAACCTTCCAGATCCAGTAGGCGGCGAGCGCCAGCAGCAGCCAGGGCAGCAGGGACCTAAAAACCAACAACACCAGCACCACGACACCAGCCGAAACGGCGGTTCGCTTGGTCAGGGCCTTGGCCTCATCGGTCATGAAGCGCCAACGGGGAATTAGGGGCATCGGATTTTGCAGGGGAGCTCGCTCCTGCCTAGCAAAGCCCGTTTGCCTAGCCATGGCCATGGGGGAAGGCCAAAAGTGTGGCCCGGCGAGCCCTCCCCGCGAACCTCATGCCCGGCAAGCCTCGGCAAGCCTCTGGGCCAGGGCCGGCAGCAGCTGGGCATCGGTTGCCCGGGCGGGGCCCTCGCTGAAGGCCACCACCAGGAAGGGCAGGTGGCCTTCGATTTCGATGTAGGCCGCATCGTGCCTGGCCTGGCTCATCCAGCCGGCCTTGCTCCAGAGGCGGGCAGCGCCGGGCAGGCCTGCGCCCAGGAAGCCATCCACCTGATTCTCGGGATCGGCGCGGCGTGCTTCCGGATCAAGGCTTCGCTGCAGCAGGGCCTGCATGCGCTGACAGGCCAGGGGCGACACCAGCGAGCCGCTGATCACCCCGTGCAGCAACCTTGCCGTGAAGTCCGTGCTGAGCCGGTTGCGGTTGGCCAAATCCGGGCCGTAGGACTGGCGCTCCCGGCCAAAGGGGCCATCGCCCCAGGTTTTCTGGCAGGCATTGCAACCTTGCCACTCCTGCCATCCCAGGGAGCCATACCAGCGGTTGACCAGCTGGCGTTGCTCACTCCAGCTGGCCAAGGCCCAAGGGGGCAGCTCCGGACCGCTGGTAGTGCCGCTGAGCAGGTCCAGCACCAGGCCAGTGGCGTCATTGCTGGAATCCCGGATCATCGCCGCCAAAGCCCGCTCGAGCTCGGGCGAGCGCTCCAGCCATTGGCGCTGTAGCCAAGCTTCTGTGGCCACCAGATAGGCGAGCTTGACCACGCTGGCTGGATAGCGGGCCCGCTCGCCTGCCCAGCTGGCCCCGTGGACGGCAAGGGCCTGGGAACCATCGCCCCAGGCCCCCGCCAAAGGCGAGCTGGGGTAGCGCAGCCAGGTCACCGACAGCTCGTCCTTGAGGGAGGGGCGCCCGTCCGCCTCCAAGGCCGCAATCCCATCGGCGAGGATCGCGTCCATTGCCCCATCCGGGCCGTAGATCCCCATCAGCGCCGCCTGTGGCATTCACGAACTTAGGCATCCTGGCGCCAGGCACCCCGGCTGCCCCCGAACTCCTCCAGTGGGGCACCACCTGGACCCTGCTGGCAGCGGTGCCCTGCTACAGCAACCCCCGCGGCCAGGGGCTGGCCACCGAGGCCGCCGCCGGCCGCCAGTTGACCGTGACCGGCGCCGATCCGGCAGGAGCCAGGCGCCTCGGGGTGCGCCTAGTCGAGGACGGCTATCCCGGCTGGATCGATCCCGCCCAGCTGCTGGGCCAGGCCAGGGCCTCCAGCCCCCGGCCACCCCAGTTGTTGACCAGCGCGGCGATCAGGGCTCGGCTGGATTCGGTATTGGCCTTCGCGGCAGCGGCCCGAGAACGGCCCAACTGCTACCTCTGGGGCGGCAGGCTTGGGCCCGATTACGACTGCTCCGGCTTCACCCAGGCCGCCTTCGCCCAGGCTGGAATCTGGATCCCCCGCGACGCCTACCAGCAGGAACGGTTCTGCCAACCGGTGGCGGTGCGCCCAGGCACCTATGGCCTGTTGCAACCAGGCGACTTGATCTTTTTTGGCCAGCCCACCCGCTGCACCCATGTGGGGCTCCACCTCGGCCAGGGCCGCTACCTGCACAGCTCCGGCCGCGACCACGGCCATAACGGCCTGGGCATTAACAGCCTCGGCAACCACCACCAGGATCCGATCAGCCGCCACTACCGGCTAGAGCTGCGGGGCGCGGGCCGGGTGCAGCGCTGCCACGACGGCACCACCCTGGACTGAGTCTCTCGACCTGGGGCCCTGGGCGGCGAACAGCTGCGACCTAAGTTGCTGCCTGCAAGGTTGCTGCAAACAGCAGTGGGGATTGGTGCCTGATCTCTCCGTGGTGGTGCCGCTGTTCAACGAGGAGGCCAGCGTGCCCCAGCTCGTGGCCCAACTGCTGGCGTCCCTAAGGCCCCTGGGCCGCAGCTTTGAGCTGGTGCTGGTGGATGATGGCTCTAGTGATGACAGCGCCTCACTGCTGCGGCAACTGGCGGCGACCACACCGGAACTGGTGGTGGTGCTGCTGCGCCGCAATTACGGGCAAACGGCCGCCATGGCAGCAGGATTTGATGCCAGCTTGGGCAGCGTGATCGTGACCCTCGATGGCGATCTTCAGAACGATCCCGCCGACATCTCCCTGCTACTGGAAACCTTGGAACAGGGCTTCGACCTGGTCAGCGGCTGGCGCCACCAACGTCAGGACGGAGCCATCAGCCGCCTGCTGCCCTCCAGGATCGCCAACCAGTTGATCGCCCGGGTTACCGGGGTGGTGCTGCACGATTACGGCTGCTCGCTCAAGGCCTACCGACGCGAATTAGTCAGTGACCTGAATCTCTACGGCGAACTACACCGCTTCCTGCCGGCCTTAGCCGCCATCGAAGGAGCCCGGATCACGGAAGTGAAGGTGGGCCACCACCCCCGGCGCCATGGCAAGAGCAACTACGGCATCGACCGCACCTTCCGGGTGCTGATGGACCTGCTCACCGTCTGGTTCATGAAGCGTTTCCTGACCCGGCCGATGCATGTGTTCGGCTTCTGGGGCCTGGCGGCCATGGCCCTGGGCCTACTGATCGGCGGCTATCTGGTGGCNGGCAAGCTGCTCACAGGCGCCGATATCGGCACCAGACCCCTGTTNCTNGCGGCAGTGCTGGCGATTATCAGCGGCGTGCAGTTGTTCTGTTTCGGCCTGCTGGCGGAGCTGCAGATGCGNACCTACCACGAAAGCCAAGGGCGGCCGATCTACCGGGTCCGGGCCACATTGCGGGGCAACCTGGCGGCCTGAAAAGGCCCGGCAGAGGGGCCGCTGCGGCCGCGGAAGCGATCCAGACCCCGGGCCGCCAGACCCGCCACCACCGGATCGGCATCGCGCAGGCCGAGGTGAAGCAGGGGCAGGGCCGAGCGGTGGCCCCAGGCCAAACATGTTTCCAGGGCCTGGCGCCGGGCCGGGCCGCCCAGGGCATAGCCAGCCTTGAGGGAGGCGAGCTGGGCATTCACCTCCCGCGGGCTGCGGGGCTGCAGCGGGGGCAGCCCAGGGGAAAGGGCCGTCCCCAGGCAGCCCGAAGCAACCGTTGGCTCCGGAAGGAACTTGACGCCGGACAGAGGACCAGACCCCATGCTGGAGGCAGGTTCGGTTACGACCAGCTCCATTTGGATCCGGTTCAGGGCTGCCACAGCAGCCCCATCGGTGGAGCGCATCAGCTGGGGCCTCGGCCGGCGCAGCAGCCAGAGCACCAGCAAAACAAGGGCAACAGCGCCGCCGGAGAGGGCCTGGGTCATGACAAGGATTGAACTTTTATGTCGCCCCTCAAGCCACCACCGGGCTAGATCGGGTGTCTTTCTTACAGTAACTCCGCTGACTGTATTGGCTCGCCCTGATGACCGGAGACTTCGTCGCCGCCTGGCTTCCCTCGGTGTTAGTTCCCCTTGTTGGAATCCTTGGTCCAGCGGTTGCCATGGCCCTGCTGTTCAACGTGATTGAAGCCAGCGACTGATCCGGCCCGCTTCCCCTTCTGTCAACCGCTTCCTTCCTTGAACCCATGACCGTAACCCCCGTCGCCGACCCGACCGTCGGCAATCTGGCCACCCCGATCAACAGCAGCTCCTTCAGCAAGGCGTTCCTGAATGCCCTGCCGGCCTATCGCCCTTCCCTGTCGCCGAATCGTCGTGGCCTGGAAGTGGGCATGGCCCATGGCTTCTTCCTCTATGGCCCCTTCGCCATCACCGGCCCCCTGCGCCTGACCGAGTACGCCAGCACCTCCGGCCTGCTGGCCACCATCGGCTTGGTGTCGATCCTCACCGTTTGCCTGTCCCTCTACGGAACCGCCGGCGACGGACCGAACGTGCAGCCCGCCGACGCCACGATCGACAATCCCCCGGCTGACCTGTTCACCAAAGCCGGCTGGGCCGAATTCGCCAGCGGCTTCTGGCTGGGCGGTTGCGGTGGCGCCGCCTTCGCCTGGTTCTTGGCTGGCACAGAGATCGTGGCTCCCCTGGTGAAAATCGCCGGTGGCGCCTGGAGCGTCGGCTGAGTTTTCAGCAGACCCCAAACCCGTTCAAACAGCTAGCAATGCTGTAGACAATTAAGCCATCAAATCTGCTTTAGCAAAAGCTCCGCAACTGCGGGGCTTTTTTATTGGCTTGGCTTGGCTTGGAACCACCAAGAACCCATGCCGCGTCCCCAGGGTCTATGGCTTGGGCGTTGGGGTCCAACTGCCCAAATCAGACAACAGGGTCTGCAGCGCCAGTCTGCCCGGTGAAGCAGACGCTTCTTAAGAACAAGGCCTGGCTTGAGGCCCCCCTCGAACTGCCGCAGCTTGGCCATGGGCGGAGGGGACAAGCCTCTGGGTTGGGGGGATATTGATAAGCTCTGCAGACTCAAAGGCGGCGCCGTTGGGGCCTTTTAATCGAGGGACCCGGGGATCCCGCCATTAAAAAACCCCCGGCCGAAGCCGGGGGTTTAATCGTCCCTCGAGAGAACAGCTAATCCACTGGGATCAGCCGAACTTACCGGAGGTTGAGGCGATCAGGAAGGCGCCGTAGGTAAGGATGTAGCCGATTGTGAAATGGGCTAGACCAACGACCCGGGCCTGAACGATCGAGAGAGCGACGGGCTTATCGCGCCAGCCCACCAAGTTGGCGAGCGGGGTGCGTTGGTGAGCCCAAACGATCGTCTCGATCAGTTCCTGCCAGTAACCACGCCAGGAGATCAGGAACATGAAACCGGTGGCCCACACCAGGTGACCGAACAGGAACATCCAGGACCAGACGGCCAGGTTGTTGCTGCCATACGGGTTGTACCCGTTGATCAGCTGGGAGCTGTTGAGCCAGAGGTAATCGCGTAACCAGCCCATCAGGTAGGTGCTGGATTCGTTGAACTGGGCAACGTTGCCCTGCCAGATGGCGAGGTGCTTCCAATGCCAGTAGAAGGTGACCCAACCGACGGTATTCAGGGCCCAGAAGACTGCCAGATAGAAGGAGTCCCAGGCGGAGATATCGCAGGTGCCGCCACGGCCGGGGCCGTCGCAGGGGAAGGAGTAGCCGAAGTCCTTTTTATCGGGCATCAGCTTGGAACCCCGGGCATCCAGGGCGCCCTTCACCAGGATCAGGGTCGTGGTGTGCAGACCAAGGGCGATGGCGTGGTGAACCAGGAAGTCACCAGGGCCGATCTGCAGGAAGAGGTCACTGCCGCCATTGATCGCATCGAGCCAACCGGGCAGATACACCGCACTGGTGGTGCTGGCAGCGCTTGCGGAATTGGCCAGAAGCACATCAAAGCCATAGAGCGCCTTGCCGCTAGCGGCTTGGACGAACTGGGCAAAGACAGGCTCCACCAGGATTTGCTTCTCGGGGGTGCCGAAAGCAACAACCACATCGTTGTGAACGTACAGACCCAGGGTGTGAAAACCGAGGAACAGGGAAACCCAGCTGAGGTGGCTGATGATCGCTTCCTTGTGCTCCAGCACGCGGGCAAGAACGTTGTTCTTGTTCGCTTCCGGGTCGTAGTCGCGGATGAAGAAGATCGCACCGTGGGCGAAGGCACCGCACATCAGGAAGATGGCGATGTACTGGTGATGCGTGTAAAGGGCAGCTTGCGTGGTGTAGTCCTTGGCGATAAACGCGTAGGACGGCATCGCGTACATGTGCTGCGCCACCAGGCTGGTGACAACGCCGAGGGAAGCCAGGGCGAGGCCGAGCTGGAAGTGGAGCGAGTTGTTGATCGTGTCGTAGAGACCCTTGTGGCCAGCACCTAGGTCACCAGGGGTGCCCTTGGGGGGGTTGTGGGCATCAAGAATCTCGCGAATCGAATGGCCAATACCGAAGTTGGTCCGGTACATGTGGCCAGCGATCACGAAAAGGCAACCAATCGCCAAGTGGTGGTGGGCGATATCCGTGAGCCACAGGGCTTCGCTCTGGGGGTGGAAACCACCCAGGAAGGTGAGGATCGCGGTGCCCGAGCCCTCGGTGCTGTTGAACACCTGATAGGCCGTATCAGGGTTCTGGGCGTACACACCCCAGTTACCGGTAAAGAAGGGAGCCAGACCAGCCGGGTGGGGCAGCACATTCAGGAAGTTGTCCCAGCCAACGTGGACTCCACGGGACTCAGGAATGGCGACGTGAACGAGGTGACCGGTCCAAGCGATCGAGCTGAACCCGAACAGAACGGCCAGGTGGTGGTTGAGGCGGGATTCAGCATTCTTGAACCAGGCCAGGGAAGGCCGGAACTTGGGCTGAAGGTGGAGCCAGCCAGCGAACAGGGCCCAAGCCGACAGGATCATCATGAAGATGGAACCCTGATACAGCTCGGCGTTGCTGCGCATGCCGATCGTGTACCACCAGTGGTACAAACCGGAATAGGCAATGTTCACCGGAGAGGTTGCACCGGCCTGGGTGAAGGCGGTGATGGCCCCTTGGCCGAAGTGGGGATCCCAGATCGCGTGAGCGATGGGACGCACATGCAGAGGATCGGTGACCCACTGCTCGAAGTTGCCCTGCCAGGCGATATGGAACAGGTTCCCAGAAACCCAGAGACCGATGATGGCGAGATGGCCGAAATGGGTCGAGAAGAGCTTTTGGTAAAGCTTCTCCTCGGTCATTCCGTCATGGCTCTCGAAGTCGTGAGCCGTGGCGATCCCGTACCAAATACGGCGGGTTGTGGGGTCCTGTGCCAGACCCTGGCTGAACGAAGGAAATTTCGTTGCCATTGGGAAAGGTCAGGTGGAGGTCAGCCGACCGCAATGATGCGGGCCAGGAAGAAGGACCAGGTGGTAGCGATACCGCCCAGCAGATAGTGGGCAACGCCAACGGCGCGACCCTGGGTGATGGAGAGCGCCCGCGGCTGAATGGCGGGAGCAACCTTCAGCTTGTTATGGGCCCAAACGATGGACTCAATCAGNTCCTGCCAGTAGCCGCGGCCACTGAAGAGGAACATCAGGCTGAATGCCCAGATGAAGTGGGCTCCGAGGAACATCANACCGTAGGCACTGCTGGAAGAGCCATAGCTGTTGATCACCTGGGCAGCCTGGGCCCAGAGGAAATCACGCAGCCAACCATTAATGGTGATGGCGCTGTTGGCGAAGTTGCCGTTGGTGATGTGGGAAACGGTGCCGTCGGCATTAACGGTGCCCCACACGTCGCTCTGCATCTTCCAGGAGAAGTGGAAAATGACGATCGATAGGGAGTTGTACATCCAGAACAGGCCAAGGAACACGTGGTCCCAAGCTGAAACCTGGCAGGTACCGCCACGGCCGGGGCCGTCGCAGGGGAAGCGGAAGCCCAGGTTCGCCTTGTCNGGAACGAGGCGGGAGCTCCGGCTGTACAGGACACCCTTCAGCAGGATCAACACGGTGACGTGGATCGTGAAGGCGTGGATGTGGTGGACCATGAAGTCGGCCGTTCCCAGGGGGATCGGACCGGCGGCNACCTTGCCACCCACGGCCACCACAACTCCGTTGAACACTTCGCTGACGCTGGCGAGGGCGTTAGGAGCGGTGCTGCCGGCTGCGGCGGCGTGCAGACCCTGNATCCACTGGGCGAAGACGGGCTTCAGCGCAATGGCCGAGTCACTGAACATGTCCTGGGGACGGCCCAGGGCACGCATGGTGTCGTTATGGATATAGAGGCCGAAGCTGTGGAAGCCGAGCCAGATACACACCCAGTTGAGGTGGCTGATCAGGGCATCACGGGCCTTGAGCACCCGGTCGAGCACGTTATCGACGTGCTTGACCGGGTCGTAATCGCGAATCATCGCGATGGCGGCGTGGGCGCCGGCGCCGACGATCAGGAAACCACCAATCCAGGTGTGATGGGTGAATATCGAGATCTGGGTTGGGTAATCGACGCCGATGTAGGGATACGGAGGCATCGCGTACATGTGCTGGGCCACGATGATGCTCAGCGAGCCCATCAGCGCCAAGTTCACGGCCAACTGGGCATGCCAGGAGGTGGTCATAAACTCATAAAGACCGTCGTGACCGTTNGGGGCCGGGAACAGCAGGGGATCACCCTTCTGACCCTCGAGGATCTCCTTGATGCTGTGGCCGATGCCCCAGTTCGTGCGGTACATGTGACCGGCCACGATGAAGAGCACCGCAATCGCTAAGTGGTGGTGGGCGATATCGCTCATCCAAAGGCTGCCGGTGACGGGATTAAGCCCACCTTTGAAGGTGAGGAAATCGCCGTAGGCCGCCCAGTTGCCACTGAAGAATGCCGAGATGCCAGCGCCGAATCCGGGGTACAGCTGGGCAATGAGGTCCTGGTTGAGGAACTCATGGGGCAGCGGGATATCGGCCACGGAAGCGATGGTTTTTCCATTGAGAACCAGCGGCTTGCCGGCATCAATGGCATCCATCAGGGCAGTGGTGGGCAGGGACACATGGATCAGGTGACCCGTCCAGGACAGGGAGCCCAGACCAAGCAGACCGGCCAGATGGTGGTTGAGCATGGACTCAACGTTCTGGAACCACTCGAGCTTGGGAGCTGCCTTGTGGTAGTGGAAGACGCCTGCATTGAGCATCAGGCCAGCCATCACTAACGCACCGATGGCCAGAGCCAGCAGCTGGGTTTCATTGGTGATGCCCCATGCCCTCCACACATGGAAAAGACCGGAGGTGATCTGAATGCCGTGGAAGCCGGCACCCATGTCGCCATTGAGGATTTCCTGGCCGAAGATCGGCCAAACCACCTGCGCACTCGGTTTGACGTGCGTGGGGTCGCCGAGCCAGCCGGAATAGTTGGAAAAACGGGCCCCATGGAAGAAGGCGCCGCTTAACCAGATGAAAATGACGGCCAGATGGCCGAAATGGGCCGAGAAGATCTTGCGAGAAATCTCTTCAAGATCGCTCGTGTGGCTATCGAAGTCGTGAGCGTTGGCGTGGAGGTTCCAAACCCAGGTGGTGGTTTTGGGACCTTTAGCGAGGGTGCGATCGAAATGGCCGGGCTTACCGAACAGTTCGAAGGTGGCCGGGTTGTTCACCCGGTCGACCTGGGCCTTCGCCGTTTTCCCACGCTCTGGTGGGCTGATGGTCATCGAGACGTTCCTCGAGGGACGGGATCGAGGTGGAGGTCCACCCCTCCGGTTCCGGCAGGGGGCCGGACCGGTGGAGCCGCATGGGGCCGTGGACCGAAGTCCGAAGCGTCCACGGGCGCCAGCCGCGGCAGCGGGATCGACAGAAGCCGAAACCTGTTGCCATGACTGGAGCTTGGGCCCCATGGAGGGGACCGCTGGCCTAACCATAAGGGCGATGACCAAGGTTTCAGGGCCCTCAGTTACAAAGGTTCAATCCGGAGCCACACCAGTCAGGGACTGAGCTCTGGGCGGGGCTATGTATCAGCAATATGGACAACAATGCAGCGATCAGTTATTGAAAATGCGCGCCCAATCCAGCGCTGTTCTGAGCAGGACCAGGCCGCCGTAGCCAGCCGGTCACAATGGGACGACACCGTCTGCAATCACCAGGGAGATCGACTGGCATGGGGGTTGCGCCATTTCGGGCTGTGATCGGCTGGGTTCTCGTGGCCCTGCTGCTGCTGAGTTCAGGCTGCGGCCGCCTCGGCCGCCAAGCCAGCCCGAGCCAGCCAGCGGACCAGCCCCTTGCCCCCACGGCCCCGCGGGGTGCCCTTCAAGAAGTGGCGCCACCGCAGCTGGTGCAAGACCTACGCACCCGCCTGGATCAACGGAATCCCCAAGTGTTGATCCTGGCCCCCGCCGATGGCGCCCTGCTGCCGGCGGGCCCCTGGTCGTTGGAGCTCCAGGTGCAGGACTGGCCCCTGGCGGATGCCGGTCCACTTGGACTCGGGCCCCATCTGGTGGTGCAACTCGATGACGCCCCCCCCCTGCGCATCAGCGACGCCACCGCCGCAAGGCATCTAGCGATGCCCCCCCTCAATCCAGGCAGCCATCGCCTCACCGTTTACGCCGCCAGGCCCTGGGGAGAAGTGGTGAAGTCCCCGGGCGCCAGCCGCCAGATCCGCCTCGATCGGGTGGCCGCCAACCCCCAGCAGGTGCCTGCTCCAGGCTCGCCCCAATTGCTGGCGGCCCCGGCCAGCCCAGGCCCCAGCCAGGAACCCGTGCTGATTGACTGGCTCCTGATCGATGCTCCCCTCCAACATCTCAGGGACGACGACGGCCGTTGGCGAGTGCGGGTGAGCGTTAACGGCGACAGTTTCTTGGTTGATCGCCAGACCCCCCTCTGGCTGCAGGGTTTCCACGGCGGCAGCAATGCCGTGCAGCTGGAGCTACTTGATGGCCGGGGTGAACCGCTCAATCCGCCCTTCAACAGCCTGATGGAGGAAGTGGTGATCCAAGCGGGTCCCGCTGCCGCCTGGCAGCGCCCCAGCCTCACGGCCCTGGAGCAGGCCCAACTCCTAGGCGAGGCGCCCCTGCCGCCCGAGCCCCGGCCTGCCCCCAGCCCAGCCCCCCCAGAAAAGGACCAGGAACAGGGTCTAGATCAGCCAAACAGCCGTTCCAGCGATCCGCCAGTTCCGCCAGCAACGCAACCAGCCCCTGACGTCCCCACCGGGGCCAAGGGGCTGCAAACAGACCAGTCCGCCGGCGTTTCCAGCGAGGGCCTCTCCGCGCCGGGCCAAGGGACCCAGCTAGAAACCCTGGCCCCCTCCCAAGCCGCTGCCACGGTTGAAAGCAATCGGGCCCCAGAGCCTGCCCCGGTGGAGCTTGCCCCACCAGCGGTCGGACTGGACAGCATCAAGGCCCCCCAAGAGCCAGCAAGCCCTGGGCCACCTAAGACTGCTGCCCCTGGACTCCCGGCCCAAACCCCAACGTCAGCGACACCGACAACACCAGCGAACGGTGGCGCGGAGACGCCAATAGGGCCACCACCCCGCGGCGGCAGCCTCCCCCAGGCCGGCACGGCCCCACCCCCGCCCCCAGAACGCCTCAGCCCCAGCACCAGCCTCAGCGGCCGGGCCCGCGACCAGGTGGCTGCCGATGGCTCCTTGCTCAAACCCCGGCCCGAGGGCCCCCTGGCCAGGCTGCGCCAACGGTTTCAACCATGACCGCCCAAGCCTTGCGCTGGGGATTTGGCCTCGGCCCTTCCAGTTTTCCCCTGTTGCAGCGGCTACTGCAGGCCGGTCTCATCGACCGCCTGGTGCTGCCGCCCCAAAGCATCGAGGCCGAACCATCCCAACAGCTGGTCAGCTTCGGGGGGCCTGACACGGAAGGAGTCAGCGGCGATCCCGACTGGCACCGGGCCACGGCTGCCGAACTGCTCGCCTCCGAATGGGAGCGCAGCAGCGCCTTTGTGGCGATCGGCGCCTGCGGCGCCATCACCCGGCTGATCGCACCGCACCTCCAGGCCAAAACCAAAGACCCCGCCGTGGTGGTGCTCGATCCCCTCGGCCGCTATGCCATCCCCCTGCTCGGCGGCCATGGCGCCGGGGCGGAGCAGCTCAGCCTGGCGATCGCCGCCCTGCTGGATGGACAGGCCGTATTAACGGGTGGTAGCAGTGGCCAGGGGCGCCTGGCCCTGGACAGCTTCGGCCGCCGTTGGGGCTGGCGCCGCGGCAGCGGCGACTGGGACTCCCTAATGAAATCCGTGGCTCGGGGCGGCCCGATCCAAGTCCATCAGCCCAGCGGCACCGAGCGCTGGCAGGGGCTCGACGGGGCCACCGCCCTGCTCAAGCCTGGGCGCTCCGCGGGCTTGCCCCTGGTGATTAGCGCCGAGCGGGGCCAGGGCTGCCGCTGGCACCCGCCATGCCTCTGGCTCGGGATCGGTTGTGAGCGAGGCACCAGCTTGGGCCTGNTGGAGCGCCTGATCGACACCAGTTTGAGCGAACTTGGGCTTGCCCCCGAGGCCGTAGCAGGCCTGGCCAGCGCCGACCGCAAAGCCGACGAACCAGCCCTGCTGCAGCTGGCCACGCGCAGGGGCTGGCCCCTGCGGTGCTTTGACGCCGCCAAGTTGGCGGCNGTGACGGTGCCCAATCCCTCCGAGGCCGTGGCCCGGGAACTGGGCACGGCCAGCGTGGCCGAGGCGGCAGCCCTGCTTGCCGCCGGTCCAGGGCCCCAGCTCAAGCTCGAGAAACGAATCGAAAGGGCCCGCGGCGGCGAACAGGGCGCAGCCACCCTGGCAATCGCCCAAACCGCCAGCCAATGGGCCCCGGGCCAGGGCCAGCTCCATCTGGTCGGCAGTGGGCCGGGCAGCCTGGACCTGCTCACCGCCGATGCCCGCCGGGCCCTCGCCGAAAGCACGGTCTGGGTGGGCTATGGCCTGTATCTAGACCTGCTCGAACCCCTGCGCCGTCCCGACCAACTCCGCAGCGACGGCAAACTCACCCTGGANCGCGAGCGCTGCGCCGAAGCCCTAGAGCTGGCCTGCCAGGGCCTGACTGTCGCCCTGGTCTCCTCCGGCGACAGTGGCATCTATGGCATGGCCGGCCTGGCCCTAGAGCAATGGCTGGCCTTGGAGCCGGGGGATCGGCCTGGATTCACGGTGCATCCAGGCATTTCGGCCCTGCAATTGGCCGCCGCCCGGGCCGGGGCGCCCCTGATGCATGA
>JGI25920J50251_10000508_pt1 | contig 13437 bp, 13 predicted proteins | sample LauGreBMM110DCMD_2_FD_50251 | JGI IMG/M metagenome (IMG submission 50251) | reverse complement strand
AACGGAGTACCATAGGTCTCAATAATCTCCATCAGGTTTACCCCGTTGAATAAAAGCTGCTTGTCTTCCACCATAAATTCTTTGGTGGGAAAATCAAAGGTCTGCTGAATCAAATCATTATATCTATTCATCTACCAAAATGGGCTAAGGATTGAAATAAGGCTGCAAAAATTGCGCTTTTATTGACGCTTACCAAAGTTTTGAGCTACAATTTCTTAGCCTAATTTAATTTTTAAAAAAAGAGATCTTTTCGAGTTAGGTAAAACAGCCACAAACTCCAATTAAGGAACGTTGGTTCAAAAATTACTTATTACCTGTAAGCAAGGATCTGAAGGAAACAAAATTGTTTTGGATACAGAAATCTGCACTTATTACGGGCATTTCTGTAGATTTACAAGTAGAAAAAACCCAACTATACCCTAGCGATGAGAAAGATTAAATTGGTAGAAGTTCGCTCCGAAATTGCTGCCGGTACCCGAGGCGCAAGCTTGGGAGTGGATGCGCTAAAAATTGCTAGTCTAGACAAAAAGTCAGATTTTTTCTCCCAATTCGAACCAATCCATGTGCCGGATGCAAATAATTTTCTTTGGAAAGGCAACAATCACCCTTATGCCAACTATATCGATGGGGTGTACCAAGTAGTTAAGAATGTTGCCTCTACCATTGAGTCCCTCCGATTGGAAAAGAAGTTTCCTATCGTCCTAGCAGGTGATCACAGCACGGCAGCAGGAACGATCATGGGAATCAAAAGTGCCCATCCCGACAAACGGTTGGGTGTAATCTGGATCGATGCACATGCAGATCTGCATACCCCCTACACTACCCCCTCCGGAAACATGCACGGCATGCCTCTAGCTATGGCTGCACACTTGGACAACCTAGACTGCCAACTCAATCAACCTTCCCTAGAAACTCGTGCCTATTGGGACAGAATCAAGAAAATTGGTGGAGATTCTCCAAAAATCCACCCAAAAGACATTGTCTACATTTCGGTCAGAGATACGGAAGAGCCAGAAAATTCGCTGATAGAGAAGTTTGGAATCATGAATTTCACCACCGAAATCGTCAGGCAAATGGGAGTTCTTGAAGTTGCTAAACGTGCTTTGGAGCATCTAAAGGATTGTGATCAATTGTATATTTCCTTCGATGTAGATAGCCTAGACCCTTCCATATCTCTTGGAACAGGGACTCCTGTACCCAATGGGTTGACTGTAGAAGAAGCCATCCAATTGAATGCTGAACTCATCAAAGACAAGCGCGTATGCTGCTGGGAGATAGTAGAAGTAAATCCAACCCTTGACAGTGAAAATAGAATGGCAGAAATTGCCTTTGAAGTACTGGAGATTACCACAAAATCATTGGTAAATCATTTTTAAAACCACAAAAAGAAAGTTTTGATGGCGTTTTTTGAGTACAGTCAAACTAGCCAATCCTGACTTTTTTTTGTTAATATGAATTTCAGTACCACATATTACAAGAAGCCGTCTTAAATTTGTCCTTCCTGTTGAAAGGGAAATGCTACGCAAGTCGATTCAGTGTAGGTTTTGTTTAAGTACTTTCTCAGAGTTAACCCCAATACAATGAATTTTCAAGATGCTATCTTAAAAGGCATTCAAGATGCTTTTGCTTCCTGCTTTCAAGTGGCTATTCCTTTGGAACAGCTCAGCTTGGCTCCTACCAAGAAAGAATTTGAGGGCAGCTACACCTTCGTTGTCTTTCCTTTTTTGAAGCAATCGCAGCTAAGCCCTGAAGCCACTGCTACCCAACTGGGTAATTACTTAAAAACTGAGGTAGCCGCAGTTAAAGATTTTAATGTTGTCAAAGGATTTTTGAATTTGGTAGTTACACAAGAAGAGTGGATCACCTTATTTAAACAAGTATATACCTCACCTAGCTTTGGTCAACTTCCAAGCAATGGTCAAAAAGTAATGGTGGAGTATTCCTCCCCCAATACAAATAAACCGCTCCACCTAGGTCACTTGAGAAATAATTTTCTTGGTTACTCCGTTGCTGAGCTGCTCAAAGCTTCTGGTTACGAAGTAGTTAAGGCAAATTTAGTGAATGACCGAGGCATCCACATCTGCAAGTCCATGGTGGCTTACCAGCACTTTGGTCAAGGTGAAACACCGGCCTCATCAGGGCTCAAAGGCGATCACTTGGCTGGTAAGTATTATGTCTTATTTGACAGCCACTACAAAGAGCAGCAAAAAAGCCTTATTGCTGCAGGACAGTCGGAGGAGGAGGCTAAGAAAAATGCCCCTCTTCTACTCGAAGCACAAGAAATGCTCCGGCAATGGGAAGACCAAGAACCAGAAATCATTGCCCTATGGAATAAGATGAATGCGTGGGTCTATGAAGGTTTTAATAGCACCTACCAACGGATGGGCGTTGACTTTGATGTCACCTATTACGAATCCAACACCTATCTACTGGGCAAAGATATTGTTGAAGAAGGGTTAGGCAAAGGCGTATTTTTCAAAAAGGAAAATGGATCCGTTTGGGTCGACCTCACCGAAGAAGGCCTGGACGAAAAACTCGTGTTACGAGGAGATGGTACCTCGGTTTACATCACCCAAGACATGGGTACTGCGGATTTAAAATACCAGGATCACAAGATCAATAAATCTGTATATGTTGTTGGAAATGAGCAAGATTACCACTTTGATGTCTTGTTCAAAATCATGCGAAAACTAGGCCGTTCCTATGGACCAGGTCTGTACCACCTCTCCTATGGCATGGTAGACCTTCCAACAGGTAAAATGAAATCACGGGAAGGAACAGTAGTGGATGCGGATGAATTGATGGAAGAAATGGTAGCTACCGCAGCGAACCACACCAAGGAATTGGGGAAAATTGAAGGATTTACTGAAGAGCAGGCCATCGAATTGTATGAAATGTTAGGAATGGGTGCTCTCAAGTACTTTTTGCTAAAGGTGGATCCTAAAAAGCGAATGCTCTTTAACCCACAGGAATCCATTGAATTTCAAGGCAACACGGGTCCATTTATTCAATATTCGCATGCACGAATTGTAGCCATCCTTAGAAAAGCAGAACAAATTGGAGTTGACCTTTCTGCTGAAAGTTTTGTGAATCTTAGCGAACTTGCCGAGACTGAATCGACCCTGATTCAGCTATTGAATGATTTTGAGCGAAAAATAAAGTTAGCTGCTGAGGAGTATTCCCCTGCCATTCTAGCGCAGTACTTATTTGACCTAGCCAAAGAATACAATAGATTCTATGCAGAACTTCCTATATTCCATGAGAAAGACCAGCAACTCCAAGCATTTCGAGTAGCGCTTTCTTTGCAAACCGCCAAAACAATCAAAAGAGGAATGAGTTTGTTAGGTATACAAGTTCCTGAACGAATGTAATTATGAAAACAATCCTATTATCTATCAGCGTAGCCTTATTAGCTTGTGGAACGACCTTAGATCGACCTACAGATAAGGCAAGTTTACACCCAGCATACGACCAAACTATGGAAAGTTCTTTTTATGAATTCAAAGTCAAAGACATCAATGGTCAGGAAGTAGATTTCTCATCATTCAAAGGCAAAAAATTGCTCTTGGTCAATGTGGCTTCCAAGTGTGGGTATACGAAGCAATATGCGCAGCTCCAAGAATTGTATGCGCAATACGGCAAGGATATCTTAATCCTTGGATTTCCTGCAAACAACTTCGGTGGTCAGGAGCCAGGCACCAACGAGGAAATCAAAGAATTCTGCTCCACCGAGTTTGGGGTTACCTTTCCCATGTTTGAAAAAGTTTCAGTAAAAGGTTTTGATAAGCATCCCTTGTACAGATGGCTGTCAGATGCCAGCCTCAATGGATGGAATAACCAAGAACCAAGCTGGAATTTCTGTAAGTACTTGATCAATGAAAAGGGAGAGTTGGTTAAATTCTTTCCTTCTTCAGTAAAACCTATGGACGAAGAAATTTTAAGCCTTATCAAGTCCTGATTACCCTTTTTCCTTGAAAAGAAGCATTCAATCAAAAAAAGAAGCCTGGCTGCACGCAGTCAGGCTTCGTACCTTACCACTGGCCCTAGCAAGTATTTTTGCGGGCTCTTTTTTGGCCCAATGGCAAGGAAGCTTTCGTTGGGAGGTGTTGATATTGGCTTCTTTCACCACTATTTTTCTTCAAATCCTTTCCAACCTCGCTAATGATTACGGAGATAGCATTCATGGAGCGGATTCATCGGAAAGGAAAGGTCCTATCCGAGCGGTACAATCTGGCCTAATTACCCTACAAGAAATGAAACGCGCCATGGTGCTTTTTGGAGCGTTGTCCCTACTAACAGGTATTTTCCTCATTTACATTGCTTTACCTGATTGGAAGTATTTCTTAGGCTTTCTTGCCTTAGGTTTAGCAGCGATCTGGGCAGCTATCCGCTATACCTCAGGTAAAAAACCCTATGGATATGCTGGATTAGGCGATATTTTCGTTTTCCTCTTTTTCGGAATTGTGGGGGTTTCAGGAACTTACTTTTTGCATGCTCTAGAAGCCAAGCCCTTGATCCTGTTGATTGCCTTGTCATTGGGATGCTTTAGTACAGCTGTGCTCAACATCAATAACATCCGAGATATTGACTCAGATCGTCTCGCTGGAAAATTATCCATTCCCGTACGAATAGGCCGCACGAATGCAATCCGTTACCATTGGGCTTTAGTCTTACTTGGAAATGTTAGTTTACTCTATTTCGTATTGCTAAATCAAACGTATTTTCCACTCCTAGCTTTTTTTATGCTCCCTTGGATGGTTAGCATCAGTCAAGGAATTCAATCTGCCAGCAGCGCTGCAGACATCGATCCCTACCTCAAAAAAATGGCACTGAGTACTTTAATCTGGACTCTTCTTTTTGGATTTGGGCTACTCCTAGTTTAAAAGCCGACAAAAGTCCTATTCTAGCTGTCTTGTTCCAGTTAACTTAACAGAATAAACGCTAGAACTCATGACCCATACCCTTTTTCGCTTTCAGATTACAAAATGAGCATCAATGCCCCTGGAAAATTTACCACAACGAGAGCCGCTCAGCATAGGCTGAATAAATTTATCCAACAATTCAAGTTTTAGCAGGTACGTACCGAGATTTGCAATTCACTTTCCGAAGAAGCTGGAATTCTTGAGTTTGCTGACGATATTGGTGCAGATTTGATTGCGATGTCAACCCATGGAAGAANAGGGATCCTGCATCTCCTTACAGGAAGCATTTCAGAGCATGTGGTAAATCACTCCAAACGAAATGTGGANCTTAAAGACAACGACTCAAACAGTTTAACTTGATGACCGATTACAAATTTCATGAGCAAAAAAAATAACGATTGGAAAATGAGAGACGGGATTGTTTTCTCTACCGCTGATTCATTTGACTACCAAGTTGGTGATAAAGAGTCCCAAGAAACCCTCCCTCCTTCCCAACAGAAACTGAAAGTAGTATTAGATAAAAAATCTAGAGCTGGTAAGCAGGTAACCCTGATTGAGGGTTTTGTAGGTACGGATGAAGATCTGAAGGAACTGGGCAAGCTCCTCAAAAATAAGTGTGGCGTAGGAGGCTCTACCAAAGATGGGGAAATATTGATTCAAGGTGACCATCGCGATAAAGTAGTGCAGGTCCTGATTCAGGGAGGTTATGCCGCGAAAAAGGCCGGAGGTTAAATGACACCCTACTGGTTGTTCCAACTTCAACTTTTTCCTTGGCTTCCNTTTCTAGTTTACGAGGCNAAAAAAGTTCGNAAGTCAAGTCCAAAACTTCCATCCCAATCCTCTTTACTGACTTTGGGTCAAGGAGAAAAGCATATCGTACTCCTCGGGGAATCCACCGTAGCAGGTGTAGGTGCAAGCGCCGCATCNTACTACGCTTGCGGGAAATTTTTCCCGTATTTTTGGTGAGTCCTATCAGATTGAGACCATCGGAAAAAAGGGATTACGCGTGAAGGAGGCATTTTCCTTGTATTTAGAACATAAGAAATTAAGAAGTAGAAAATCAGAAGGTCTTATCCTTTTTTTGGGTGCCAATGATTGTTTCCTTTTGACTTCTCCGCANGTATTTAAAAAAGAACTAGAATCCTTGATTCAGCAAATTCAAGTTGCCACGGATGCGGAATGGATCTACCTCGCTGCAATTCCTCCCGTGCANCTATTTCCGGCTTTTTCAGAACAAATGAGGTCTTTTCTTTATAGACAACGGAAATATTTACAGCGTGAAATGGAGGCAATTGCTGCAAGGATACCTCAAGTGATTTTTCATCCAATCCCTATGGATTTTCAACCAGAATTCTTTTCTGAGGATGGAGTACACCCTTCAGATTTGGGCTATCAAAAAATTGCCGAATTGGCATTCGAAAAGATGAAGATTTAGCGTTCGCTTTTCTGAATCCAAGCTTACTTGGATCCTTCGATATCTTCTATCAGCTCCTCGTACCAGGCCTCTCCATATTTCCGAACAAGCGCATCCTTTAAAAAAGCATATAGAGGTACTTGAAGGCTTTTNCCGAGCTGGCAGGCAGGATCACANATATGCCATCGGTTGTAATTGAGCGCATCNTATTGATCATACTTAGTCAACCGAATGGGGTATAGGTGACAGGAAATAGGCTTTTTCCAAGAAGTTTTACCATCCAAATACGCTTGCTCTATTCCACACTTCAAAATTCCTCTTGCATCATACAAGGCATAGGCACACTCCCGATTAGCGCCAAGGGTGGGAGTTACTTTATCTCCATCGGAATCAATAACCCAAGTTCCCTGCGCCTCAATTACTTGCCTACCTTCTTCCGTAATGTAGTCCTTTACCAAAGGATAGATCTCTTCTAAAATTTTGGTTTCATCATCATCTAGAGGAGCACCTGAATCCCCTTCCACGCAACATGCTCCTTTGCAAGCTTCTAGGTCACACACAAAAAAGTTTTCTTTGATGTCATCAGACAGCACCACATTACCAACTAAAATCATAGGGGAAATTTTTTTCAAAGATAAGTAGAATCCCTTCGAGGGTAATCGTCTTATAAACACAAAAAAAAACCGCTCCTTTCGGAGCGGCTCAACCCGTCACTATGAAAAACTTCTATTATTCTGATTTANAACAAATTACTGGTCGAAAAGTTTTTTTTAAATGAATAAAATTTGGAGGAATCTATACTTTGAAGTTGGCTTATCACCCCGATTTCCTAAAATTCCCGTACTTTGCAGCGTGCAAGTCGTCTTGCCGCTCTGTTTTTAAACAGGGAGGAAAGTCCGGGCAACAAAGAGCGCCATACTTCCTAACGGGAAGGGCTTTGACTGGTGACGGTTAAAGTACAGCTAGTGCCACAGAAAATATACCACCTTTGGAAATGGCCAAGACTTGTCTTGTGTACATCCCAGAGGAAAGGGTGAAAAGGTGGGGTAAGAGCCCACCGCCTCCACAGTGATGCGGAGGGCAGGGCAAACCTTATGGGTTGAAAGATCAAATAGACCTCGGGCAAAGAGCTGCTCGTTCGATTTCTTTTCTTCGGAAAGGAATTCCGAGGTGGGTAGATCGATGGAGTCTTGGTGTGAACCAAGATCGAGATAAATGGCAAGAGCAAGCGCTGCATTCGATTCGTTCGAAGAGAGCATTGCAACAGAACCCGGCTTACAGACTTGCACTTTTTTACTACTTTTAACTATGGCAAAAATTCTAATTATCGACGACGAACGCTTTATTCGTGCTTCCCTACGTGAGATTTTGGAGTACGAAAAATACGAAGTGATCGAGGCCCAAGATGGTGCAGAAGGTTTACAAAAAATCAAAGACGAAGAAGTGGATTTGGTCCTTTGTGATGTGAAAATGCCAATTTTAGATGGTATGGACGTTTTAGATCAAGTGAAACAATTAGATCGCTCTCCTCAATTCATCATGATTTCTGCGCATGGCACTATTGAAACAGCCGTAGAAGCCACTAAAAAGGGAGCCTTTGATTTTATTTCAAAACCCCCAGATCTCAACCGACTGCTCTTAACGGTCCGAAATGCATTGGACAAAAAACAGCTCGTCTCAGAAACCAAGGTGCTAAAAAGAAAGCTTTCCAAAAAGTACGATATGGTGGGTGAGTCANCGGCTCTCCTTCAGGTAAAAGAAACTATTGAAAAAGTAGCTCCAACGGATGCAAGAGTACTGATAACTGGCCAAAATGGCACGGGAAAAGAACTTGTCGCCCATTGGGTTCACCAAAAAAGCAAACGAAACGAGGATCCATACGTTGCAGTAAACTGTGCAGCAATTCCATCCGAATTGATTGAATCGGAGCTTTTTGGACACGAAAAAGGAGCTTTCACCTCTGCTCACAAGCAGCGAGAGGGTAAATTTGAGCAGGCCCATTTAGGCACTCTTTTTCTAGATGAAATCGGAGACATGTCATTACCAGCTCAATCAAAGGTCTTGCGGGCACTACAGGAAGGTTTAATCACCCGAGTAGGTAGTGACAAGGACATCAAGGTNGATGTGCGCGTGTTGGCGGCAACTAACAAAGACTTGAAGAAAGAAATCGAAGCCGGACGATTCAGGGAAGATTTGTACCACAGGCTAAGCGTCATTCTAATCCAAGTACCTGCCTTGAAGGAAAGAAAAGATGACATCCCTCTCCTTGTCGAAAAATTCCTCGAAGACATCGCCCAAGAAAATGGTTCTGTCAAAAAGAAAATGACCAAAGAAGCACTGGGTAAATTAAAAGAATTTCCCTGGACAGGAAATATCCGAGAACTACGAAACGTGGTCGAAAGGCTCGTGATTTTGGGAGAACCTACGATTAGTCTTGAGGATGTGAAAAAATATGCGGACTACTAAGTCAGCTTTTTTTTAGCCTAATGCTTTTTGAGGAGGACTAACTTTAGAATAGGCAGGACATGGTCTACTAGAAGCACAAGAAGCTAGAACTAAAAGTGTGAGGACCAGGGCTAGAGAAGCGAAACGTTTCATAGAAAATCGATTAGTTAGTTAAAGATGTTTATTAATATTATCTAAAGCAATTACTGGACCAACAAGTTGCAGCCCCGCAATTCGGACTGATCAAAACGACCCAAAACCTCCAGGAAGCCTTCTTCATCTAGTTTTCCAATATCCTGCGTCTCTACAAACGCACAAGAATGAAAATTGGCCAAATCAATCATATTGATGCCTCCTTGAGCTCTACTAGAAGGGCTAAATGGATCATTGATGTCTCTAAGGACGACCCGCATGGAAGAAGGAACTGTAAATTTTCCCTGACCTTTTGAATAGGCTTGGGAAAGTAACTCTGTCATTCCATATTCAGAATGGATATGTTCCACTTCAAAAAAGTCTTGCAAGCAAGCATGAACTTCCTCACGGATCATCTCCCTTCTTCTGCCCTTCATACCGCCAGTTTCCATGACAATTAAATCTCCCCCTCGCTGAAAGTGCTTTTTTGATTCCGCCAAATCCAATAATGCAAAGGTCACTCCCAAAAGGAGCACCTTCCTGCCCTGCTCTAATAGTAAGGTTAGTTTCCCCAGAAGTTCCTCCTGGTTGTACAAATAAAATCCCGAGTGAGACGACTGGCTTTCATCCATAAAGTGGCTTGCCATAGATACCAAACTACTTCCTGGCCGCTCTAGGTAGGCAGGAAGTAATGCCAAAACATGGTAATCGGTTAAACTGCCATACTGGGCCTCAAACAGCCGCTGGGCATGGTCTAAGTAAAATGCCTCAGACCACAAATGATGCTTGCTTGTGATCACCCCTGTGGTACCGCTACTAGAATACACCAGGTCTACCTGCGAAAGTGGGCCGGAAAACACGTCTGTATCTTTAAAAAATCGAATCGGCAAAAATGGAATGTCTCCAACTTTCTTTATCGAAGAAGAGGAAATTTTTCTCGCAGCCAAATAGGCNGCATAAACCGGGTTATGTTGGGCTTGAAAATGTGCTAATTCAAGTGCAAAATCATCAAACTGATCAAAAGTCAAGGTTTCCAACCTTTTTGAAAAACTTTTAAATTCCTGCATCGTTTTATATCTTGGCTGTTCCTAACAGGTAGACCTTGTTTCGGAATGTAAATGTACCTTCATCTCATGCGTTTGAAAAACTATTCTTACTTATTGTTTGGCTTTGCTCTGTTGGGATACTCCTGTATCAGTCCACCAGAGAATTTTCCGAGTACCCCTGAAATTGAATTTTCTAGCCTGGAATATGTAGGAACTTCAGCACAAGACTCCTTGTTGCTATCCCTGAAATTTAAAGATGCAGAAGGAGATCTGGGTTTGTCGGCGACTGATATTAACCCCCCTTTCAATCCGCTTAACTACAAGAAAGATGCTGCAGGAAACTTTATAACCTACTCTAGAAGGCCGAGTACTGCTCCACGCTACAATCCCATCGATTGGGTAATTGATCCTATTGTTAACAACACCATTTTCAAGGATACGCTTTGGGTTGAGAAAAACGACAACCAATACAATATTTTCGTTCGTTTCTACATCAAACGGAATGGGCAGTTTCGGGAATTCAAATGGCAAGACCCGCCTTTCTACACCACTTTCAATGGAAGATTTCCAAGGATTTTAACCACGGAAATCGGTCAGGCTGTAGAAGGGAAAATCACTTACAGGATGCTATCCTCGGGATGGGAGTCCATCTTTAGAAACGACACGCTACGGATAGATGTACAAATCCAAGATCGTGCACTCAATCGCTCAAATGAGGTTTCTAGTGCTTCGTTGACGCTCAAGCAGATCAGCCGGAAATAAAAAAAGCTAGTTTAAACTAGCTTTTTTTATTTTACAAGGCTGGAAATTTTTTGGGTTGGGATTCATGCATGATCTGGTACACTTTCTCCACNACATCCTCTACACTTGGCTTTGAGAAATAATCCCCATCCGTTGAGTAAGCAGGACGATGCGCTTGAGCTGACAAGGTTTGTGGAGCAGCATCCAAATACGAATACACTCCTTGGTGATCCAAAACTTGCTGTAACATAAATGCAGTTCCTCCTCCTGGAACATCCTCATCCGTAAAGAGAACCCGATTGGTTTTTTGAATCGAGGTACCAATAATGCCTTTCGTATCAAAAGGAAGTAGTGTTTGTACATCAATCACTTCTANGAATACCCCAATTTCTGCTAGTTCAGCAGCTGCCTCCATCACAATACGACACATGCTGCCATAGGTGACCACAGTCAACTCCTTACCTTCCCTCAGGATTTCTGGAATACCCATTGGTACGGTATATTGCCCAACATTTTCGGGCATCTGTTCTTTTAAACGATAGCCATTCAGGCATTCAATCACTAAAGCAGGTTCATCAGATTGCAAAAGAGTAGCATACATCCCTGCTGCCTGTGTCATGTTTCTTGGCACACAAACGATCATCCCTCTTAAGCTAGACAAAATCATCCCCATGGGAGATCCAGAATGCCAAACGCCTTCCAGGCGATGTCCTCTAGTGCGCACAATCAGTGGTGCTTTTTGGCCTCCTTTTGTTCGGTAGGTCAACGTAGCCAAATCATCCGAGAGCTGTTGAATGGCATAAAGTAGGTAGTCTAGGTATTGGATTTCTGCCATCGGACGGAGACCTCGCAATGCGGCTCCAATTCCTTGACCAATGATAGTACACTCTCTAATACTCGTATCCATCACTCTCCATTCCCCATATTTCGCTTGCAAACCAGCAAAGCCTTGATTGACATCGCCGATTTTTCCTACATCTTCACCAAAAGCAAAGAATCGGGGATTGTGCTCGAGTGCAAAATCAAAAAATGCTTGCAAAATTTCTCGACCATCCACCAGAGGTGAATTCTCATTTACTTTTGCAGGGATAACTTGACAGTGGGAAACCGCATCCTCAGTTTGACTATACAAATGACTATTGTATCTGTCGAAATTTTTCTCCTGAAGTTGGTTATACCAGTCCTTCAAATCTTTTTTGATTGCTTCTCCCTCTGCACGAATCAAAAACAAAACCTTTCTGATAGTGCTTATCACATCTTTCCGAATCGGATTGATGGTTTTTTTCAAGTCATCTGCTAGTTGAAGCAATAGAATCTTACGGGAAGATCTTTCGGCTGTAGATCGGATCAACAAAAGGGCCTCTTCCAATTCCACATTAATTTCTCGAGCACATTCAGCCCAGGCAGCGTCTTTTTGGCGCTTTACATCCCGCTTTACTTCTGATTCAATCTCATCCAAGTAATCTACCGTGGCAAATCCAGAAGAGATGATGTATTCCTTAAATTTGAGAATGCAATCCCAATCATTCTCCCATTGCAATCTTTCCTTACTCTTGTATCGTTCGTGAGAACCAGAAGTAGAATGGCCTTGCGGCTGAGTCATCTCTTCTACGTGGAGTAGCACGGGCACATGCGATTCTCTTGCCAACTGTCCAGCAGACGTAAATGCTTGCATCAACCCTTCGTAATCCCAACCCTTAACTCGTAAAATTTCAAATCCTTTTTCGGTATCTGTGCGTTGGAAACCAAGCAATGCTTCTGAAATACTTCCTTTGGTAGTATGAAATTCTTGAGGTACTGAAATCCCAAATCCATCGTCCCAAACGGCAACCACCATGGGCACTTGGAGNACACCAGCAGCGTTGAGTGTTTCAAAAAACATGCCTTCAGAAGTAGAGGCATTACCAATAGTTCCCCAGGCTACTTCATTGCCATTGACTGAGAAATCAGTCAGGTCTTTCAATCCCTTGTTATTCCTAAAAAGTTTGGACGCAAAAGCCAAGCCCAATAGCTTGGGCATCTGAGAAGCTGTAGGAGAAACATCCGCTGCGGCATTGTATTGAGAGGTCAGGGATTTCCAGCTCCCATCTTCGTTAAGGAATCTGGTGGCAAAATGCCCATTCATTAGACGCCCAGCNCTGGCTGGATCCGCTTCTACATTGGTATGTGCATAGAGTTGNGCAAAATACTGCTGTACCGTTAATTCACCCAAGGCCATCATAAAGGTCTGATCGCGGTAGTAACCTGCTCTAAAATCTCCTTTTTGAAATGCACGAGCCATCGCTACTTGGGCAAGCTCTTTGCCATCTCCAAAAATTCCAAATTTAGCCTTCCCCATAAACACCTCTTTCCTTCCCATTAAGGAAGCATGTCTACTCGTTAACGCCCATCTGAAATCCTCTAAAACCTGGTTCTGCTGAATGGTATACCCCTCCTGCACTTTATCTTGAGATTTTCCCGCCATAGGTTGAATTATCCAATCGTTACTTTTTGGGTTTATTAAAGCCTGTCAAAAATAGACATTAACTGTGGTTGTACAAATTTTAAGAAGAGTATTTTTCCATTTTAAATTTGGTATTTTGAATATTTTTTTAAAATAACCAAATATTATTCTTTTATTTTGGTTTAATACAATTGTTTAAATGAGAGATCCGCATAATTATTAGGTGTTGATTTTTTGAGATATTTTTAAAAAAAAATCAATAGATTTTTTCAGAATTTCTTCTTTTTTAAAATT
>JGI25920J50251_10000507_pt1 | contig 13443 bp, 12 predicted proteins | sample LauGreBMM110DCMD_2_FD_50251 | JGI IMG/M metagenome (IMG submission 50251) | reverse complement strand
AGGTGTTGCAGCAGATCGCCGCCGTCTTACAGCGCCATCCCCGTTGGGGCCAGGGCCGCGACTGGGTGTCGATTGCCCAGGAATGTCGCCGGGTGCTCCTAAGGGAGCTGGATTTCCGCCTGGAAGCCGAACATGCGGCCCGCTTNCGCCAGCAATTNCTCGAGGACCGCGGCATCCGCATTCCGGGGGTGGTGTGGGAACTCACCAGCCGGCGGGTGCTCTGCCTCGATTACGTGCCCGGCATCAAAATCACCGACCGCCAGGCCCTGATTGAGGCCGGCATTGACCCGGCTGCCGTGGCGGAAAAGGGGGCGGCCAGTTACCTCCAGCAGTTGGTGCGCTTCGGCTTCTTCCACGCCGATCCCCACCCGGGAAACCTGGCTGTGGCCCGCGATGGGGCCCTGATTTACTACGACTTCGGCATGATGGGCCAGATTTCCCAGCGGCTGCGCAGCCGCCTGGGACGGATGGTGACCGCCGCCGCCGCCCGCGATGCCGGTGGCCTGGTGAGCGAGTTGCAGGCGGCCGGAGTGATCGCCACGGGCATTGATCCGGGGCCGGTGCGGCGGCTGGTGCGGGTGATGCTCACCGATGCGCTCACGCCCCCGTTCGATTCCAACGTGCTGGCCAAGTTGTCGGGGGATCTCTACGACCTGGTGTATGGGCAGCCCTTTCGCCTGCCCTCGGAGCTGATCTTCGTGATGCGGGCCCTCTCCACCTTCGAGGGGGTGGGCCGCAGCCTCGATCCCGGCTTTAGCCTGATTGCCATCGCCCGCCCCTACCTGCTTCCCCTGATGACCGCAAGCGGCAGTGGCCCCAATGACCTGATCAACCAGCTCGGTCGCCAGGCGGCCGAGGTGGGCAGCCGTGCCCTGGGGATTCCGCGCCGCCTCGAGGAAAGCCTGGCGCGCATTGAGCAGGGCGACCTCCAGGTGCAGATTCGCGCCGGTGAAACCGACCGGCTGCTGCGTCGTCTGGCCGTGGCCCAGCAGGGGACTGGCCAATCCTTTCTGCTCGGCGCCCTGGCCATGGCGGCGGCCCTACTGGGCGCCAGCAGCCGGCCAGCCCTAGCGGCGATCCCCCTGGTGGCAGGCCTGCCGGTGGGCCTGGGCTGGCTGAAGTTGCAGGGCCGGCTGAAGCGCGATCTGCGCCTGGACAAACTGCCCGGGGCCCCTGTCCCCGCTGGCCCCGATTCCCCAACGACCTGACGGGTAAGCCGGATTCAGGTGACGTTGGACCTTGGGACTTGGGAGCCTGGCGGCATCACCGGGCTCTGAGTCAAGGGGATTCCCGGGATAGCGCTGGGGATCCCCTGGGCCCTCAGCCCTTGCCGCGGGGGCCCCGGTCTTCGGCGCCGGCGTAAACGGCCTGGCTGCCCAGTTCGTCTTCGATGCGCAGCAACTGGTTGTATTTAGCGACCCTGTCGCTGCGGCTGAGCGAGCCGGTCTTGATCTGGCCGGCCCTGGTGGCCACGGCCAGGTCGGCAATCGTGGTGTCTTCAGTTTCGCCGCTGCGGTGGCTGATCACGCTGGTGTAACCGGCCCGGCCGGCCAGGTCGATCGCCTGCAGGGTTTCGGTGAGGGTGCCGATCTGGTTGACCTTGATCAGGATCGAGTTGGCGATGCCCTGGTCGATGCCCCGCTGCAGGCGGCTGCTGTTGGTTACAAACAGGTCGTCGCCGACGAGTTGCACGGTTTTGCCGAGGCGCTCGGTGAGCAGGCCCCAGCCCTCCCAGTCGTCTTCGGCCAGGCCATCCTCGATCGAGATGATCGGGTAGCGACTGACCAGCTGGGCCAGCTGGTCGACCATTTCGGCGCTGGTATAGCTGCCGCCGCCAAAGGCGTAGCGGCCCCCTTTGTAGAACTCGCTGCTGGCCACATCGAGGGCCAGGGAGATCTGGTCGCCGGGGCGGTAGCCCGCCTTATCGATCGCCTGGATCAGCAGCGCACCGGCGGCGTCGTTGCCAGCCAGATCCGGTGCAAAACCGCCCTCATCGCCCACGGCTGTGGAGAGACCTTGGGCCGAGAGCAGGCCCTTGAGGGTGTGGAACACCTCGGCGCCCATGCGCAGGGCCTCGCGGAAGCTGCTGGCGCCGTGGGGCACGAGCATGAACTCCTGGAAGTCCAGGTTGTTGGAGGCGTGGGCGCCGCCGTTGATCACGTTCATCAGCGGCACCGGCAGCAGGGTGGCCATCGGGCCGCCTAGGTAGCGGTAAAGCGGCAGGCCCACCCCATTGGCGGCGGCCCGGGCCACGGCCATGCTCACGGCCAGCACGGCGTTGGCGCCTAAGGCCGATTTGTTGTCACTGCCATCGAGCTCGCGCATGGCGGCATCGACGGTGCCCTGGTCGAGGGCGCTCAAGCCGAGCAGAGCCGGGGCTATCTTCTCTTCGACATTGCTAACGGCCTGGAGAACTCCCTTACCGAAATAGCGCTTGGCATCGCCATCGCGCAGCTCGTGGGCCTCGTGGGCGCCGGTGCTGGCGCCACTGGGCACAATCGCCCGACCGGTGGCACCCCCTTCGAGCAGCACCTCCGCTTCGACGGTTGGGGTGCCACGGGAATCGAGAACTTCCCGGGCCACGATGGAATCGATGACGAGGTCGAGGGAGTCGATCACAACAGGCCAAAAGGGATTGAGCCGATCCTATGGGCCGCCCCCCTCTGGCCATTTGTGCTGGTTGGCACTGAATGGGCGCTGGCTGCAGGCAGCCGGCTGGACAGAATGGAGCTACCTGTGCCGGCTAGCCCCATGCGTCTGCTCCACACCATGCTGCGGATTACGGATCTGGAGCGGTCCCTCAGCTTCTACACCGAAGTGATGGGCATGGAGTTGTTGCGCCGCCGTGATTACCCCGGCGGCCGTTTCACCCTGGCCTTTCTGGGCTACGGCAAGGAAGCCGACACGGCCGTGATTGAGCTCACCCACAACTGGGACACCAGCAGCTATGACCTGGGCACGGCCTACGGCCACATCGCCATCGGTGTCGACGACATCGTGGGCACCTGCGAAGCGATCCGCAGCAAGGGGGGCAAGGTGGTGCGTGAACCGGGGCCAATGAGTGAGGGGGGCACGGTGATCGCCTTCGTGGAGGATCCCGATGGCTACAAGCTGGAGTTGATTCAGCTCGCTTCCCGCGCCCATGCAACCTGATCCCATGGCGCAGGGCCAATGACTTCAGGACTGACCTCCACTGGCAACGCCGCTGGTAGCCCCGGCGCCGATTCGGGGCGGGGCAGCCTCACCGCCGAGCCGGATCGCTTCAGTGAGGCGGCCTGGGAGCTGCTGCTCGCCAGCCAGGACCAGGCCCGGCGTTGGCGCCATGGCCAGATGGATGTGGAACACCTGATGCAGGTGTTGTTCAGTGATCCGCGCTACGGCGCCTGGGTCGATCCCCTGCCGCTGCAGCCTGAGCGCCTGCTGGATCGGCTCGATGCGTTCTGCGCTGACCAGCCCAGCAATTCCGGCGCCCAGCTGTTCGTNGGTGATGCCCTCGAGGACCTGCTGGAAGCGGCCGACCGGCGCCGGGCCAGCTGGGGCTCCCGCTGGCTCGATGGGCCCCACCTGCTGCTGGCCCTGCTTGATGAGCCCCGTTGCGGCGCCTCCCTGCTGGCCGCCGAGGGTCTGAGCGAGGAGCTGCTGCTGCGCCAGCTGCGCAGCGCCGGCGGCGCCAGTGAACGCCAGGAACCCCAGGCCCCTCCCCAACGGGCGCCAGCCCAGCCCTCCGTGCCCCCCCGGGCCCTTGAGCCGGGTCGCCGGCCGGAGTCCGGCTCGAGCCTGGAGCGGGACCGCCGGGCTGCCGACGACTGGATTGATGCTCCTGAAGCGGGCGGGGCCGCTAAGGCGGGTCGTTTGGGCGGCGGAACCCTGGTTCGCCCATCGGCCAGCTCCCAGGGCCCAGCTTCCGCTGCGGTGGCGGAGCCTGGCGAGGGGCCTGGCCTGCGCCTGGAGCGGGAAGCCGGCGCCCTCGAGGCCTACGGCCGCGACCTCACCGCCGCCGCCCGCGCCGGCGAGCTTGATCCGGTGATCGGCCGCGACACCGAAATCCGTCGCCTGATCCAGGTGTTGTCGCGCCGGGGCAAGAACAATCCGGTGTTGATCGGTGAGCCCGGCGTGGGCAAAACGGCGATCGCCGAATTGCTAGCCCAGCGGATCGTGGCCGGTGAGGTGCCCGATTCGCTCAAGGGCCAGCGGCTGATCGCCCTCGACCTGGGGGCCCTGATCGCCGGCGCCAAGTTTCGCGGCCAGTTCGAGGAACGGCTGCGCAGCGTCTTGATGGAGGTGGCGGCCAGCGAGGCCACCGAAAGCGGCGCCGGCGTGATCCTGTTTATTGATGAGCTGCACACGGTCGTCAGCAGCGACCGCTCCAGCGCCGACGCGGGCAGCATTCTCAAACCGGTGCTGGCCCGGGGCGATCTGCGCTGCATCGGCGCCACCACCGCGGAGGACTACCGCCGCACCGTGGAGAAGGATCCGGCCCTGAACCGCCGCTTTCAGCAGGTGCTGATCAAGGAGCCGGGCCGGGAGGAGAGCACCCAGATCTTGCGCGGCCTCAAGGAGCGCTACGAGCTCCACCACGGCGTCACGATCACCGATGGGGCGGTGGTGGCCGCCACCCAGCTGGCCGACCGCTACATCAGCGACCGCTGCTTGCCCGATTCGGCCATTGACCTGATCGATGAGGCCGCCGCCCAGTTGAAGATGGAGGCCACCTCCAAGCCCCGGTTGGTGGAGGAGGCCGAAGCCGAGCTGCGGCGGGTGGAGCTGGCCCTGCTGGCGGCCGAGGCAGCGCCGATGGCGGAGCGCTTCCAGCTCCAGGAGCAGCGCCAGCTTGCGATCGAAACCCTCCAGGACCTGCAGCAGCGCTGGCAGGCAGAGCGGGCCCAGCAGGCCGAATGGCGCCAACTGCTGGCCGATGACGGCGAGCTGCGCCAGGCGATCGCCGAGGCGGAGCGCGATGGCGACTTGGAGGAGGCGGCCCGGCTCGAATATGGCCAGCTCCATGGGGTGCAGCAACGGCGCCTGGACCTGGAGCAGGAGCTCCAGGCCGATCGGGCCAGGGGCCTGTCCCTGTTGCGCGAGCAGGTGGAGGCCGATGACATTGCCGATGTGGTGGCCCGCTGGACGGGCATCCCGGTGCAGCGGTTGCTGGCGGGCGAACGCCAGAAACTGCTGGAGCTGGAGCAGCGCCTCGCCGAACGGGTGATCGGCCAGCCCGAGGCGGTGGCGGCGGCGGCGGCGGCGATCCGCCGCGCCCGGGCCGGCATGAAGGACCCGCGCCGGCCGGTGGGGTCGTTCCTCTTCCTTGGCCCCACGGGGGTGGGCAAGACGGAACTGGCCAAGGCCCTGGCCGCGGCCCTCTTCGATGAGGAGGAGGCCCTAGTGCGGCTCGACATGAGCGAATTCATGGAGCGCAATGCGGTGGCCCGGTTGCTGGGGGCCCCCCCCGGTTACGTGGGCTACGAGGAGGGCGGCCAGCTCACCGAGGCGGTGCGGCGCCGGCCCTATGCGGTGTTGCTGCTCGATGAGGTGGAAAAGGCCCATCCCGATGTGTTCAACATCCTGTTGCAGGTGCTCGATGACGGCCGTCTGAGCGATTCCCAGGGGCGCACGGTTGATTTCCGCCACACGGTGGTGGTGATGACCAGCAACCTGGCTAGCCGGGCGATCTTGGACAGCGCCCGGGCCGGCAGTGGCGCCCGCGCCACCCCAGAGGAGCTGGCCGAGCGCGATGCAGCCCTGGGCGAGGCGGTGGACCGGGCCCTGGCCCAGCAGTTCCGCCCGGAGCTGCTCAACCGCATTGATGAGGTGATCCGATTCCGGCCCCTGCGGCCCGAGGACCTGGCCCGGATCGTGCAGCTGCAGCTCGCCGAACTGGCGGCCCTGCTCCTGGAGCAGCAGCTGGTGTTGCAAGTGGACGAGGCCGTGGTTGGCCGCCTGGCCCGCCAGGGCTACGAGCCCGAATACGGGGCGCGCCCCCTGCGGCGCCTGCTGCGTCGCAGCCTGGAGAATCCCCTGGCCACCGAGCTGCTGGAGGAGCGCTATCGGGGCTTCTGGGGGGTGCGGGTGAGTGGGGCCCCCGGCGACGAGCAGGGCCTGGAGCCCTTGCTATTCACACCCCTGGTCGAACCCCAGCCCCCGGCCGGGGAGGAACCCCTCGATGGGCCAGGAGGCGGGTTTGCGGGGGGGTGGGAACCAGATCCGGTAGGGTGATTGTTTGCCGGTGTGTCAACCCTCACCGGTGTGACCCCCTGCCGTGGATCAGCGCTCCCCCTCACCCCAGGCCCCGGACGACTCCCTGCCCCAGGCAGAGGGGGATGCCGCCGTGGCCACGGCCAGCGATGGCGACGGGCCCGAGGGGGCTGATGACGGCTTCGTTGCGTCGACCCTGGCCGAGCTGGGCAAGGTCGTGTGGCCCAGTCGCCAGCAGCTCTTCAGTGAATCGGTGGCGGTGATTTTGATGGTGACGGTTTCCGCCTTTGCTATTGCCGCCGTCAGTCGCTTTTACGGCTGGGCCGCCAGCCAGATCTTCCGCTGAATCCCCCTTTCCCGACTCCCGTGTCTGACGTCGATTTCGCCACCGCCGATCCGGCCTTCGCCGCCGCCCCCGGGCTGGTCGAGGACGAAGCGCTTAGCCCGGCTACTGCTGTGGTGCTCGACCTGGGCGCCCCATCGGATAGCGCTGGTGAGGAGACCCGGCCCCTGGTGGCCCGCTGGTATGCGGTGCAGGTGGCCTCCAGCTGCGAGAAAAAAGTGAAGGCCACCCTGGAGCAGCGGGCGGTCACCCTGGGCGTTGACAGCCGGATCCTGGAGATCGAGATTCCCCAGACCCCGGCGGTGAAGATCAAGAAGGACGGCAGTCGTCAGTCCACCGAGGAAAAGGTATTTCCGGGCTATGTGCTCGTGCGGATGATCCTCGATGAGGACACGATGATGGCGGTGCGCAGCACCCCGAACGTGATCAACTTCGTGGGCCAGGAAGAACGGCGCGTCACCGGCAGGGCGCGGGGCAACATCAAACCACGCCCCCTTAGTCGCCAAGAGGTGGATCGCATCTTCCGCCGCGCCGCCGAGAAGAAGGCCGTGGTGAAGGTGGATCTCACCGAAGGTGATCAGATCCTGGTTACCGCTGGTCCGTTTAAGGACTTCCAAGGCGAAGTGATCGAAGTGTCGGGGGAACGCAGCAAGCTCAAGGCCCTGCTCTCGATCTTTGGCCGCGAAACCCCGGTGGAACTCGAGTTTTCCCAGATCAGCAAACAGAGCTGATCCGCAGCGGCCGCCTCCCTGCGGAGGGCGGCCCTTGGCGATTCACCCCCACCGGGTGCTTCGCCCCAGCGCCAGTCCTTCCGGGCTGGCGATCCGCAGCTCCCAGCCCTGGGAGGTCCGATCCGCACTCCCGCTGGGGAGTCCTGTCCCGTAACACTGCCGATGGCCAAGAAAGTCGTTGCCATTATCAAGCTGGCGCTCAATGCCGGCAAAGCCAACCCCGCACCACCGGTGGGCCCAGCCCTCGGTCAGCACGGGGTCAACATCATGGCCTTCTGCAAGGAGTACAACGCCCGTACCCAAGAGAAAGCTGGCTATGTGATCCCGGTTGAGATCTCCGTTTACGAAGATCGCAGCTTCACCTTCATCACCAAGACGCCGCCCGCGTCCGTGCTGATTTCCAAGGCCGCCGGGATTGAAAAAGGCGCCCCTACCTCCGCTAAGGGGTCGGTGGGAGCCATCAGCCAGGCCCAGCTCGAAGAGATCGCCAAAACCAAGCTGCCCGACCTCAACTGCACCACAGTTGATGCCGCCATGCGCATCATTGCCGGCACAGCCCGCAATATGGGCGTCGCAGTTAACGACTAAAGCGCCGGCACCGAACCAGGGGCTCCTTGGGCCGCTGTCTCGATCCCGCTCCAGTCATCCAGCCCAAACCTACGCAGTCCAAACCTCTCTAGCCAAAAGCTTTCCAGCCAAAAGCTTCCAAGCCAAAAGCTGATTGGTGAGTCGCTGCCAGACCAAGGCTGATCCGTTCCCCATTCACCCCATTCGGGGGAGACCTCTCCGGTCGCCCGCACCCCGTTCCCGCCATGCCAAAAATTTCCAAACGGTTTTCAGGCCTGCTCAAGACGGTCGAAGAGCGCATTTACACGCCCGTCGATGCGATCGCACTGGTCAAGCAGAACGCCACAGCCAAGTTTGATGAAACGATCGAGGTCCACGCGCGCCTCGGCATCGATCCCAAATACACCGACCAGCAGCTGCGCACCACCGTCGCCCTGCCCCACGGCACCGGCCAGGCCATCCGCATCGCCGTGATTGCCCGGGGCGAGAAGGTGGCTGCCGCCAAGGCCGCCGGCGCCGACCTGGCTGGTGATGACGAGTTGGTCGATGCGATTGCTGCCGGTCAGATGGACTTCGACCTGCTGATTGCCACCCCGGACATGATGCCCAAAGTGGCCAAGCTGGGCCGGGTGCTCGGTCCCCGCGGCCTGATGCCCAACCCCAAGGCCGGCACCGTGACCGCCGACCTGGCCGGCGCCATCAAGGAATTCAAGGCCGGCAAACTGGAATTCCGGGCAGACCGCACCGGCATCGTGCATGTGCGCTTCGGTAAGGCCAGCTTCAGCGCGACAACCTGCTCGACAACCTCAAGGCCCTGCAGGAAACGATCGACCGCAATAAGCCCAGTGGCGCCAAGGGCCGTTACTGGAAGAGCCTCTTCATTACCTCCACCATGGGCCCCTCGGTCCAGGTTGATGTAACGGTCCTCCAGGACATCAAGAAGGAAAGCTGAGGCCCGAGGAGGGGGGGTCTCCCCCCCATGTTGTAAATTGACCTACTGGCGAAAGCCAGAGGGCACGCGCCCTACCCAAGACAGCAGGTGAGCTGGGTGTCCCTGATTTCAGGGTTGCCAAGGTCATAAGTCCTGCCGAGGTGCTCGCAAGACTTTTGGACCCGATCGGGGCTTTGCCCCGGAACGGACGGAACGATAGGCGGCCTCGACAACGGGTTCCTTAGGGAACGCTTTGTTTTCTGGGGCCGCGTTCCCGGCTTGTTCCCCCGATCCGTTCCACTTCCTATGGGCCGCACGCTGGAGAACAAGCAACAGATCGTCGAAGAGCTCAAGGGGCTCCTCGGTGAGGCCGAACTGGCGGTGGTCCTTGATTTCAAGGGTCTCTCCATCAAGGAAATGTCTGATCTGCGGGTTCGCCTGCAGCCCAGCAAAGGCACNTGCAAGGTGACTAAAAACACCTTGATGCGTCGGGCCATTGATGGCAACAGCGCCTGGTCGGAACTCGATTCCCTGCTCACCGGTACCAATGCGTTCGTCCTNGTTAAGGGCGATGTCGGCGGTGCGGTGAAGGCCATTCAGTCCTTCCAGAAGGACACGAAGAAGTCGGATGTGAAAGGAGGCCTTTTCGAAGGCAAACTCCTNTCGCTCAAAGACATTCAGGCCATCGGGGATCTGCCCTCCAAGGAGGTGCTCATGGCCCAGATCGCCGGTGCGATCAATGCCGTGGCCACCAAGGTTGCAGTGGGCATCAACGAAGTTCCATCCGGTCTTGCTCGGGCGCTCAAGCAGCACGCCGAAGGCGAAGGCAGCTGAGATTGCCCTCTGCGTTAACGCAGATTGTGATTCCACTGAGCTCCACCGATCCAACTGTTCACCCAACAGATCTGTTGCTGATTCCCAACCATGTCTACCAAAACTGACGAGATTCTCGAATCACTGAAAACCCTTTCGCTGCTTGAGGCTTCCGAGCTTGTTAAGCAGATCGAAGAGGCTTTCGGTGTGTCCGCTGCCGCATCCGCTGGCGTCATGATGGCTGCGGCTCCTGCCGCCGCCGCTGAAGCCGTTGAAGAGCAGACCGAATTCGACGCCATCCTTGATGGTTTCGATGCGGCTGCCAAGATCAAGGTCCTCAAGGCCGTGCGCGAAGTCACCGGCCTCGGCCTGGGCGAAGCCAAGGCCCTGGTGGAAGGCGCTCCTACCCCCATCAAGGAAGGCGTGTCCAAGGCCGATGCCGAGGCGATCAAGAAGGCCGTCGAAGAAGTCGGCGGCAAAGTCACCATCAAGTGAGCCTGGCGAGCTGGTGAACGGTCCCCCGGGTCCCTCGCCAGCCCCAATTCCACCTTTGTGGCCATCGGGGCCAGTCCTCCTGGGCTGGCCCTTTTTGCTGGACGTTGCCGGCCGGCCTGGGGGAGGGAACACGGACAAAAAAAAAGCCCCGCCGAAGGCAGGGGCTTTGAGTTAGGAACGGTTTTCGGGAGTCTGTCCTCGTTTCGACCCCGAAAAGTCGTTCTGCACTCCTCACACCAGTGAACCTTAAGGGGTTGGCAAAGGGAGTTGGCCTGGCCCTAGGCCGCTGTGGCAACTGTCCGCCGGGGGCCTGGCTGCCTCACGGCTTGAATGGAATCACCTGCAGGGCGATCGGACCTTGGCCGCCGCTCCGCCCCCCCTGGGAGCCTGGTAGGGAGGGATGGGGCGGAGGCAGGCTGCTGGAGGCGCCAGCTGCTGGGTAACCCGGCGCCTGGGCATTGCTGGCAAGCAGGCGGGCCAGGGGGGTGGCGTTGGCGAAATACACGTGGCTCAAGGCCTGTTGGCCATAGAGGCGGCGCTGCAGTTCCCAGCCTGGTTCCAGTTGCAGGGCAACGAAACCATCGCGGTCGCGCCGGCTGATGCGACCCTTGCCCACGACCAGTTCGGTGGCCTCGTTCGGGTTCATGGCCAGCAGCTCCAGGCTGGTGCCCTGTTGTTTCAGCCGCAACCGGTAGCTGCCGCCCAGGTCGCTCTGGCCCACCCGCAGCGAATAGCCATTGCTATCGAGGTAACGGCTGCAGATACCGGTGTAGTCGAAGCGGTTCAGGGCCGGGTCCACCAGTCCATCGGCGCGGCTTTCCCAGCAACGGGGCAAGGGCGCCAGCTGCTCCAGCACCAGGAGGGTCCAGTCGCTGCGGCCCACAGGCTTGGCCAGCACGGCAAAGCGGCTGTTGTCGAGCGGCTGGCTGCTGAACAGACCGGCGGCGAGGACCTGGGGAAGCAGGCTGACACTGGCGCCCGCCGCTAGGGCCGTCAGGCCCAGCCATGGGAGGTAGGTTCGCTGCATGGGGAAGGCTCCTCACCGACGCACTAGACCCGCTTTGTACCAGACCCTGCCGGAGGGGCCCAGTGACCCCTGACCAGTCGACGCCCCGGGTGGTGGCCGCGGCCTGTGATGGGGCCTGCAGCGGTAATCCCGGCCCGGGGGGCTGGGGCAGCTTGCTGCGCTTTGAGGACGGCAGCGTCCAGGAATTCGGGGCGGCCGACCCGGCCACCACCAACAACCGCATGGAGCTCAAGGCAGCCCTTGTGCTGCTGGAGTGTCTCAAGGATCTGCCCTGTCACCCCAGCCTGACGATCCGCACCGACAGCCGCTACGTGATCGATGGCTTCTCCAAGTGGATGGCGGGCTGGAAGCGCAAGGGCTGGCGCACCGCGTCCGGGTCACCGGTGCTGAACCGGGAGCTGTGGGAGGCCCTCGATCGGGCCCGTTTGCCGGGGGTGCCGTTCAGCTATGTGAAAGGCCATAGCGGTGATCCCGACAACGATCGCTGTGATGCGATTGCGGTGGCCTTTGCCAAGGGGGGGCGGCCCGCCCTGGCCCAGGCCAGCCCGGTTGGGGCCGAACCCGTCCCTGATGGGCCGGCACCAGTAGCCCTGGGCCAGCTGCTCAGCCGCCTGGAGTTGGCTGACCGCCTGGCGGCGGGGGGCTACTCCCTCAGCCTGGTGGAACTGGCCCAGCTGGTGCAAGTGCCGATGAGGCAGCTGGCCGAGAAGGCCACCGCCTGGACCTGGCGGGATTGGAGGGTGCTGCCCGATGCCGATGGTCGCTGGCGCCTGGAGCGTGACGCGGCAGGATCGGAACCAATGATCCCCGGGACCTGAGGCCATGGCCGTGCCAAACCCGGCGGGAGCAGCGGTTGCCACCAGCACCGCTGGCCTCTACAGCCAGTGGGTGGGCCCCCTGCTCAGCCGTGATGACGGNGCCGATGCCGAGCAGCTCAGCCAGCTGACCTTGGCGGCCCTGGGCCAGGCCTCCCTGCGGCGCCACTGGCCCCTGGTGTCTGGCAGTTTGGCCGGCCTGGGGGCCGAGCTGCAGCGGCGCGATCTGCGCCTGGAGCAGAGCCTGTTTGGCTGCCGCTTTGCCAATCCGGTCGGCCTGGCCGCCGGCTTTGACAAGAACGGCGTGGCCGCCGGCATCTGGCACCAGTTCGGTTTTGGCTTTGCCGAACTGGGCACGATCACCTGGCAGGCCCAGGCTGGCAATCCCAGGCCGCGCCTGTTCCGGCTGGCGGCAGAGCGGGCGGCCCTCAACCGCATGGGCTTCAACAACATCGGCGCCCAGGCGGTGCTGCGCTCGCTGGAACGGCAGGCCTTGGAGCCGCCAGGCCAGCGGCCGGCGGTGTTGGGCCTCAACCTGGGCAAATCCAAGGCGACCCCCCTGGATCTGGCTGCGGACGACTACGCCTCCTCCCTGGAGTTGCTGGCTCCCCTGGCCGATTACGCCGTTATTAACGTCAGTTCGCCGAACACGCCGGGGCTGCGGGAGCTGCAGGGGGAGGCCCCGTTGCGTCGGCTGGTGGAACGGCTGCGGCGGCTGCCGGCCTGTCCGCCCCTGCTGGTCAAGATCGCCCCCGACCTGGAGGACGAGGCCATTGATGGCATTGCCCGCCTTGCCTACGAGGAGGGCCTGGCCGGCGTGATTGCGGTGAATACCAGCTTGGATCGCTTTGGCCTCGAGGGGCGCCGCCTGGCCCAGACCGGCCGCAGCCTGGCNGAAGAAGCGGGCGGATTGAGTGGGGCGCCCCTGCGGCACCGGGCCCTGGAGGTGATGCGGCGGCTGCGGGCGACGGCGGGCCCTGCCCTGCCCCTGATTGGCGTGGGTGGCATCGATTCCCCCCAGGCGGCCTGGGAGCGGATCACGGCGGGGGCCTGCCTGATTCAGGTTTATACCGGTTGGATCTATGGCGGCCCGGCTCTGGTGCCGGCGATCCTGGAGGGGTTGCTGACCCAGCTAGATCGCCATGGGTTCCGCTCCATCGGCGAAGCGGTCGGCAGTGGCGTGACTTGGCGCTAAGTAGCCGATAATCTGTAGAAACTTGGTGGTAGTCGCTCTTGGTGTTAGCGGGAGTCGTTGATCGCCTGATTCCTCTCCAAACCTGGTTGTTTCCATCACAGGTATTGCTTGAGCTGGACGATCAATTTGTGACCCTGCTGGCCTTGCACCATCGGGGCCCAATCCCCACCGTTAAGTGGCTCGAGCGGGTTCCCTTGCCGGCTGGCACCTGTGAGCAGGGCATCCCGGTGCGAACCGAGGCCCTGGCCGATTTCATCGGCGACTTGCTGGTGGAACGGGGTTTCACCGCAGCCCGGGTGGCGGCGGTGCTGCCCGCGCTGGCGACCGAATGGCA
>JGI25920J50251_10000502_pt1 | contig 13482 bp, 15 predicted proteins | sample LauGreBMM110DCMD_2_FD_50251 | JGI IMG/M metagenome (IMG submission 50251) | reverse complement strand
CCGGCCAGATGGGCACCCTGGCCACCTTCAGCGGCTGGACAATCCTCTGGGCCGGCTTCGGTGTGTGGCTTTACGGCCGTGCCACCCGCCCGGCCCCCCCCAAGGCTTGAGCGGCGGTGGATTGATGGGGGGGCCGAGTGCTCCTCGGGCCCCTGCCCTTAGGCGTTGCCGAAGGCCACCTGGCAGGCGGCATTCAGTAGTTGGGCTTCGGCGGCGATGGCCGGATCCGCCCCATTCAGTAGGCCGGCGTTGCAATCGGCCGTGAGCTGGTAGGTGCTGCCATTGGCACTCACCGCGAAATGAATCGTGGAGCTGCCGCTGGGTTGGACGCTGCCATAGAGGAGTTTGTAGTTGCTCTATGGCACCACGATGGTGAGGGATGGGCCATGGGCTCCATCGCAGGCAATCGCGAAACCAATCGACAGATGGGCTGGAGCTCGGTGTCCGTGGAAAACCGCCCGCCGGGAGCGGGCCGGCATTTGTAACTTGATGTAAAGCTTTCTGTCTCCCTGCCTCCATGTCCCCCTCTCTCTCCCTGGGTCGCCAGTTCGCCATCGAGGCCCACTCCCGGGCCATCGATTCCTGCGCCGACCTTGAGGAGCTGCGCCAGGTCGCCAAATCGTTGCTCCACGCCTGGCAACTGCAGGCCTCCTTCAGTGAGGACTACGCCGCCCAGTTAATGGGGTTGCAGCGCAGCGGCTTCTGAGCCGGTTGGTTGAGGAGCTGATGCGGCGTTGTTAAGGCTTGCTAGCGGCCCCCACCAGCTCTGGGCAAATTTCGCTCAACAACAGGCGGCCTGCCCTGGCGCCTTATCACCAGAAGCTGAAGCAAACGGCAGGCTTTCGCCACAGCCAGGGAATAGTCCGTAGTGGCGGCTGAAATCGCCCACCCCGATGAAGTGCTCGCCAAAACGGCTTTCGGTAAGCATGCGGTAGGTGTTGCCGCAAACCGGAAAACAACGGCCCGTTTCGATGGCATGGTGGCCATCGAGATCGAAGCGGTGGGGGTAATGGGGAATTGTGCCTTGATAGATCACCGCCTGGCCATGGTCTTCGCAGGCATCCTCCAGGCCATCAAGATTGAAGAGGCGATAGGTGGCAGAAAAGAAGCGGGTGTCGCCCAACAAGTCACTGGATCCGCGGATCTGAGAAGGTGATCGGTCGGTCGTCCACGAGGCGGGGATCGGCAAACCCGGCGCTTCGGGCCAGCCGCAGAAAGTCTTTCCAATAGAGCGCACCGCCCAGGCATTCTCCATAGAGCACCGGGTCGCTGCGCAGCGCAGCCGGCAGGCGCCGATCGGCATAAACATCGGCGAAGTAGAACTCGCCGCCTGGTTTGAGCAGGCGCTTGACCCCCCGCAGCACGGCCCCCTTATCGGTGGCCAGGTTGAGCACGCAGTTGGAGACGATCACATCAAACTGGACCGCTTCCAGCGGCAGAGCATCCAGCTGTTCGATGGTTCCCTCCAGGAAGGAGACATTGGCGTACCCAAACAGTTCGGCGTGATGGGGCGCATACTCCCGGGCAATCGCCAATTGTTCCCGGGTCATGTCAACCCCCACCACCTGGCCGCTGGCTCCCACCAGTTGGGAGAGCAGATAGGCGTCCCGGCCCGTTCCGCAGCCCAGGTCGAGAACCCGACAGCCTTCCAAAAGGGGCGGGCAGACCAGGCCGCAGCCGTAATAGCGGTTGGTGACCTCGGGATGGATGCGGCCGAGCAGGGGCTTCAACCAAGCGGGCAGGGCCTCGGCATCACAGCAGGCGTTGGTTTTGAGGTCGGCGCTGCTGCCCAGCTCCTGGCCGTAATAGGCCTGCACGGCGGCGTGGGTGGGCATGGCGGGAGCAAATCGATGGACGTCTGGGCCCAGCAAAGCCCATCGACGGTTTCAGTCCAGGCGTTCAGCCCAGCCCTTGGGTGGGATCCAGCCCGATTCCGAGGCGCCGGGCGCTGCGGCGGAGCCCCCCTGCGCAGGAGCCTTCCATCAGCAGGCCAGCCCCACCCCAGAGCAGCCGGGGAGCCAGGTCGCCGGCGCCGCCCTCCAGGGGCCGCAGCGCCTCGAAGCCCAGTTGGTTGAAGTAACGCACCAGGCGGCGGTGTTGGGCCTCCTGATCGCGGATGGCGAGCAGCCGGGCCCGGCGGCAGGGGGTGGCCTCGAGGGCCCAGGCAAAGGTGGCAGCCCAGATCAGGGCGCCGACGCCGGCGGTGTCTTCGCCCTGCACCCGCATCGTGTCGAGCCGCAGGCCTGACGCCAGGGGCAGGGCCCAGCCCTTGAGCTCCCCCAGCAACAGCAGGCCCTGGGACTGGCGCCGGGCCACCCCCACCCTCAGGCTCCAGGCCACCCCCAGGGGGCGCCCCACCTGGAGACGCAACAGCAGGCCGCGGCGCTGGGCCTCCGCCTCCAGTTCGGCCAAGCCCGGCAGGTTCGGGGCTGGGGGTGCGGTTGCAGTCGCGCTCATGGCTGGTAGGGATCGGCCGCGAGCACCGCCGCCAGGGGCAGGGGGCCATAGAGGTGGGGAAACCGTTCAGCGCCCGCTTCAAGGTGGGATCCGGCCGGCTCGGCCCGCACGGCCACTCCGGCCTGCTCCAGCCGGCCTGGATCGATCGTGAGCAGCACCACCGGGCCGGCATCGCCATAGAAGCGGGCATAGGTGGCGGCCAGTTGGTGGGCGTAGCTGGCATGGATGAACCCCACCTGCTCCAGCCCCAGCCCCCGGGTGGAACGGGCATAAACCCCCGCGGCCCTGGCCTGGCGCCACTCCTCCGCCAGGGCCAGGTGGTANAGCCAGCGGGGCGATCGCCAGGTTTGGCGCTGGCCCCAGGGGGGCTCCATCACGGCGGTGAGCTCGGCGGAGGCCTCAAAACGCCCTAGCCAGTTCTGCAGGGCGGCCAGGTTGGCTTCGGCGTCAAAGCCGGCCGGATCGGCCCGGCGAAATTGGCGCACAAAGGGCAGCAGGGCCCAGTCGGCCAGGGAAGGGCTCTGGCCAAGCAGCCAACCTCCNGGATGGAGGCGTTGGTTCCAGCGGTGCAGGATCGTCAGGGCGGCGGCGCGATGGCCCTGGTGATCGTTAGCGGGATTGGCAGGGGAATCGCCTGCCTGAAAGCGATCCGGGTATTTGAAACGATCAAGGTGGTGTTTGAAGGGACCGTCGTTTTCGGCGACCAAGGCGGCGATCTCAGCCCGGTTGGCCTGGGCGGTGGGGCTGGCGCCCAGCCGTAACCAGTCGCCTGGGTCGTGGCGCGTCAGGGCCCAGGTCATCAGGGCCAAGCTTTGGTCAATCACCCGCTGGGCGGCCCCATGGGTGCCCGGCTTTGGGCCCGGCTCGCTGCCTGGACCTAGCGGGGGAACCACCAACACGGGCACGGTCCCCTTGGGAGATGCCAGCAGCAGTTCGGGTGGCTTGCAGGCCAGGCTCACCTCCCGCACCTCCAAATTGAGCTCCGGCACTAGCCCTGCTGCCGCTAGGGCCAGGCGGGCCCGCATCGCATAGGGGCAGCGGCGGAAGCTGTAGAGCACTGGTAGGCCAGCCCCGCCCTGGTTAGGGGCCATCGGTTGCTGGGGGGCTGGGGCCCACGCCGATGTGGCCCTGGCCCCGGGCGGCGGCCAGGGCGATCTGGCGCTGGCGTTCGCTGAAACGGCGACGATCCCGTTCGCTAAAGCGGCTGAGGCAATGGCGGCAACTCACCCCCTCCACGTAGCTCTCCAGCTCGCAATCGACGGGTGAGAGCGGCAGGCCGCAGGCATGGCAGAGCCGGTAGCGGCCAGGCTGTAGCTGGTGGTTGACGCTCACCCGTTGGTCAAACACAAAGCATTCGCCCCACCAGCGGCTGCCCGCCTCTGGCACGTCTTCGAGGTATTGCAGGATCCCCCCCTGCAGGTGGTGGACCCCCCCAAAGCCCTGCTGCAGCAGGTAGGCGGTGGCCTTCTCGCAGCGGATGCCGCCGGTGCAAAACAGGGCCAGGGCCTGGGGCTGGCGTTCCGCCACCAGGGGCCGCAGGTGCTCCTCCACCCAGGCCGGAAATTGGCGAAAACTTTCGGTGCCGGGATCCACGGCCCCCTCGAAGCTGCCCACCGCCACTTCGTAGGCGTTGCGGGTGTCGATCACCAGGGTGCCGGGATCGGCGATCAGGCCATCCCAATCCTGGGGCCGCACGTAGGTGCCCACCGGCGAGCCCCCGGCCTGGCTGCCAGGGGCCGAAGGGTTTTGGGGTTTCACCGTGGGGCAGCCCATGGTGACGATCTCGCGCTTGAGCCGCACCTTGAGCCGATGGAAGGCCTGCTCGGGCGCCCAGCTCAACTTGGCGGTNAGCCCCTCCAGGCCAGGCCGGCGCCGTAGCAGGGAGAGCAGGTCCTGCACCGCCGNCTCCGGTCCGCACACCGTGCCGTTCACGCCCTCGTCGGCCAGCAGCACCGTGCCAAACACCTGGCCCACCTGGGCTTCGGCCAGCAACTTGTCCTGCAGGTCAGCCAGGNCTTCCATGGGGGCAAAGGCGTAAAAGGCCGCCACCTGNANGGCCCCAGCAGGCGCCATCAGGACACCAGGGCGTTCCAGGGGATCCGGATCCGATGGTGCCATNAAGACACCAANGCGTCCCANGGGACGACGCCGGCGGCGGCCAGTAGCTCCTGGTCTTCTGTGACTCCGGGGTTGGCCGTGGTTAACAGGGTGTCGCCGTAGAAGATCGAATCGGCCCCAGCCAGCAGGCAGAGCAGCTGGCCTTCGCGGCCGAGGGCCTCCCGGCCGGCGCTGAGCCGCACCCGGCTGAAGGGCATCAGGATTCGGGCCACGGCCACCATCCGCACCATCTCGAGGGGATCCACGGGCGCCTGCTTCTCCAGGGGGGTGCCTTCCACCGCCACCAGGGCGTTAATCGGCACGCTTTCCGGGTGGGGATTGAGGCCGGCGAGCACGGCCAGCAGGGAAGCCCGATCCCGCCCGGATTCGCCTAGGCCGATGATGCCGCCGCAGCAGAGGCCGATGCCGGCGCCCCGCACCCGGGCCAGGGTTTCGAGCCGTTCCTGGTAGGTGCGGGTGCTGATGATCTGGTCGTAGTGCTCAGGGCTGGTGTCGAGGTTGTGGTTGTAGGCGGTGAGGCCGGCCTCCGCCAGGCGCTGGGCCTGGGGGTCGGTGAGCATGCCGGCGGTAACGCAGGCCTCGAGCCCCAGCTCCCGCACGCCCCGCACCATCGCGAGCATGGCCTCGAAGGGGGCTCCGTCGCGGATTTCGCGCCAGGCCCAGCCCATGCAGAAGCGCTGGGCGCCGGCCGCTTTGGCGGCCCGGGCCCGTTCCAGCACCGGAGCGACCTCCAGGTTGGGGCGGCCGTTGAGGTCGCTGCTGTTGTGCATGGACTGGGGGCAGTAGGCGCAGTCCTCTTCGCAGCCGCCGGTTTTAACGCTGAGCAGGGAGGCGAGTTGTACCCGGTAGCCGGGATTGGCCTGGCGATGCACCGCCTGGGCGCGCCAGAGCAGGTCCATGAGGGGCAGGCCCAGCAGGGCTTCGATTTCGGCCACACTCCAGTCGTGGCGCAGCCCTACCCCGTGGCCCAGGCCGGGAGCCATCTCCAGGCCGGGACCCATCTCCAGGCCTGGCTCGGCGCCGGATGGGGGGAAGGTCTGGACCAGGGCCTGGCCTGGATCCTGGGTGGTCGGCGCTGCGGGGGAGAGGGTCAAGGGCCCGGTGTCAGGGGGTGGGGGAGTGGACGCCACCGAAGCGGCGTTGGCGGCTCTGGTAGTCGAGCAGGGCCTGGGTTAGGGCCGCTTCGTTGAAGTCGGGCCAGAGCACATCGGTGATGTGGAGCTCGGCGTAGGCCAGTTGCCAGAGCAGGAAGTTACTGATCCGGTGTTCGCCGCTGGTGCGGATCAGCAGGTCCGGATCCACCTCCCCGGCCGTGTGCAATTCGGCGGCAAAGCTGTGCTCATCAATGGCGTCCGGATCGAGCTGGCCGGCGGCCACCTGCTCGGCTAGGCGCCGGGCGGCCAGAACCAATTCACGGCGGCCGCCGTAGTTCGTGCAGACGTTGAAATGGATGCCGGTGTTGTGGGCCGTGCGCTCGGTGGCATCGGCGATGCGCTGCTGCAGACCTTCGGGCAGTTGCTGCAATTCCCCCAGGAAGCGGATCCTCACCTGCTCCCGCTCTAGGGCTTCCAGCTCCCGGGCCAGCACCCGCTCAAATAAGGCCATTAAGAAGCTCACTTCCTCCCCGGGCCGGCTCCAGTTCTCAGTCGAGAAGGCGTAGGCGGTGAGGGCACCGATGCCCCAGTCGCTGCAGAGGCGCAGGGTGCGTTTCAGGGCTTCGACCCCCTCGCGATGGCCCATCACCCGCGGCAGGTTGCGCTGGCGAGCCCAGCGGCCGTTGCCATCCATGATCACGGCCACGTGGGCCGGCAGGCGGGCGGGATCAAGGGATTCAGGCAGGGACTGGACCAACGGACGGCTCGCCTGGGGGGTCTCCGTGGTCGCCAGGGAGCGACTCATGCGTGGGGGTCTGGGCCTTCCTTGGCCACGGTACGTCCTGTGCTGACAGGGGACTTGGGGCCATCCGCCGGGCTGGGTCCATTACCGGAACGGGCCGCGGCAGGGCCATGGGTGGGCGCAGGGACCTGGGCGGACCCCCTGGCACTGGCTTGCGCGAGAGCTTTGGCCTGGGAGTTAGCGGGTGCCTTGCTGCCGGGCTTGGTGGCGGACTGGGCCATGGCGTCGGCGAGCAGCTCCTGCAAGCGGCCGCTGGTGATTGGCCGCTCCAGCCGGCCCTGGCGGGCCAGGGACAGGGTGCCCGTTTCTTCCGAAACCACGATGCAGAGGCAGCGATCGAAGCGCTCGGTGATCCCCAGGGCGGCCAGGTGGCGGGTGCCGAAGCGGTTGAGACCCTGACGGGAGATCGGCAGGATCACCCCGGCCGAGAGGATGCGGTTGCCTTTCACCAACAGGGCGCCGTCGTGCAGGGGCGTATTGGCGGTGAACAGGTTCAAGATCAGGTCCACCGATAGCTGGGCATCGATGGCGATGCCGGGATTGAGGAAGTCTTCTGGCCGCAGGTCACTGCCGAGGTCGAGCACGATCAGGCCGCCGCGCCGCAGCTGGGAGAGCTTCCCCGCCGCCGCCGAGAGCACCGCCACGGCCCCGGAGGCCAGCTTGTCGGCTCCCTGGCTGCCAAACAGCACATCGAGGCGGCCGGTGCCGAGCAGCTCCATCAGCCGGCGCAGATCTCCCTGCCAGAGGATCGCGAGGGCCAGGCTGCAGGCCAACACCAGCGCATCCACCAGCTTGCTGGTGAGGGGCAAGTTGGCGTAGCGCTGCACCACCCAGGCCAGGGCCACCAGCAGCAGGTAGCCCCTCAGCAACCAGAGGGTGCGGGGTTCCTTGACCCGGGCCAGGAGCACCAGGCCAAGGGCTGTCGCCAACAGCAGATCGAGCAGCAGCCTCAGATCGACGAACCCCAACCCGATCCCCTCAGCAAGCCACCGGAATGGGGTCAGGTTACCGGCGTTAACCGTTCTGGCAGCAGGTCGTAGCGCAGCAGCTCCTCTGGCTGTTCGCGTCGTTGCACCAGATCCGCCGCTCCCTCGTGTACGAGCACGGCCGCTGGTTTGGGGATGCGGTTGTAATTGGAGGCCATTGAGGCGTTGTAGGCACCGGTGGCAAAAACAGCGAGCACATCGCCGCTTTGGGCCGGCGGCAGGGCCAGATCCTTCAACAAAATATCGCCCGATTCGCAGTGTTTGCCGGCCAGGGTGACCCGCTCGCTGGCCCCGGCCCGGGGCCGCTCCACCAACACGGCCGTGTATTGGGATTGATAGGTAATCGGCCGGGGGTTGTCGCTCATGCCGCCATCCACCGACAGGTAGGTGCGGATGCCGGGCACCTCCTTGCGGCTACCGATGCGATAGAGGGTGAGGCCGGCGCTGGCCACCAGGGAGCGGCCCGGTTCACAGAGCAGGCGGGGTAGCTCCAGGCCCCGTTGCTGGCAGGCCTGGTGCACCGCTTCGGCCACCCCCCGGACCCACTCCTGGATCGACGGGGGATCGTCACTAGTCACGTAGCGAATGCCGAGACCGCCGCCCACGTTGAGATCGCGCACGGGATGGCCGAGGGAGCGGGCCAGGGCCAGGGCATCGGCGAGCACCCCGGCCAGGTCCCGGTGCGGTTGCAGTTCGAAGATTTGGGAGCCGATGTGGGCATGGAGGCCGGTGAGCTGGGCCCAGGGGTGCCGGGTGAGTTCCCGCAGCACCGCTTCGAGCTGGTCGGGGTCAAAGCCGAACTTGCTATCGAGGTGGCCGGTCTGGATGTACTCGTGGGTGTGGCACTCGATGCCCGGGGTAAGCCGCAGCATCAGGGACACCGGGGCCGCCGGCGCCAATTCGGCCAGCAGCTCCAGGTCGTGCCAGTTGTCGAGCACCACGGTGACGCCAGCCCCGATCGCCAGGGTTAGCTCCTCGCGGGATTTGTTATTGCCGTGCAGCACGATCCGCTCGGCGGGCATGCCGCCCTCCAGGGCAGTGAGCAGCTCACCCGAGGACACCGCATCGAGGCCCAGGCCTTCCGAGGCCACCAGGGCAGAGATCGCCAGGCTGCTGTTGGCCTTGGAGGCGTAGATGGCCAGCGACGGGCCCGGGTAGTGGGCTTCAAGGGCCTGGCGATAGGCCCGGCAGGTGGCCCGCAGGGTGGCTTCATCAAGCACATACAGGGGCGTGCCATAGCGCTGGGCAAGGTCTGCCAGGTCACAGCCGCCCACCTGCAGCCGTCCCTTGGCATCCAAGGCGCTGGTAATCGGGCTCAGGTTGCGGTTGGGACTCTCGATGTCCCGCTCCAGCTCGTAGGGGCCGGTGGCTTCCGGGGTGGTGGCCACCACCGCTGCAGAGGTCAGCCCAGCTGCCGCAGCAGCTGACTCAGCAGCTGACTCAGTGGTGATGGTCATCAGGGGGCCCGAATCCGGCAAGGGCGACAATCGTAGGCAGAACGGGTTGAGGGGCTGTGCCCGATCGAACCGATGCTGCCCTGGGTCTGGCTCAGTCAGCCCCCTCGGAACCCGAACCTTCTTCAGAGCTGCCCTTGAGGCCAAGCCCTGCCAGGCTGTTGCAAGCCTTTGATCTGCAGGCCTGCCTCGCCCTCGATGCTGCAGCCCTAGGCGGCTTCTGGAGCGAAAGCCAATGGCGCTCGGAGCTGGAGGGGGCCGGCCGCCTTTGCCTGGGAATCGACCAGCCCAATCCCGGGGACCCCGGCGGCCTGGTGGGGGTGGCCTGCGGCTGGCTGGTGGTGGATGAACTGCACATCACCGTGCTTGCCGTCGATCCCGCGGGCCGCCGCCAGGGCCTGGGGCGCCAGTTGCTCGAGGCCCTGCTCGCCGGGGCCCGGGCCCGGGGCGCCTTGCACGCCACCTTGGAGGTGGCAGCTGACAACCAGGCGGCCCTAGCTCTCTATGGCGCCTGTGCTTTCCAGACGGCGGGAACCCGCCGGGGTTACTACCGCGGCGGCCAGGATGCCCTGATCCAATGGAAAAGGATCGCTTCCGTTGCATAGGGCGGGACCAGCTTGAGAGCGGCCTTCGCTAACTGTCAGCATTGGTACGGATTGCCGCCTATTTTTGTCGCAAACACCCAAAAGTTTCATCGGTTACGTTGTTGCGCCAACTGGGGCTCTCCCCTGTCAGGCCAAGGCTTATTCCCCTGGCCGAGCGCCACCCCCATTCCCCTGCCAATCCTGATAGCTTGGGGACACCTGCAACTGGCACCGCATCATGTTCGAGCGGTTTACCGAGAAAGCCATCAAGGTGATCATGCTGGCCCAGGAGGAGGCCCGCCGCCTTGGCCACAACTTCGTCGGCACTGAGCAGATCTTGCTGGGCTTGATCGGCGAGGGCACCGGGGTGGCAGCCAAGGTGCTGAAGTCGATGGGGGTCAACCTCAAGGACGCCCGGGTCGAGGTCGAAAAGATCATCGGCCGCGGCTCCGGCTTTGTGGCCGTGGAGATCCCCTTCACGCCCCGGGCCAAGCGGGTCCTGGAACTGTCCCTCGAAGAAGCGCGCCAACTCGGCCATAACTACATCGGTACCGAACACCTGCTGCTAGGCCTGATCCGCGAGGGTGAAGGCGTGGCCGCCCGGGTGCTGGAAAACCTCGGCGTCGACCTGGCCAAGGTGCGCACCCAGGTGATCCGCATGCTGGGCGAAACGGCCGAGGTGGCCTCCGGTGGCGGCAGCAAGGGCTCTACAAAAACCCCAACGCTGGATGAATTCGGCACCAACCTCACCCAGCTGGCCGCAGAAGGCAAGCTCGATCCAGTGGTGGGTCGCCAGAATGAAATTGAACGGGTCATCCAGATCCTTGGCCGTCGCACAAAGAACAACCCGGTGCTCATTGGCGAGCCTGGGGTGGGTAAAACGGCCCTTGCTGAAGGCCTGGCCCAGCGCATCACCCAGGGTGAAATTCCCGACATTCTCGAAGATAAGCGCGTTCTCACCCTTGATGTCGGCCTGCTGGTGGCCGGCACCAAATATCGGGGTGAGTTTGAGGAGCGCCTCAAAAAGATCATGGAGGAGATCCGCAGCGCCGGCAATGTGATCCTCGTGATTGATGAGGTTCACACCTTGATTGGCGCGGGTGCGGCCGAAGGCGCCATTGATGCTGCCAACATTCTGAAGCCGGCCCTAGCCCGGGGCGAGCTGCAATGCATCGGCGCCACCACCCTTGATGAATACCGCAAGCACATCGAACGGGATGCGGCCCTAGAGCGGCGCTTCCAGCCGGTGATGGTGGGCGAGCCTTCCGTGGCCGACACGATTGAAATCCTGCGGGGCCTGCGGGAGCGCTATGAACAACATCACCGCCTCAAAATCAGCGACGAAGCTGTTGTGGCAGCCGCCACCCTCGGTGATCGCTACATCTCCGATCGCTTCCTGCCCGATAAGGCCATCGACCTGATTGATGAGGCTGGCAGCCGAGTGCGTCTGCTCAATTCCAAGCTGCCGGTGGCTGCTAAGGAAGTGGATAAGCAGCTGCGCGATGTGCAGAAGCGCAAGGAAGCTGCAGTGCGCGAGCAGGACTTTGGCAAGGCCGGCGAACTGCGCGATAAGGAAGTGGAATTGCGCGAGCAGATCCGCACGATCCTGCAGTCCCGCCGCGACGAAGAATCCAGCACGGCAAGCGATTCTGGCGAAGTCGCTGGAGCAGAAGCGGCCCCAGCCGGGGCTTTCTCCGAGGGCCAATCGGCCTATGACGCTTCCGGTGAGCGCACCCCCGTGGTCACCGAGGAGGACATTGCCCAGATCGTCGCGTCCTGGACTGGGGTGCCGGTGCAAAAACTCACCGAGAGCGAATCGGTGAAGTTGCTAAACATGGAGGAAACCCTCCACCAGCGCCTGATCGGCCAAGACGAGGCCGTCAAGGCCGTGTCCAAGGCGATCCGTCGGGCCCGGGTTGGTCTCAAAAATCCCAACCGCCCGATTGCCAGCTTTATCTTCTCTGGCCCCACCGGCGTCGGCAAAACCGAGCTCACCAAAGCGTTGGCCGCCTACTTCTTCGGCAGCGAAGAGTCGATGATCCGTCTCGACATGTCGGAATACATGGAGCGCCACACGGTCAGCAAGCTGATCGGTTCGCCCCCGGGCTACGTGGGCTTCAACGAAGGCGGCCAGCTCACCGAGGCTGTACGCCGGCGGCCCTACACCGTGATTCTGTTCGATGAAATCGAGAAGGCCCACCCTGATGTCTTCAACCTGCTGCTGCAGCTGCTCGAAGATGGCCGCCTCACCGATTCCAAGGGCCGCACGGTGGACTTCAAGAACACCATGATCATCATGACCTCGAACATCGGTTCGAAGGTGATTGAGAAGGGCGGCGGCGGCCTCGGTTTTGAGTTCTCCGGCAGCAGTGTCGAAGACACCCAATACACGCGAATCCGTTCGCTGGTGAACGAGGAGCTGAAGCAATACTTCCGCCCCGAATTCCTGAACAGGCTCGATGAAATCATCGTGTTCCGCCAGCTCAGCCGCGACGAGGTCAAGCTGATCGCCGAGATCATGCTGCGCGAAGTCTTTGTCCGCATGCAGGAGAAGGGCATCACCCTGTCGGTTTCGGAATCCTTCAAGGAGCGGCTTGTCGAAGAGGGTTACAACCCCAGCTACGGTGCCCGCCCCCTGCGCCGCGCCGTGATGCGCCTGCTCGAAGATTCCCTGGCCGAGGAATTCCTCTCCGGCCGCATCAGCGACGGCGACTCAGCCCTCGTTGACGTGGATGACAGCAAGCAGGTGGTGATCCGCAAGGATGTCGTTGCTCCCCAGCCGGAGCTGGCGGCTGCTGGGGTTTAGGTCTGTTCTGGATTTGCGTCAACTTTGCCGAAGAGGATCCAGTCCCAAGTCGTTAAGGGCGTTGAAAGGATTCAATGATCTCTTTCATTCGTGTTAAACCCGGCCGTAAGGCCGGGTTTTTTAATGGCCTTGCTCTGGTGTTCCTATCGCCAGCGCCAAACTTCAGTTCACTTCCAGAATAAGGTTCGGCCGCGGGCTGTTTGCAGGGATCAGCGGTTGATTTGTCTGCTGAATCGGCCTTCGGCAAGTCGGTTCGACCTTGGGCCCCAAGCCACTGCCATAGCCGATCTGATTCCCTAAGGAGTGAGTTTCGACATTGACATTGAGAGCTGTTGATTTGCCCAAGGCCAAATCCACTCCAGCTGCCATAGATAGAAATCATTAATAGCCCGACTCATCCCTGGNTGAGGAAGNTCGTCTTGAGCAGTCAGCCCTCAGAAGGCTTGAACTTCTCCAGGATCCCTGTTTGGGTTGCACAGGCGCCTGAATTGGCCCACCACCCCATCGCCGTAGCCCGCCCTCACGCTTTGCCAGGCCTTGCCATCGCCTTTGGCGTCNTAGGTTTGGTCAGTGCAGTCGTATTGCACTTGCAACAGTTTGGTGGTGCTGCGGCTAGGAATCACCCTGGGGGGGATGGTGGTGCAGGTAGTGTAGGTTGAGCTTATCTGATTATATCTAGCATTGCCGTTCCAGTTGTTATTCCAGTTGTTGCGGTTGTTTTGGCGCCGGCCGCCGTTGTCGTAGTTGTCGGTGACGCAGGTTGTCTTGCCCTCGACCACCCGCTCGGGCGTGATGAAGTTGAAGGGCAGTTCCCCCCAAGCGTAGCGATGCCCTGGGATCTCTGCTTTGGCTGGGCCTAGGGCTAGCAGCAGCCAGGTCCCACTAGTCATTAGGGCCGTTAGCACCGGCAGCCGAACTTGCATGGGTATGTGGCGGTTTCTTTGTATCCAGATCATGGTCGTTTTGGCGTTGGTTTGCGGTGCTCATGTGTGGTTTGGGGACACTTCAAATCAAGCCCATGGGTACAGTTTAGCCCTTGCTCGCAATCAATCAGTAGGCCTGGCTNTTTAAGCGTTTCGCATCGTGCCCATCCCAGGTGGCCCCGATGACCAGCGCATGGGTGGGCCCTTTGGCTAAGACGTGGGCACCTCCCTCACCGCTGGGATTTGGCCTGGCTGGCC
>JGI25920J50251_10000489_pt1 | contig 13577 bp, 11 predicted proteins | sample LauGreBMM110DCMD_2_FD_50251 | JGI IMG/M metagenome (IMG submission 50251) | reverse complement strand
CGTGCGGGTAGCCGGCCAGGGCGGCGGCGATCCGTCGGCCCTGGAAACATCTACGCCCAGCGGGTTGCCAACCCGCGATACAGCAGACTGGCAGTCTGCGCTACCTCACCCGCCGTGCCCGCCACTTCCGATCGCACTTCCGATCGCACTTCCGATCGCACCCACGACCGGGTTTCCACTCGCCGGGTCCCCGTGCGGCGGATAATCTGTGCCGATTGCAGGCACGGCGGACAGCAAGGAGGCCCTGCAGCGTTGGGCCGACGCTTGGCGGCTCGCGGCAGAGGTCAACGAAGCCGATCGCCGCCGATCGCTCCGGGAATTGACGGAAGCCTCAGCTTGGACCGAGGCCCAAGACCTGCCGTTCGACCGCGATGCGTGGCGGAGTCCCCATGAGGAAGGCGGCTTTTTGGAGCACCGTCGCTTGCTGGATGCCTCGATGCGTGGCGTCCGATGAACCCGACGCCGGTCCGCGCGAATGCGCCGAGGTGCTCCGCCACATGAACTCGGGAGCCTTGCTCTTCAGCCGGTCGCTGATCGTGACCGGTCGGACCGCCCGGACTCGCGGAAACCGTCAGCGCGGCCGGGCCACGAGATAAAGCTGCGAGGGCCGCGGCTCGTCCTGCGCCGCCGCCAAGAACTCGTCCATCGTCGCGAACTTCCGGCCGTCGGTGGGCCGGTGCTTCCGCAGGCTGCGGACGAGCTTCGACGCGAAGCGGCTCTCGCTGAAGTCCCAGCCTTCGAGCGAGTAGAGCGGCGCGAGCAGATCGACCACCTCGCGCGCCGAGCTGCCGAACTTCTCCAGCCCCAGCGGATGCACCTCGATGAAGAGCACCGGCCGCTGCTGCTCCAGCAGGCGAGCGGCGCCGCGCAGGATGCGGTGCTCGAAGCCCTCGCAATCGATCTTGAGGAAGGCGACCGGCGTGTCGCCCAGGTCGTCGTCGAGCGTCGTGAGCGGCACGTCGACCACGCTCTGCGCGGCATGCGTGTCTTGGATGGCGCGCTCCAGGTCGAAGGCATCGAGGGTCGTCACGTCTCGCGCCGCGTCCCCCGTGGCGATCTCGCCGTTGAGGCCGATGCTGAACGGCACTTTTCCGCGCGTGTCGCCGCAGGCCAGCGAACGGCACGAGACATCGGCGAGGCGGTTGTGCGCGACGCAGAGCTCGAGCAGGCGGAAGAGCAACGGCTGCGGTTCGTACGCGATGACCGGCAACGACGACGAGGCGCGGAAGAGCAGCGGATAGATGCCGATGTTCGCACCGACATCAAGTAGGGCGCCCCGCGTGAGCGGGCGTAAGAGCGCAGGCAGCAGCCGACCCTCGGGCACGCAGGCCTCACCCGCGAGCAGTAGGCCCGTCGCCGATTTGCCCATCGCGAGCGGATGCACCAGCTCGCGGCCCGCGAAGGGCAATGCGGCGAGGCCTTGGCGGCCGTTCAACAGCGTGAGCAACGGATGATATTTCCGGCCGATTGGGAGAGCGGCATGCAGAGCGCGAAGCAGCCCGACACCGCGCAACAGGCGGATCTCGGCGGGGGGAAGGGCGGCCATGTGGACGCAGCCTGCGCGAACGGTTTCCCGCCTGTCAACGCAGCCCCGACTTGCCGCGGGCATCTGCGGGCTCCTAAGGTGCGTCCACGATGAACTTGCTGGCGTTGCTCCGTTATCGACATCGCGCGTGGAAGGCTCGGCGCCGGGACGACCGCGGTGAGATCGCGGCCATGCTCGGCCTCATTCGCTCGGGCGACACAGTAGTCGATGTGGGCGCGCACAAGGGGAGCTACCTCTACTGGCTGCGCCATGCGGCCGGGCCAAACGGCCGGGTTCTGGCATTCGAACCGCAGCACGTGCTCGCCGCGTATCTGCGCGAAGTGGTGACCGCGATGCGGTGGCGTAACGTGCGGATCGAGAACCAAGGCCTCTCCGACCGGCGCGGCACGCTCGCCCTGCATATCCCGGGGATGGCGGGCGCTGTTTCACCGGGTGCCTCATTCGAGGCCGACATCACCTCGCGCGCGGACTGCCACACGGTCGAGGTGGGCGTGACGACTTTGGACGAACTGTTCCCGCCGGAAGCCCACCCGCCATCCTTGATCAAGTGCGACGTCGAGGGCCATGAACTAGCCGTGTTCCGCGGCGGCGAGCGTCTGCTGAGGGAGGAAAGCCCTGCGATTCTCTTCGAGTGCGAAGCGCGCCATCTCGGTGGCCGGCCGGTCGCCGAGGTCTTCACGCTGCTGGAGGCGTGGGGCTATGAAGGCGAGTTCTTCGCACCTGATGGGCGACGGCCGCTGCGGGAATTCCAGCCCTCGGTCCATCAAGCCGACCAAGTCGACCGTTTCTGGGACCGGCCTGGTTACTGCAACAATTTCCTGTTCCGGATTCCGGGACGCTGACGAACCGGCAACGGGCGTACTTGGCCCTGCGGTCAGGCGGCCAGCTCGGCCGCCGCGAGGATTGTCCTGGCCGCTAGGTCGCCGTGCGGGATCAGTCCACGGGCCAGCTTGAACTGGAGCTTGGCTAATCCAGCGGGCTGTTCTCCGAAAGCNGTGTGCCGGACAAGACGGCTNAGTTTTTGGTAAGCCTTCAGCTTGGCGGGCCAAAGCGGGCGGACGGCATCCGCGCTCTCAGCGAGTTGGGCCCAGCCCACGGAGCCGAAAAAGCCGAAGGCCCCGAAGCGCGGCGACAGAAGGATGTCCTCGGCGAAGACCCGGGTCGGTCCGCCGTGTTCGTGCAACACATCATGCATGGCGACGATGCCGCCGGCGGCGACGAACGGCATGAACAGATCGAAATCGCCCTTGGCTCCGGGGTAGGAGTGGTCGCCGTCGATCCACAGCAGGCGCAGACGCCGTTCGGACGGCCAATCTTTGGCCAGATCGCCAGAGTACCGCCGATGGAACTCCACCCGGTCCCTGACGCCAGCACGCTCCAAGTTGGCCATGCATTCGTCGAAGGCCGACTTGGCTCCGTAGTGCTGTCGATCCATCTCCGCCGTGGGGACCGGCAGCGGATCCACCGCCACGATGCCCGATGGGTTGGCGATGGCCGCGGCCTTGACCAAGACGATCGACGACTTCCCCTTGAACGTGCCGATTTCTAGGACTTCTCCCGCGGTGGTCGGCACCGCGGCCAACGTGGCCAAGCCTCTGATCTCCTTCGCGGACAGATAGCCGTCCACGCCCGCCAGCGCGGCGTGGATATCGACCAGAACCCGTTGAAGCCGTTCTTGGACGTCGTACATGGAAACATGATTACCCGGAGGCCCACAGAGCGGACAACGGAAGTTTCTTGGAGCTGGATATCGACCTTTCCGGGAAGCGCCGCACCCGAACTCCGAGGCTGGCCCCATCTTGCGACGAATTTGCTTTGGGATTTGCGCCAAACGGTAATTGAATCGCCAGCTCATCTGTGCCGCGATTTAGAAGTTCGTACTTTTTTGCACCACCGTTCGGACAATTCATCCCTCATGTCCATGCTCCCGGACCATACGCCCCTCATCGCCTGCCCCGCTTGCCTCCACGGCCGCCGTCATCTGTGGCATCGGAAAAATGGTTATGAGGTGATGGAATGCGACGGCTGCGGGTTCCGCTATGTCTCCGAATTGCCGGGTGAAGCTTTCCTGCGCGAACATTATCGCACCTCCTACTGCCAGTCTGATGGGACGTTCCGAGCTAAGGGCGGTTTCCTCCGAGGTCTGAAATACCGGGTCTTCGCGATTTGGTTCAAGCGCTCGATCCTGCGGAATCGCAAGGTCGCGTCGCCCGGAATCCGGATTCTCGAACTAGGTTGCGGTCAAGGCGACCTCCTCAAGGCGTTCGCTGGCGATGCGGCGGTGCGGACCACCGGGATGGACTACGCGGCCGGTCCGGTCGGCCATCTGCGCGCCGGCGGGTTCGACGCGCACTTAGGCGGTCTCGACGAGGCCCCTGTGCAACCGGGTACGCTGGACGGCATCGTGATGCTACATGTGCTCGAGCATGTCCGTGACCCGGCCGCCGTGTTGTCCCACGCGGCGAGCCTCCTGGCATCCGGTGGTCTACTTTACGTGGTCTGCCCGTGTTCGGGGCACCTCAAGGCACGATTGGCCGGTGACCGGTGGAAATACCTCGGCCCACCAGATCACCTTTGGTATTTCACACCCCGGTCGATGCGCGGTCTCGCGACGCGGCTCGGTTTCGAAGTGTTGCGGTCTTCAAATCTTTACCACCGCGCCCATGTGACACTCGTGGCGAAGAAGTTGTGAAATGCGGCAGACCTTCTTGGATCGGGCGCCCACTGGGCGATGTCCCGACACCGGACCGCCCGCCCACACCACTCGTACGGATGGATGCAATTTTCCCGCTGTCCTCTCTGTTGCCGCAGCAAAGTCTCATGCGGGACTGGTGGCCAGCTTGCTCCGGTAAGGTCGCGCCATCGGGCGGCCTGCGCTCTGATGGCCTCATCTCTGTTGCCTCAAGCTGCCGGTTGAGACCCTTCCCACCTAGTCTTCGTCCACGATGAAATTGCCCCTCGCGGTCTGTATCATTTCAGGTGCCGAGGCGCACCAGATCGGCCGGACTCTCGCGAGCGTCGCCGGGTGGGTGAGCGAGATAAACGTCGTGCTCAACGAAGAGGTCCAAGACGGGACGGAAGCGGTTTGCCTTGCGCATGGGGCCAAGGTTTTTCGGGAACCTTGGCGCGGCTATGTCGCCCAGGTGAACTCCGCCGCCGACAAGGCCACGCAAGAATGGGTGCTCGGGTTGGACGCGGACGAGGTCGTGACGCCCGCCCTCCGCGAAGAGATCCAGGCGATCTTCGCCGACGGGCCGCAGACAGCGAAGTTCGCGGCGTTCTCGATGCCTCGGTTGTCGTTCTATGCGGGCCGGTGGATCCGCCACGGAGATTGGTATCCCGACCGCAAGACCCGCTTGTGGCGCCGTGGCAAAGGCGTATGGCAGGGCGAAGAGCCGCATTACGACATCGCCGTCAATGGTTCCACCGGTCGCCTGCGCGGCGAGTTGGAGCATTTCAGCTTCCGGAACCTCGGCCACCACCTCGCGAAGCTGCAGACCTACAGCGACATCTTCGCGCGCGACGCGGCGCACGCGGGCAAGCGCGCCAGCGTGCTGGATCTTGCTGTGCGGCCGTGGTGGAGATTCTTCCGCGGCTACGTCCTGCGGTTGGGCTTCCTCGACGGCTGGCAGGGATTCGTCATCGCGTGGATGTCCGCACAGCTGTCGTTCCTGAAGTACGCGAAGCTACGGGAATCCGCTCTGCCCGGGGCGAAGGACCGCCTCCGTTGAACGCGAAAGCTGGCCGGGAGGACGGGAAGCCCCCAAACGCGGCCGGACCGACATGGATCTTCTGAACCGAGCGCCCGCGCTTCCGTCCCTCTAGGAGGACCGCGACCGATGAACGTCCTGTGCCGGATCCTCCAGCTCGCGCCGGTGCTCTATCCCGGATCCGGCCACCAGACCGCGATCCGCCGCTGGAAACTCCGTCGGCCGGAGCGTGCTCTACCTGCCGTGGACCGCGGAGTGGTACCAATTCCTCGACACGCCGAACCTGCGCGCCGCCACCGCGGCCCGGCCCCGCGTCTTTGCCAAACTGCAGCGCCCTTTCCTCACGCGACGCCATCGCGTGCCGGCCCGGTTGGCGGCGCTGAAGCAGCACTGCGGCTACATCGACCGGACGTTGCCCGCGGCGACCCTCGACGCCATCTGCCGGCCCGGAGGACTGCACCTCGCGACCTTCCCGCTCGATGAAGGACGATCCGGTTGGAGAACAACGACCGCCACGAGAAGGAAGGCCGACAGCCCGGGGATTGTGGCGGCCGCGACCGGCGGNTGGATTTTCGGCGAATTCCGCCTTGCCCCCGGACGTCGGTTCGCGCGCACTTCCGACACCGCATGAAAATCTCTTCGTACTTCCGTCCCGCCGTGCTCGCCGTCGCCGCTCTGGCGGCGCTGGCACTCAACGCCGCTCCGATCCCGGCCGAGAGCCGCATCGGCGGCTTCGCCATCGGCTGCCAAGCCTACAGCTTCAACCGCTTCACCTTGTTCGAGGCGATCGAGAAGACCGAGCTGACCGGCAGCAAGGTGATCGAGTTCTTCCCCGGCCAAGCGCTCAGCCCCGACCAGCGCGCCGTGAAATGGGACCACAACGCCGGCGACGACGTCATCGCCACGGTGAAGGCCAAGCTCGCGAAACACGGCATCCGCGCCGTGAACTACGGCGTCGTCGGAGTTCCCAAGGACGAGGCCGGCGCGCGCAAGATCTTCGAGTTCGCCAAGAAGATGGAACTCTACGCGATCACCACCGAATCCACCGAATCGATCGACACCATCGAGAAGCTCGTGAAGGAGTTCGATGTGCGCGTGGGCTACCACAACCACCCGATCCAGCCCAAGAACCCGAACTACAAGGTCTGGGACCCGAACTACATCCTCGCGTTGGTGAAGGACCGCGACCCGCGCATCGGATCCTGCGCCGACATCGGACACTGGCAGACGAGCGGCCTCAAGCCGGTCGATTGCTTGAAGATCCTCGCGGGCCACATCATCTCGATGCACGGCAAGGAACGCCCCGCGCTCGGCACCGGCCAGCATGACGTGCCGTTCGGCGCGGGCGTGACCGACATGTCCGGCGTGCTCGCCGAGCTGAAGCGCCAGGGCTTCGTCGGGAACATCAGCGTCGAGTACGAGTACAACTGGGACAACTCGGTGCCCGAGATCGCCCAGTGCATCGGCTTCGTGCGCGGCTGGGCGGCCGGCCACTGATCCTCCTCGGTCCCGACGCCCTCGGTGCCGCGTGCGCCGAGGGCGTCGTCTCCTCCGCAGCGGGGCGCATCCGCACACTGCCCCCGGACCGGTAGGGACGCGCTGCCGCGCGTCCGTGGAAATGCCGACGGTCCGTGTCGCGGCCGACTGGCTGGCTTGGACCTCGCGGCGCGGGTCCAGGCCGAAGCATCGGCGGCGCAGCAGCGCCGCCCAACCTCGGGGGGGCGGTGTCCGGTGTCAAGCTGCGCCCGGCCCGGCTTCCGCAAAATCCCCCGTTGACCCTGCTTTACCCGCCGATAGGCTGCGCGCCCGTTGTTTTGACCCTGAACTGATTATCGAAATCGAATCCTTATGGTGAAAGTTGCTATCAATGGTTTCGGCCGCATCGGCCGCCTCGTGTTCCGTGCGATGGTCGAGCAAGGCCTCGTCGGCAAGGACATCCAGGTCGTCGCCGTCGGTGACATCGTCCCCGCGGACAACCTCGCCTACCTCGTCAAGTACGACTCCACCCAGGGCCGGTTCTCCGGCACGGTGACCAGCAAGAAGTCGAGCCCCGACAAAGCGGAGGACGACGTGCTCGTGGTCAACGGACAGGACATCCACGTCGTGAGCGCGAAGAGCCCGGCCGAGCTCCCGTGGAAGCAGTTCGGCGTCGACATCGTGATCGAGTCCACCGGCCTCTTCACCGACGCCGACAAGACCAACCCGAAGAGCGCCTACGGCCACATCCTCGCCGGCGCCAAGAAGGTCATCATCTCCGCTCCCGCCAAGAACGAGGACATCACCATCGTGATGGGCGTGAACCACGAGAAGTACGAGGCGGCGAACCACCACGTCATCTCCAACGCGAGCTGCACCACGAACTGCCTCGCGCCGATCGTCCACGTGCTGCTCAAGGAAGGCTTCGGCATCGAGGAAGGCCTCATGACGACCGTCCACGCCTACACCGCCACGCAGAAGACGGTGGACGGCCCGAGCAAGAAGGACTGGAAGGGCGGCCGCACCGCGGCGCAGAACGTCATCCCCAGCACGACCGGCGCGGCCAAGGCCACGGCGCTCGTCTGCCCCGAGGTCAAGGGCAAGCTCACCGGCGTCGCCTTCCGCGTGCCGGTGCCGACCGTCTCCGTCGTCGACCTCACCGTCCGCACGGTGAAGGAGACCTCGCTCGCCGAGATCAACGCCGCCATGAAGAAGGCCAGCGAGACCTACCTCAAGGGCATCCTCGATTACACCGGCGACGAGGTCGTCAGCTCCGACTTCATCCACGACAAGCACAGCTCCATCTACGACGCCGGCTCCGGTGTCGGCCTCAACAGCCGCTTCTTCAAGCTCGTGAGCTGGTACGACAACGAGTGGGGCTACAGCAACCGCGTCGGCGACCTGCTCAAGCTCATCATCGCCAAGGGGCTCTGATAGCCGGTCCACGGTTTCTCAAATACGAACGGCGGCTCCGAAACGGGCCGCCGTTCCGCTTTCAAGGGCGTGCGGAGATCGCCCGCGCATCCCTTCGGACCTGGAAACGACGATGGGCCTCTGGACATGAAAGAACGCAAACCCGCCCTCGGCTTCATCTTCATCACGCTGTTGCTCGAGATCATCGGGTTCGGATTGCTCATCCCGATCCTCCCGAAGCTGATCGAGGAGATGGAGGGCGGGAACGTCCCGGCGGCGGCGCAGAAGGTCGGGCTGCTCACGCTCTCGTACGCGGCGATGCAGTTCTTGATGGCCCCGGTGCTCGGGAGCGTCTCGGACCGCTTCGGGCGCCGTCCGGTGATCCTGGTGTCGCTGTTCGGATCGTCGGTGGATTACCTGATGATGGCGTTGGCGCCGACCCTGCCGTGGTTCTTCCTCGGCCGTTTGGTCAACGGCCTCAGCGGCGCGAGCATCTCCGTCGCCACGGCCTACATCGCCGACATCAGCCCGCCCGAGAAACGCGCCGCGAACTTCGGCATGATCGGCGCCGCGTTCGGCGTGGGGTTCATCCTCGGTCCGGCCTTGGGCGGTTGGCTCGGNGTGCCGCACCCNCAACTGGTCGCNCACCTGCCCGCCGCCTGGGCGGAATGGCTGACCGCGAACCACTTGCGGATCCCGTTCTACTTCGCCGCCGTGGTGACGTTGGCGAACGGGCTGTACGGATTCTTCGTGCTCCCGGAATCGCTTCCGCACGCGATCCGTCGTCCCTTCTCCTGGAGCCGGTCGAACCCGGTGGGTTCATTGGTCGCGCTCGGCCGATATCCGGTGGTGGCGCGGCTGGCGGCGGCGCTTTTCTTGTCCAACATCGCGCAGTTCATGCTCCACAGCATCTGGGCGCTCTACACCGGCCATCGCTACGCTTGGACACCGCAGCAGATCGGCCTGTCGCTCGCGTTCGTCGGGCTGATGTCGGCGGTCGTGCAAGGCGGGCTCGCGCGCAAGATCATCCCGAGGCTCGGCGAAGCGCGGTCCGTGCTCGTGGGTCTCACCATCGGCGCCATCAGCTACATCGGTTANGCGGCCGCGACCCAGGGGTGGATGCTCTTCCCGGTGCTCGGTTTCGCCTGCCTCGGCGGCATCGGNGGTCCCGCCTTGCAGGGGGCCATCTCCCGGAGCGCTCCGGCCGATGAGCAAGGCGCGGTGCAAGGATCTTTGACCGGTTTGGCGAGCCTCGGACAGATCATCGCACCGCTCGCTTCGACCCAGTTGTTCGCCTACTTCATCGCGCCGGGTGCGCCGCTGAACCTGCCCGGCGCGCCGTTCTTGGTGTCGTCCGCGCTGATGTTGGGCGCTCTGGCGATCGCGACGCGGACCTTCCGGACTTCGCCTTCCAGCTCCTCGGCGGCGAAGACGCTGACCTGATCGGTTGGCAAGCGCCGGCGCGGACGCCAACGTCCACTCGACTCCCATGAGCCAGCACACCTCTCCCGACAACGGCTCCGCGAAGGTCCAGCGCACGGACATCGCGCTCCTCCGCCCGTCGTCCAAGGACTTCAACGATATCGCGAGGATGGAGGAAGTGGCCGGCGGCGTCATCCGCTTCTCGATGATCACCGGGGCGACCATCGCGTTGTCGATGCTGGCCACCGAACTACAAGGCCTCTGGCTCGGCGACACTCCCGATGCCCAGCTCCCGCTCGCCGGACCTCCGCTCCTCTTGGAGCTCCAGGTCTTCGGCTGCCTCGGGGTCGCCGCCCTGGCCCGCTACCGTCGCCACGGCAGCGCGGCCTTGATCACCTGCACCGGGCTCTTCCTCTGGCTGGTGCTGGCGGGCTCGCTGATGCAGGCACGCATGCTCACCGGAACGATGCAGGTCGGCCCCCGGCCCTCGTGGAACTCGATCCACGTCCTGCTGTTCGCGCTGCTCGTGGCCGGGCCATGGATCCTGCATCATGCGCTGCTGCTCGTGGTCTCCTTGGCCACGCCGGTCGCGTTGGCGGTGATGATCGTGACCGGACAGAACCACGGCCCGCACACACCGCCGCAGCTCGCGCGGCGGATGGTCGTCGCGGTGAGCCCGACCTGGATCTGCGCGTTGGTCGGCGCGGCGCTGGTGGTCCAGCGGGAACGCGAACGTCGCCGGCTCCGCGCGCTCACCGAGCAACTGGTCTCGGCTCGTTCCCAGTTGCGCGAGCTGGGCTCGTACACGCTCGAACGGCGGCTCGGCAGCGGCGGGATGGGCGAGGTGTGGCAGGCCGCGCATCGGGTCCTCGCCCGTCCCGCAGCCATCAAGCTGGTGAGCGCGAAGTTCCTGCTCGGACAGGCTGGCGATCCCCAGAACGTCGAGCGCTTCCTCGCCCGCTTCCTCCAAGAGGCCAAGGTGACCGCCCGGCTCACGTCTCCGCACACCGTCCAAGTTTACGACTACGGCCGCACCGACGACGGCCAGCTCTACTACGTGATGGAGCTCTTGCACGGGGCCGATCTCGCGCAGGTCGTGAAAGTCCTCGGACCGCAACCTCCCGGTCTCGTCATCCATTGGTTGCGCCAGCTCTGCGATTCGTTGGCGGAGGCCCACTCGCTCGGGCTCGTCCATCGGGACATCAAGCCCGCGAACCTGTTCCTATGCCGCCAAGGTGCGCGACAAGAAGTGGTGAAACTGCTCGATTTCGGACTGGCGATCAGCAGTCGCCGAGGCCCCGCCAAGGACGATGACCTCGACGACCTCGGTACGATCACGGGCTCGCCCCATTTCATGGCCCCGGAGCAGATCAGCGACGACGGGGAGGTCGACGGGCGCGCAGATCTTTACGCGGTCGGTTGCTTGGCCTGGTTCCTCCTCACCGGCCGCTATGTCTTCGACAGCACCGGCCACGAGCCGGAGCCGCTGGATCCGGTCGCCGCGTCGGCCTTGCCTCCCGGTCTTGTCGAGATCATCCACCGCTTGCTCGCGAAGGACCCCGCGCGACGTCCGCAAAGCGCCGACGAGCTGACGACAGCACTCGGAGCCTTGGGAACGGCCACGCCGACCGGCCATGTCCTCACGCCCGCGCTGCTCGGGAACGATGCCGACTACTCGGCCGAGCAGACCCTCGTGATGGTGAAACCGCGGAAAACGGCCGTTTGATCGGCTCCGATGCCCGGCTCACCAACGGTCGCGGTCCGGGAAATCTCGTTTGTACCGCCTCAGGAGCGCTGCCGGGTCGTTCGGCAGCAGATAGAGCTTCTGCCGGACCCGCTTGGTCTCGCCGGGTTCCAGGCCGCCGATCTGCGGATCGCTGTGCAAGCAGACATAGACCCCCTCGAACAGTTCATGGGTGCGGTCGCTCGCGGTGGCAAGCAGCCATCTACCGTCGGCCGAGATGCAACCGATGAGGCCGTTCACAACGCGGTCGGTGGCGACCGGTCGCGGATTGGCGTCGGCATCGCGCGTCCACGGCGGGAGAAAGACCTGGCCGCCGCGATACAACGCATCGGTCGTGCGCCCGAGGCGGTCCAACGTCGTCAGACCATTGGTGGTGAAGACAAAGCTGCGACCGATGTAGTCGGATTGGACGCGTCCGGTGAAACTCGCGACGCGGATACAAGCCGGTTGGAACCACTGCAGATCGACACGGGTGCTGCCCGGGTTGCGGATCGTGAACGTGAGATCCAATTCGTCCGCGCCGGCCCGGATCTCGTGGAGCACCTCGATGTCCGGTTCGACCACGGTGCGGAAGCGGAGCCCGCTGCGATCCGAAGCGGCTTCGATCAAGGTGGTGCGGTGGGCTATCTTGCTTTTGCCCCAGTCTTGTCCGTTCGCGCCGGGACGCAGGAACGCCTCGAGATACAAGACCTCCAACTTCCCTCCCGGAAGGTCGGGATGAGCGACCGTCATCAGGTTGTTGGTCCAGCCCACGGTGAACCGCCGCGGCGGTGCGGCGGTCACGACAGAGCACAAGAGAAGTCCGATCAAGACGAAGCAGCGTGATCTCATGGTGAGAAGGAATCGGGAAGCCCCCATACGTTCCCCGGATCCGTCCGCGATGGCGAGCCTGGAAGGTGTGATCAGAAATGGCGGTCAGGTTGGCGGAAGGAGCGCAGCCCGGCAGGGTGTGCGGTCTAGGTGCCTGAAGGCGGATCTCCCGACGACGCGGGAAGAATCCACGGACGGGCAGCAGCCCGTCCCTACCCTCTTGGCTAGGGTCCGCGCTGCCGCGCGACCCCATCTGTCCTGCCAGGGACCTCCATGGGTAGGAANTAGCCGCCGACCTCCTCAGGCACGCCTACCGGGATCTTCCCTCATACCACCTCGACTGNCCGCCACTTCNGATCNCACCCTGTATTCCGGGGTGTGATCGGAGGTATCCGCCGATCTTGAAGGCACCAAGAGCCATCGCTGGCATTGACGTCCGCTCGGGCCGAGGTCGAACCTATCGCCCATGCATCCCCGTCTTCTCCTCGCCGGTCTGGCGTTCTCCGCTGCGTTGACCGCATCCGCCGCCGCACCGGAGCTCGCCGGCGTCGGCGCGGCGATGGAGGCCATGGTCGCGAAGCACGAGGTCGCCGGTGCGGTGACGATGGTGGTCGACAAGGACAAGGTGCTGCATCTCGGCACCACCGGTTTCGCGGACATCGGCACGGGCCGGAAGATGGCGCCCGACACGCTGTTCTGGATCGCCTCGATGACCAAGCCGGTCACCGCCACCGCGATCCTGATGCTCCAGGACGAAGGCAAGCTCCGGGTCTCCGATCCGGTCGCCAAGTACCTGCCGAAGTTCGCCGACCTGAAGACGCCTTCCGGCAAGCCCGCCGATCTCACCATCGCGCAGATCCTCACCCACACCTCCGGTCTCGGCGAAGCCGCGGGCCCCGGTGCGCAGAAGGCCCGGACGCTCGCGGAACTCGTCCCGTTCTGGCTCGCCGCGCCGATGCAGTACGAGCCCGGCGAGAAGTGGCGCTACACGCAGAGCGGCATCAACGCGGCCGCGCGGATCGTCGAGGTCGTGAGCGGCATGAGTTTCGACGTCTTCCTCAAGAATCGCGTCTTCGGCCCCTTGGGCATGAAGGACACGACCTTCTATCCCGACCCACCGCACCGGCTCCGCATGGCGACGGCCTACGCCTTGGACAAGGACGGCGCCCGTCTGGAGGCCGTCCCGCCGCGGCCCGAGTTCGGTCCGCGCGACCGTCCGCCGCAGGGCAACGGCGGCCTTTATTCCACGGCGGTGGACTACGCGCGTTTCTGCCAGATGCTGATCAACGGCGGNTCGCTGGGCGGGCGNCGCTATCTCAGCGCGGCGGCGATGAAGTTCCTCTCGACGTCGCAGACCGGCGACCTGCCGACGGGATTCTTCCAAGGCGGGACCTTCGGCCAGCACGGCATGGATTACGGCTGGGGGCTCGGCACCTGCGTGCTGCGGCATCCGCAC